>Ga0172382_10001058_pt1 | contig 50229 bp, 47 predicted proteins | sample Leawel138RmetaG_FD_122245 | JGI IMG/M metagenome (GOLD analysis project Ga0172382, IMG submission 122245) | Leachate microbial communities from a municipal landfill in Southern Ontario, Canada - Leachate well 138R metaG | ecosystem: Engineered > Solid waste > Landfill > Unclassified | place... | reverse complement strand
GTGCATAGACAACCCGATTTGCATCCGAAAACACAAATTAATGGACAGAAATATAAGCTATCTATCTGATAAACATACTGCTACAACTACAATTCCCCACTTTTTTGGGGGAATGCCTTAAATTACTTAGCAAAACCCAAACCAGTTCACCTTGGACCAAGGATTTTCAAAGAAAACGCCAAGTAACCTTAGCCCAGATCAATTTGGTGGTTCTGTTGCATCTCCTGAAAGTTAACGTGCTATGAATTGTTGATATTAGAGTTCATCGGAGCTTTTTTGTAAAAAAACTGTATAGGCGAATTAGCACGGAAAAAGAGCTTGACTCAAATGCAAAAAAATAAAACGATGCCCTCAGTCGTATAACATACTTAGATTATGATTAATGAGGGATGTTAAAAACCCTCAAACAACCTGAGAATCAATGAGTTGGGATTTACACCAATAATTGGGACTCAACATATACTCCCAACAAAGGAAAAATGATATGAAAAAAAGATTCATTATATTATGTTTTATGGTGCTATTATCAATGTTTTTGTATGCTAGCGATTGGTATGAGGCTTCAATAGTATCACCAACGCCATTTCTTGGCAATAATGGAGAGATTTTCAAATTGTCTGATGGGTCAGTTTGGGAAGTGATATATGAATACCGATATATGTACAAAAATTATCCATATGTTACAGTCTCTCCATCTCAAGGCAAATTATTAATTGATGGTAAAAAACTGAATGTCACAATGCTTGTTCCTGGTTCGGGCTCGAAAAAACCGAAATCAAATCCAGAAACTCCAATACTAATAGAATCAAGGATTGACGGCGAATTTAACGGTTTTGAAGGCGACTCAATATTTAAACTCGTAAATGGTCAGATCTGGCAACAAACTGAATACTATTACAGATATCGCTATAGATACATGCCATCAGTTCTAATATATAAATCTGGAGAGTCATATAAAATGCAGGTTGAGGGAATAGACCGTGCAATACGGGTTCATCGACTTAAGTAAATCAAGCTCTGTTTTCCTATTTAAGACTCAAAACCTTGCAACAAAGTATATGTCGTATTTGCATCTATAACGAGTCTCTCGTAAACAACTTCACATGTCCCTAAACCTATGTATAGCTTAAGGTTGCTTTTAAAACATAAGGAATACTAAAGGCGGCAAGCAGGAGGGTCTTCAGAAAAATGATGCGGGGCTTTCCATGCAGACTATTTTATCGAACTCATAACACACTGAGATATTGCGAGATACAAGAATACCAATCCCCAAAACAGGAAAAGACGGAAAAAAGAGCTTGACAGAAAACGTGTTGGTGTATTAGGTGACCATGACAGTGCGACAGGATAAGTCAACGAGCAAAACAAAAGGTGATTATGAACATATTTAACAACGATTCTCCGCTGTATCTGCAGCTTCGAAAACACATCGAAGAGCAGATTCTGGAAAAGAGGATTCCCGAGGAAGCCGCCATCCCTTCAATCCGAGAATTGGCGCGCCAGTATCAGCTCAACCCTTTAACGGTGGGCAATGCGCTGGGCAGCTTGGTGGATGAAGGAGTTTTATATAAACGTCGTGGGGTGGGATTTTTTGTGGCCAAAGGCGCGCGCGGACTAATCATCAAAAACAGGTCTGGCGCCTTTGTGGAAGAAGAGCTGAAACCCGCTTTTCAGCGCGCGCGGCAGCTTGAAATTCCTTTTAAGGAAGTTTTGGAAATGATAGAAACAATATATGGAGAGAAAGATGAGTGAATGCGTTTACCGGGTTGAAAATTTGAGCAAGCATTACGGCAAGTTCAAAGCATTGGATGGGGTGGACCTCAGCTTGGGCCGAGGCCGCATGATTGGCCTTTTGGGAAAAAATGGAGCGGGAAAATCCACCCTGATGCGCTGCATGCTGGGTTTTTTGAAACATGAAGGCAAGGTGAGCCTGGATGGAAGGCTGGTGAAACACTTGGATCACCGCATCTTTCAGGACGTTGCCTTCATCCCAGACGTCAGCGGTTTGGATGACCGCCTCACGGTGAAACAGAGCATGGATTATGTCCGCGGCGTGAACCCGCGCTGGAACGAAGAGCGGGCGCAAAAACTGTTTTCCACCAGCAATCTACCCCCCAAGCTGAAGGTGGGAAAGCTTTCCAAAGGGATGAAAACCAAGCTCTATCTTTTGATAACGCTCTCTTTGGATGTGAGTTATCTGCTGTTGGATGAACCCACCCTGGGGCTGGATATTGCCTTCAGAAAAGAGTTTTTCAACACCATTTTGGGCGAATTCTTCGATGAAAACAAAACCATCCTGATTTCGACACATCAAGCTGAAGAGGTGGAAGGCCTTTTGCAGGAAGTTATCTTTTTGGATAAAGGCAGGGTGATTTTGCATGAAGAACTGGACAGCCTGAAAAACAGCAGGCGCGTTGTCATGCTTCCCCGCGAGCGGGAACAAGAGCTGCTGGCTTTCAAGCCGCGTTTGGTTTCTCACGCTTTGGGCACAAGCAGCGCTGTTTTGGATGCCGGAATTGAGATTCCCGGTGCCGAATATGGCAGGCCGGACCTGGCGGATATTTTCCTTTCCGAGGTTGGAGGTTCAAATGAAACAGTGTAAAGCATTGCTTAAAAAGGAATGGCAAACCCATTGGAGAACGATTTTGACGCCGCTGTTGTTTCTTGCTGTGATATATGTTACGATTCTGCTATCCCTTTTGATAAATCTCATCAAGCACGGTGGCATCACGCGTCAATCTTTTGTGTCATTCTTAAATTTTGGGCTTGAAGCGCCATATTGGATATCGATGTCTGTGACCACCCTCCTGGGTTTTGTTCACATGGTTTCAGGAATTATTTTGGCGGATGGCTTGATCAATGGTGACCACAAGCGGCAATGTCAGATTTTCCATTTTTCCCAGCCGCTGCCATTTGTGAAAATCGCGGGGACTAAATATCTTTTTGCCTGCATTGCTCCAATTCTGATGTTGGCAGCCACTTCGTTCGTCAACGTGCTTGTTGTGAACCTCTGGATTGGGTTCTATAAACACACATATTTTTGGATGGGAATGATGGGATGGTTGCAAACCCTCATTTCAGTTGGACTCAGCATCCTTTTTGTGTCGTCCCTGGCCTGGTTTTTTGCCGGGATTTTCAAACGGAAATCCTTCCCTTTAGGTATCCTCTGCCTTTTGGGGATTGAAATTATCCTGCAAACCTTGAACTATATGGTTGGCTGGCACATCCCGTCCCTGATGGAAAATCTTATGAAACTGATTAACATGAATGTCAGCACTCCCGCCATCGCGCTGGAATACACAAAACAGAGTATCACGCGGCTGGTTCGAGCAAATTGGCAAGATGTTTTTTCAACCGTTAACGTTCTCAAAATCGGGCTTAGCGCGGTTTTCGGGGTTCTGGGCGCGCTGCTTTACAAGCGACGCGAACTGCGTTGATGATTTTTTTGATTGACAACAAATGAACCATGAAAAAAGAAAAGACCTACTGCCCAAACCAGCCAAACTTGGCTAAATTATTCAAAAATAGATATCAAAACCTGGAGGTTTTAATGAAAAAAGGAATGTGGAGCCTGGTGCTCCTGATAATCATTCCGGCGCTGGCTTTTGCCCAACAGAGTACCCCGAAAGCCCACCAATATCTAAATCTTGGTGGCTTGGACTGGCCCAGCGCGAGCACAGAAAACCTTTTTACGCCACTTGTGAACCCTTCCCTTTTGGGAACCGGAAATTCCAGCGGATTCGGCTGGGCGCAAGGCGTGGAAAACATGAAGCTTCAAAAACATTATTGGCTTTTTGCCAACCTGAAAAACCTGAGCTACGTTTTTGAATCCGGCCCTGACCAGTTGGATGAGACAGAATCCCACCACACTTTGGCAATGGGCACACCCCTTTCACGAAACATGTATATCGGAACTTCGCTCAGATGGCAAAACAGTGAAATCGGTCAAGCTGATTGGCGCAGCGCGCTCACGATGAGGCCTCACAAATCCACATCTCTGGCTCTCAGACTGGATAACGTTGACAATCATTCTCCCGCTTATCACGCCGGGCTTTCCCTGCGTCCGCTGGCTTTTGTGAATCCCAGGCTGGAACAGCGTTTGGAGCTGAGCGCGGACATGGATTATGACAAGGATGACGGCTCCTACGGCGTTAACGACCTCAGCGTTGGCATCCAAACCAGACTTTTGGATGGTTTAAACATCGGCGGCGGCTACAATTTCGACAAAAAAACCGCCATGCTGAATTTCAGCCTCAGCCTCAATAAAACCGAGCTGGGCACGCTTTCGCAAATCCAGAGCGGAAGCAAAGGAAATCTGGCGCCATATATCCATCTGTCAGACAATATGTTCCGTCCCTTTTTGGGCTTGAAAAAATCCCAGTGGTATGACATGAAGCTGTCCGGCACGGTGAAAACCTATGTGGAGCCAAAATTTTCCCTGGGGAATATCAGAGTCATGGATTCGAGTACGAAAAGCATCGAAACTATAATCCAGGACGTGAAGCGGGCAAAAGACGATGAAAGCGTGAAGGGCATCCTGTTCAAGAATCCCAGTTTCAGCACTTCCTATGCGCTTTTACAGGAATTCAGCGCCGCGCTGGAGGATTTTAAAACCAGCGGAAAAAAGATTAGTTTCTATTATAACAACATCAGCAACGGCAGCTATATGTTTGCCGCCTCAGTGGCTGACGCCATCTATCTGAACCCTCTGGGAATGTTGGATTTGCATGGAATGTCGGTCAACAGTCCCTATTTTGCCGAACTTTTGGACAAGGTGGGTGTGGACGTGTTGAATTTCCGCAGCCACAAATATAAAAACGCTGGCAACATGTTTTCGGAAAGCGAAATGACCGAGGCGGAGCGCGAATCCTATGACACTCTGCTGGAAAGCATTTTCAGCCAGATGGTTGCTGGCGTGGAAGCTGGTCGTGGCGAAAAACTTGCCGAGCCTTTCACCCAGCTTGTTGACGAAGGACCCTACTTTTTGGCCACAGACGCTCTGGACGCTGGATTGATTGATAAAATCATCTATGAAGACGAGTTGGAAAGAACCCTGAAGGCGGATTTTGGCTTCAAAAAAACCCGCAAAAAGGTTCATAATTATGTGGATTACACCTGGCACAAACCGCGTGAAACCATGATTGCGGTGATTTATGCCCAGGGTGATATCGTGATGGGAAAAGGTGAGCCGGGCAAAAAGATTGCCCACGAAAACACCGTGAAATTGATCCGCGAAGCCCGCCAAAACCCGCTTTATAAAGGCATCATTCTGAGAGTGGACAGCGGCGGCGGCTCTGCCCAGGCTTCGGATGTCATTTTGCGTGAACTTGAACTGGCGCAGTGGGAAAACTTCAAGCCTGTGGTGGTTTCCATGGCTGGAGCTGCGGCTTCCGGTGGATATTATATTTCCTGCGGAGCAAACCACATCGTTGCTGATCCCGCCACGCTTACAGGCTCCATCGGGGTGGTTGGTTTGATGTTCACATTCCCGCGCCTCTATGAAAAACTGGGCGTAAACTGGAGCACCGTGAAAAAAGGCGCCAATTCAGATTTTGGAGCCAATCACCGCACCTGGAGCGATGAAGAAGTCCAGCGCATGGAACATTACATTGAATCAGCTTATGAGGAATTCGTTGGCAAGGTGGATAGAGGACGCAAAAACTTGAGCTACGATGAAATCCACGAAATCGCGCAGGGACGGGTTTGGACTGGAGAACAAGCCCTTGAAAACGGGCTGGTGGACGAGCTTGGCGGCCTGGATACCGCGGTTGAAGCAATGCGTAGAATTGCCCACATCAAAGGTGATATCAAGCTCGTGGATGCCACAACCTCCAAAAAAGGAATGCAGGTGACCATGAAAGCCAACCCGCTGGAAGCCAGTTTGCAGGAAGATTTCCTCGGCGAAATTTTGGACGATTATATCCGCGCTTACGAATTGTGGCGCGATTTTGGCAATGAAAAAACCCTGATGCTCAGCCCACTTGAAACAAAAAATTTGAAATTCTAAGCTGAGTAATCTCAATATTAAAGCGGCCTGGATTGATTTCGGGCCGCTTCTTTTTCCCCCTCCCGCTTGCGAAAATAAGCTGAAACCAGCTTCGCTCTAAACTCGAAAATGTGATTTGAACTCTTGCTCCCCGACAACAGTCCGTCCACGGACGGGCATCCGGGGTGGGCAAATCGTGAGGATGTGGAGTTGGACTTAAGAGCGAGGCAGGGTTCTGGCTTTCCTGGCGACAGCAATCAAGCCTGTTCCGCTGTGGTTTTCGCGTTTCATATCCGCGCGCATCATAAGTTCCGCGATGGGGAAGACCACCAGATACCAAAAAGGCAAAAACGCCATGAAAACCCTGCTTTTATCCAACAGCGACAGCGGATATTTCATCAAAAGCCGCCAGGAAAGGCTGCCCCAGGTTCCATAGCTGTGAATTAGTTTTTCCACCTCAAATCCGCTGTTAATCAGCTTTTCCTGTAAATCCTGTTTTGAATAGCCAGGGCGGACGTGTTCGGAAGTGAATTTTGCCGCTTCATCAGTATCGGAAGGAACGGAAATAATCAGGGCTCCACCCTCTTTCAGAGCGGCATGGAAATTTGCCAAAACCGCCATGTCGTTTGGAATGTGTTCCAAAATATCGATGGCAGTCACCAGGTCATATTTCCGCTGTGGCGTAAAAGTCTGGAGGTCAGCGCATTGCCAATAAAAACGACCGGGGAATTCCTTTTTGGCAAAGCCGGCAAAATCCGCCAAAAAATCCCGTTTCAGGTCTGTGGCAAAAACTTTCGCGCGGGGCCAGCGTTTCAGGCTGTGCCAGGAGTATTGACAAAATCCAGCGCCAGCGTCGTAGTGCCAAAACTTTGTGTCAGCGGGAAAAAGCGTGTCCATCTCGCGTTTCACATAGCGTTGGCGCAAGAGCAGCAAATCCAGTCCACGGAAAAAAAGCTCCCGAAAACGGGGGTGGAGCCGGATAAATCTGGCAGCGAGATCTTTTAACGGGTCATAGCGCATGGTGGTCTCCTTGGCAGGGTTTGTCCCCAGTGGGAATTGATTAAAAGAAAATCATTGACGATTTTAAGGGAGTCAGAAATACGTCAATATAAATTAGATTATGATAGTCAAAAAAATAGATCCCATCAGACGCATAAATTTGCATCTGCACACCAATGTTTCAGACGGATTTTTGAGTCCGTCGCAAGTTGTAGAACGTGCCAGGGAAAGAAACCTGGACCTTATTTCACTCACAGATCACGACACTGGAGACGCCTACCAGCATCTGCCCCAAGAGCTTGGCAATCTGAAAATTTTGCCAGGCATGGAACTGAGTTCCACGCATGAAGGCTCGGATGTCCATATCCTGGGTTATGGCGCGTATTTCAAATCGCCCCTTTTGGCGGAAATGATTGATATGTATCTAATTGGCAGGCGCGAACGTGCCGTCAGGATGATTGAAAAACTGGGTGATCTGGGCATGGAACTGAGCCTGGAAGAGGTGGTCGCGGTTTCCGGAAGCCGGGAATTGATTGTGCGCCCCCATATCGCGCAGGTGATGATGGCGAAAGGCTATGTTTCCTCCAAAAACGAGGCCTTTGACAAATACATCGGCAACGACTGCCCAGCCTTTCATCCCAAGCCGGAATTCTCTGTGCCCGAAGCGCTTGACGCCATCCATGAAGCCGGTGGCTTTGCCATTATCGCCCATCCGGGCAAGTTGGAAAAAGAGGACTATATCCATGAATTTGTGGATATGGGAATCGATGGCTTGGAAGTTTGGCATCCAGATCACTATCAATATCAGGTGAAAGATTACATCGAAATCTGCCAGAATAACGGACTTTACATGACCGCGGGAAGCGATTTTCATGGCGATCAAGACAGGCACAATGTGTTTGACGCCGTTCCCGCCAATGAGGTGATTTTGGAAAGCGTGAACCAGCTTTGGAGAGAATATCAGTGCCGCGTAAATTGAACATCGAAACCGTGCGCGGGAGAATGCCTGTACGCTACAGGGTTCCCGTTGTATCCAGAGTTTTGGGCATCAGCGCCCACCTCTTGATTTCCGGATATTTTATCTGGTTGCTTTTCACAAAAATCACTCAGGAATCGCCGTATATGCTGAAAATTCTGCCCATTTTGGCGCTTTTCGTGTCCCTGGACGCGCTGTTGCGCCATTTCAGCAGCCTGAATTCCGTTGTTTTCACTCCAGAATGTGTCTGGTTCCGATATTTACTTCTGCCTTCCAGGGCGGTTGAATATGAAAATATCAAAACCATGGAACTGCGCAAGGTGATAACTTATTATATGTTTTTAACTTACACGGATCAGCGAGGGAAGGTTAGGGTCCTGAAAAATCCCGCCTCTTTCCCGAAAATGATTGAAATAATGTATAATATCTTTGATCTCGCGCCCCAGGTCCAGCTCGACCCTGAACTACAGAAAATGATGAACACCGTCCACCGCTTAAAAAACTCTCAGGAAGAAGAAACACAATGACTTACGATTTTGACAGCATTATCTGCCGCAAAGGAAGCGGCTGTTTTAAACACGATGGCATGAAAAGCGTTTACGGCAGGGAAAGTCTTCTGCCGCTGTGGGTTGCGGATATGGAATTTGCCGTGGCGCCCCAGATTATCGAAGCCATGCAAAAACGACTTGACCACCACGTTTTTGGCTATAATTTCCGGTTTCCGGAGTATTATGAAGCGGTTGCGGATTGGGCAGCGTCCCAATATGGCTATCGCCCTGAACTGGACTGGATTTTGGATAGCCCGGGAGTGATGCCGGCAGTGAGTTTGGCAGTTTCTGTTTTCACCGAACCTGGAGATGGAATTCTGATTCAAACCCCTGTGTATGAACCATTTTTCAAAGCCGCACGCGACCAAGCCAGAACCTTGCTCACCAATCCGCTGAAGCTGGTGGATGGTCGCTATGAAATTGATTTTGAGGATTTTGAAGCCAAGTTGAAACAAGCCCGGGTTTTCATTCTTTGCAGTCCTCACAACCCGGTGGGCAGATTGTGGAGCCCGGAAGAATTGCGCAAAATGGGAACACTTTGCAAGCAGCATGGTGTTTTGGTCATCAGCGACGAAATCCATGCCGACCTGGTTTATAACGGTGCCAAAGCCTTGTCCATTGCCTCTTTGGAGGATTTCGCGGATTTCACAATTTGCTGTTTTTCCACAGCTAAATCCTTTAACCTAGCGGGGCTTTCCACCGCCGCCGTCATCGTGAAAAATCCCCGCTTGCGGCTGAAGTTGCAGGTGGCGCTCAGAAATCTGCATCTCTTTATGGGAAACAGTTTTGGCATCAGCGCTGTGATTGCGGCTTACCGCGAAGCTCAGGATTGGCTGGAGGCGGCACTTAAATATTTGGATGATAACCGCCGTTTTTTGCAGGATGCTTTTGCCAGTGAACTGCCCCAACTGAAATTTATCCATCCTGAAGCCACCTATCTGGCCTGGGTCGATTTTCGTGAATTGGGTTTGGACGACGCGCAAATCAGGGATTTCCTGATTGAAAAAGCGGGAATAGCAATGGTTCCCGGCACCAATTTCGGCACTGATGGCTCCGGTTTCCAAAGGCTGAATTTTGCCTGCCCGCGCTCCATTTTGGAGGAAGCCGTGCAACGCCTCAAAACCGGTTTGAGAGAGCTTTAATCATGCAAGAACGGATTGTATATTTATTTGAAAACAAGCCCGAAATTTACAGCCCCGAAGACCGGGCGCTGTTTACAGCTTTCCAGAAAGCTTTGAACGAAGGAAAAGTTCGAGCTTGTGAACCCACAGATTCCGGCTGGAAGGTGAATCAATGGGTTAAAATGGGTATTTTGCTTGGTTTTAGGATGGGCGCTCTGGCAGAAATGAACTGGGGTGAAAACAAGATTTTTTTCGATAAGGATACCCTGCCGGAAAAAACCTTCAGCCTCCAGGATAAACTGCGCCTCGTTCCGGGTGGAAGTTCAGCCCGCAGTGGATGTTACATCGCTTCAGGCGTGACCATCATGCCACCTTCCTACATCAATATCGGTGCCTGGGTGGATTCCGGCTCGATGGTGGATTCACACGCTTTGGTTGGCTCCTGCGCCCAAATTGGAAAAAACGTCCATCTTTCCGCCGGAGCCATGATTGGCGGGGTTTTGGAGCCCATAGGTTCACGCCCTGTGGTGGTTGAAGACGATGCTTTCATCGGTGGAAATACCGGAATTTACGAGGGTATTTTGATTAAAAAACGCGCCGTCATCGCATCCGGCACCATCATCACTGCCTCAACGCCTGTTTATGACAGCGTTCATCGCGAATTTCTGCAGCCTGAACCCGGAGGAAGTTTCACCATTCCGGAAGGTGCGGTGGTGGTTCCAGGCAGCCGCCAAATGAAGAACGAACCTGGTTTTCAAGTCTATTGTCCCATCATCGTGAAATATCGCGACGCCAAAACTGACAACGCTCTGCAGCTTGAAACTGACCTGCGCGCAGTTTTGGAATAGAAAGCTGTCACTTTCGAATGTGGGAGCCTGTTTGAACCTGATTTTAAGCAATGCCAAAATATTTCCCCTGGAAAAAGCGGAGGAGAGTCAGTTTGATTCCGTTTTGATTTGTGGTGAAAATATTGAACTGATTGGAGATTTGGCTGCCTGCAAAAAAGCCTGCCGGGGAAAATATGAGCTTATCGACCTCAGGGGAAAGGCTCTGCTGCCCGCTTTTATCGACACCCACACCCACTTCAGCGAATATGCCAAACAATTGAAGCAGGTTGATTTATCCGGTCTCAACAGCATTTCAGAAATCCGTGAAAGGCTTGAGCAGTTCCGCCGCGAAAACCCCATTTTACCGGATTGGATTCTGGGCGGCGGTTGGGACAAAAACCGTTTGGATGAGCCTGAAAAGTTTAATAAGTCGATTTTGGATGAGTTTTTTCCCCATACACCGGTGGCGCTTTTCAGCAAGGATTACCACAGCCGCTGTTGCAATTCCATGGCCTTGAAAGCCGCTGGCATCAAGGCTTCCAGCCCGGATCCAAGCGGTGGAAAAATCTGGCGGAATTCTCTGGGTGAACCAACTGGCATTTTGCTGGAAACGGCTTCCGAACTTTTGGATAAATACATCGTTCCCCTGGGTGCCGATGAAACCAGACAATGCATGGCAACAGCCGCCGCGGAGCTTCATAAATTCGGGCTTGCCAGCCTGCACAGCATGGAAGTTCCCGCTGGAGCCGAAGTTTTGGAAGATTTTTGCGTTAAAAGCCACGCTCTCCGAGTTTGTCGGCATTTTTATTTGGATGAATTTGAAGAGATAACAGCCTCCGGTAAAAAATGCGGAGAAGGTGGAAAGTGGTATCGCTTGGGAGGCCTCAAACTGTTTGCTGACGGCGCTCTCGGTTCACAAACCGCTGCCATGTTTGAAGAATATCCTCATTCCGGTGGAAACCGAGGCATCCTGCGTCACAGCGAGGACGAACTGATAACCCTGATTGAAAAAGCCGCTCAGGCAGGTTTTTCCACCTCAGTTCATGCCATTGGTGACCGCGCCGTTTTTATCACTATCAATGCTTTTCAAAAAACCAAAGGCGTGGATTTACCTCTGCCGCAGAGGATTGAGCATGTGCAATCCATCCGGGCGGAAGACATCCCTCTTCTAAAAAAAAGCGGTGTGTTTTGCGCGGTTCAGCCTGTGCATCTGGCTAATGATATTGATTTAATTCAAAATCATTGGCCGCAAACCCAACATCAGGCCTACAATTTCCGCTGCCTGCTGGATGCTGGGATTCCGCTGGGTTTTGGCTCGGATTCACCCATCGAGTCAATCAACCCATTTTTAGGAATTTACAGCGCCGTCACCCGCAAAAAAGAACTCGATCCCAAGCAGGAAGCTTGGCACCCTCAAGAGCGAATTTCGGTTTGGGAAGCTCTTCAGGGCTACACTTTAGGTGCGGCGGCGGCTTCTTCAGAACAAAATATCAAAGGTTCCATCTCACCCGGAAAATTGGCTGACCTCATCGTCATTGAAGATTTCACAAAACTGCCAGAGGAATACTGGCTCGAAGCGCGCTCACTTTTAACCATTGTGGGTGGAGAGATACTTTGGCGCGACGGCATTTGAAGATTATTCTATCTAAAAAATGATTAAAAAATAAAAGGAGCTCATAATGAGTCAATACGGTTTCAAATTTCCCGAACAAGCTCGCAAAACCTTCCTCTACGATTTGGAGGAAAACTGGTATCTGCCGCTTTTGGCGGAAAAACGCGGTTTGCCGCAGGGACAAATCAAACGCAGTAATTTTGGCCAATACAGCATGGCCGTGAACTATCTCACCTCTGTTTTGGAAGAATCCGCAGCGGTGAACCAGCTCGCCATCTACAATATCGACCACATGGCCCAGCTTCGTTTCCGGGGCAAAGACGCGCCCGCGCTTCTGGATCGCGCTCTGGCAGGCAAAATGAGCGAAATGAAGGTGGGAAGCTGCAAATACACCCTTTTGCTGAATGAAAACGGCGGAGTTGAGGACGACATGATTGTGATGCGTGTTTCCGATACCGAATTCATCGCCGTAATCAACGCCGGACATGATATCACGGACACCGTTGACGGGGTTCAGAAAATTGCTGATATCGACCGCATTATGGCTCAAAAGCAGGATGGGGAAGAGGTGGAAGCCGATGATATCTCTGAACAACTGGTGAAGGTGGATATCCAAGGTCCGCTTTCCTACAAAGTGATAAAAACCGTTTTCGGGGCTGAGGTAATCAAGAATCGCAACAATCCCGTAAAGAACATGAGTTTTTTCACCTTTAACGAGTTCGAAAAAAATGGCGAGCGCTACTACATCAGCCGCACCGGTTATACAAACCGCTGGGGTTGGGAACTTTATATACCCGCAAAAAATGCCGAGGAAGATTTTAAAAACATCGTGAGCCTTGCGCTCGATTTGGGCGGACTTTTGGTTGGACTGGGCGGCCGCGACGAAAACCGTATTTCCGCTGGTCCTGTCGGACTTCCACTCATGGGCAGCGAATACGATTCCACCCACACGCCCATCAACGCTCCGCTCTATGCTGCGGCTGTGGATATGAACAAAGATTTCTTTGTGGGCAAAGCCGCTCTGGAAAAAGAACTGGCCCAAAAACCGCACAAAGCGCTGATTATGCTCTTCAGCGAAGGCATTGCCAGCGGTCGCAAGGTCTTTTTGGATGGTAAATTGATGGGCAGCGTTTCCTCCAGTATCAATTCACCCAATCTTTCCCTGGAACAGCGTCTGGCATTGGGTTCCTCACGCAAAAATGTGAACGCTGAACATGGCAGCGCCGCCATCGGAATGGTCTGGCTTTACAGCAATCCCTTCCCCCAGGACGATGAAGGAAAATACGTCGCGGAAAAAGATGGTGCCCCACTGCGTATTCCGGTTCAGCTCTATCGCGTTGATGAAGAACAAAAACCAATGGGAAGCCCCGTTTTGGGCTATTTGACCATGGAAGGCGTGAGCCCTGCCACTGCGCCCAAACCCTTGAAACACATCGAAAACCTATAGTCTATAAAACCTCTTCAGACCCCTCTTTGAAGCATCTCGCCAAAAAGAGGGGATTTTTTTATTTGAAGGTTTTTCATGGGTCGCGGTATTGATTTGTAAAAACAAACATTCCCAAGGAGGAAACCATGAAACGCAAAGCCCTGCTCATCGCACTGCTGGCCCTGATGGCCGGCTTGCTCAGCGCTCAAAACATGTTCGGAGCGTTGAAAATAACTTCCCAGCCCAAGGGCGCGATTGTATCCCTGTATGGCACAAACCAATATCTTGGTACAACGCCCAACGTTTTAGTACCCGTCCAGATGGATTTTAACATGGTGTATGTAGGCGGAAGACCTGGACGGATTCTTGATGTCTTGATTTCTGTACCTGGCTATATCAGCCAACGCCAGCAGATTTTCGTGCCCTACACCAAAGTGTGGGAACGCGACGCCATCCGTAACCCCACAGTTTTCCATTTTACGCTTCAGAAAACCCCGCCGCCACCCACCTGGGGTTACAATTATAACACTTACTACTATTATCCAGCTACTGGACATCAAGGACCAGGACACGGGCACCATAATCCACCTCCGCCTCCCAAACCGCCTTCCGGACCCGGACACAAACCTCCTTCTGGCTCTGGACACGGCTCAGGCAGCCCCAAACCTCCAAGCAACAATCAAGGTGGTCACGGAAGCCACGCTGGAAATTCACGTCCCTGAACTGAGTCCTACTCTGCTCAAACCTCCCTGCAACCATCCCCATCCAGGGGATGGTTTTTTTGTTTGAAAACTTTCCTCACCCTTGGCGGTGACAAATACATGCCTTGGGAGCTTCCCATTATCAACTTACATTTTTCATGGGATGATCGGCGGAAGCTCCGCGGTTGATTCTGAGCCAGAAGAAAGGGCCGTGCAAGCCTGGCTTTTGAGTCTCTATTTTCTAACTTGCGAAAAGGATTGAAAAATCGCACTTGACAGAAAGGCGTGGTTCGATTATTTTGAACATATGTTCACTCAAGAGAAATGAGAAATGGCAAGAAAACGTATTATCAGACATGTTCAAATGACCCCCACGGTCAAAGGTTTCCGGCCTTTTGGCCGGCTGGAGGGGAAGCGTCAAAAAGTGGTGCTCGCTTTGGATGAATATGAAGCCATCCGGCTTTTGGATTATGAAAGCCTCACCCAAGCCGAAGCCGCGAAAGAAATGCGGATTTCCCGTCCCACGCTCACACGGATTTATGACAGCGCCAGACAAAAGTTTGCTTCAGCATTGGTTGAAGGAGCGGAAATCCTGATTGAAGGCGGTGACATCAGGCTGAAGGAACATTCTTTCTGGTGCGAAGATTGCGACAATTTCACGCAAAGCGCGGAAAAATATCTTTTTCATTGCCCTGATTGCGAAGGGCCAAATCTCGTCTCTTTGGGAAATTGTCATCAACAACAATGCAAACAATGCGGCAGATGCCGTCATGGAGGTAAACATGCCAGATTTTGATGGAACCGGGCCCAGACGTGGAGGCCGGGGCGGAAGAGGATTGGGTCGCGGCGGTGGCCGTGGCCAAGGTTTTGGTCCCAGCCCAGACACAAACATGGTTCAGGGTTTTCAGGGTCATGTTTATGAATACACGCGTGAAGAACTTTTGGAGCGCAAGGCAGCCCTCGAAAAAGAGGTTCGCTGGATTGAAGAAAGGCTGAAAGAATTTGAGCCCGCCCCCAATGGGGAAAATTAAGCAAACAGGAGAATAAACAAAATGAAGATCGCCATCCCAGTCACCCAAGGAAACATCAGCGCCCATTTTGGGCATTGTGAAGCTTTTGCCGTTTTCACGATTGAAGACAAGAAGATTTTGAAGGAAGAAACACTTGATCCGCCCGCCCACGAACCTGGTTCTCATCCAGCTTTTCTGCATCAGCAGGGTTGCAATGTGGTCATCGCTGGTGGAATGGGCAATCGCGCCCAGGATTTGATGCGCGAACAGGGCATCGAAGTCATCATTGGCGCGCCACAGCTTCCGCTGCGCGAATTGATTGAGCTTTATCTGAACGGGAAACTCGAATCCGGCGAAAACCGTTGTGACCACTGATGAAACTTGCGATTGCCAGCGGAAAAGGTGGAACCGGGAAGACCACTCTTGCGGTCAACCTGGCTCTGCACGCCGCAAATTCACAAAAAGTGGTGCTTTTGGACCTCGATGTTGAAGAGCCAAACAGCGGCATATTCATAAAAGGCGAGTTGAAGCGTGAAAAACAGTTGGTCAGACATGTTCCCGTGTGGGAAAAAGAAGCCTGCACACTGTGTGGAAAATGTTCCGAAGTTTGCCGTTTTAACGCTGTTTTGAAGCTGGGAAAACACATTTTGGTGATGCCAGAGCTTTGCCACGGTTGCTATGCCTGCAGCGAACTCTGTCCCGAAAACGCACTGCCGATGCAGGAAAGCGCTCTGGGACGTTTGCGCCATCACCAGATTGGCAGCCTGGATTTTGTGGAAAGCAAAATGATAATCGGGGTGGAAATGGCCACCCCGCTGATTGAACAAACATTGGCTTACGCCGAAGCGGAAATACCTCATGCCAGCCTCCAGATTCGGGATTGTCCTCCCGGAACTTCCTGTTCGGTGATAAACGCCACGCGGGACGCGGATTTCGCGCTATTGGTTACCGAACCCACACCTTTCGGATTGCACGACCTGAGCCTGGCTGTTCAAACCATGCGATTTCTGAAAAAACCAATGGCAGTGGTGGTGAATCGAGTTGGCATCGGCAACGACGATGTTTTCAAATATTGCGAGGCGGAAGATATCCCCATCTGGGCTTCCTTTCCGCATGAACGCGCGATTGCGGAGCTATATTCCCGCGGGGAAACGCTTTACGATAAAGTTGATTCCATCCGGGCTGGTTTGGATGCCATCCTTCTCCAGATTTCCAAACTTGGAGGCGGAAAATGAAAGAACTCGTGATAATTTCCGGCAAGGGTGGCACAGGCAAAACGTCCGTTGCAGCAGCGCTCGCGTTTGTGGCTGAAAATTCACTGATTGCGGATTGCGACGTGGATGCCGCCGATATGCACCTCATTTTGAAACCGGATGAAGAGTTTGCGGAAGATTTTTACAGCGGTCTCAAGGCGGAAATCGATCCCGCAATATGCACTTCCTGCGGACTTTGCCAAGAAATCTGTCGTTTTCACGCCATCAAGCAGGTAGATTCGTTTTTCTCAGTCGATTTCCTGGCTTGCGAAGGCTGTGGATATTGTTTTGAAATTTGCCCCGTAAAAGCCATTAGCCTTCCCCAGCAGAATGTGGGGCAGAGCTTCATTTCGAACACCAAGCTGGGAACCAAGCTCATTCACGCCCGCCTTGGCATCGGTGCCGACAATTCTGGAAAGCTGGTGGCAAAAGTGAAAAAAGACGCCAAGCGTATCGCAGAGGAAAAAGGGCTGTATTACATCTTGGTGGACGGATCCCCTGGGATTGGCTGTCCTGTGATTTCCTCGCTTTCCGGAGCGGATTTGGTTTTATTTGTAACCGAACCCAGCCTGTCGGGGCTCAGCGATCTCCAGCGCGTGTGGGAACTGACCAAACGCTTTGCCATCAAAGGTGTCTGCCTGATAAACAAGGCTGATCTAAATGCCGAAATCAGCGCGCAAATCCGGGATTTTCTAAGCCGGGAAGGCATTGGTTTGCTACAGGAAATCCCCTATGATGAAGATTTTTCCCGGGCCATCACCCAGGGCCAAAGCCTGGTGGAATACGCGCCCGAAAAATGGAAGCCACGTTTTGAAAAAATCTGGGAACAGATAAAAAAGGAGTTGAAATGATAATCGTATTTACAAGCAAAGGAACAGACTGGGATGCCAAAATGGATCCCCGTTTTGGAAGAACAGACTATCTCCTCTTTTATAATGAAGAGACCAAAGAATTAAGTCATATTGATAACCGTGAAGTTGCAAATCAGGCGCACGGTGTCGGGCCTAAAACCGCACAAATACTATTTGAGCGCGGCGCAAAAGTCCTCATTACCGGAAACGGCCCTGGCGGAAACGCTGCCCAAGCCCTGAAGCAAATGGAACTCAAGATCTTTGTGGGCGCGGGCGAAATGACAGTCCGCGAAGCCTACGAAGCGTATCAGAGAGGACAGCTCGCGCAAGGAGCATAAAAGATGCCTGGTCGCGATGGAACAGGACCTCTGGGAGATGGCAGAATGGGAAGGGGTTTGGGCCCTTGTGGAAAAAGACGCCAAAGAAATACTTTGGCAAACGATTTAAACGACAGCGGCAGCCGCAATCTGATCGGCAGCGGCGCCGGTTTTTTCATCTGGCTGATCAAATCGATAATGGATTACAAATCCAAAAATAAAAGGAGTTAAAAATGCCTAATTTTGATGGAACAGGACCATTTGGAGACGGACGCCCAGGAAGGGGCATGGGTCCCTGTGGTAGATCTGGAGCAGGTGCGCGGGGCTTTGGTCCCAGGCGCGGTTGCGGACAAGGTCGTGGACGCGGCTTTGGTTTTCGTGCTTCTGGCAGAGGCCGGAGATGGCTGGGAACCCCTGGTTATCAGTCTCAGGAAGACGTTTATCCCTACACACGTGAAGACTTGATCGCCCAAAAGGAAGATCTGGAACGCCAATTGCAATGGTTAAACGACCAAATTTCAAAGGAAGAAACCGATTAAATGGAAGACAAAGAACTCCAAATCCAGGCCAATTTGGCCAAAATTAAACACAGAATAATCGTTATGAGCGGGAAAGGTGGCGTCGGCAAAAGCTTCGTTGCCACCAATCTCGCCTACGGCCTTGCCTTGCAGGGCAAAAAAGTGGGACTTTTGGATGTTGATATTCACGGGCCATCCATCGCCAAACTCACAAACATCGAAGGCGTGCCCATTCCCGTGAATCCTGAAACTGGACTCCCCACTCCCATCCAGGTTTTATCGAACCTCTGGGTTCTGACCGTCGCCTCGATTTTGGGCAATGAAAACGACGCCCTCATCTGGCGCGGCCCGCTCAAAATGGCACTGATAAAACAGTTTTTCAGCGATTTCGATTGGGAAGAACTGGACTACCTGGTTGTGGATTGCCCTCCCGGAACGGGGGACGAGCCGCTCAGCATCATCCAAACCCTTGGCAATGTGGACGGAACCGTAATTGTGACCACACCGCAGGACCTCGCCGTTTTGGACGTGAAAAAATCCATGAATTTCGCGGATAAGATGGATGTTCCCATCCTGGGATTGATTGTGAACATGAAGTTCTTCCGCTGTCCCAAATGCGGTGAGCAAACCGCCATCTACACCGGTGAAGGTATCAACGAACTGGTTTTCCAATATCAAACAGACATTTTGGCTGAATTGGAAATCGACCCCGCCATCGCTCTTTCCGCTGACCAGGGCAAACCTTACATCTATTTCAACAACAAGCAACCCTCGGCGGAAGCGCTGATGGAAGCCACAGTCAAACTCATTGAAAAGGTGGAAGGAAGCCAGAAAAGTGCCGAAAGTTGAGCCTTTCAACCATCATTTAAACGAAAAAGTGCATCCCACATCCGGCAGAGGGAAATCCTTCTGCCGTGATGAGGGAATAAGCATACGAAAAGCATCCTAATTAACGGCGGCTTCCAAAACTTGGCAACGCATATTTTTTCAAATTCCCTTCTGAACTTTAGATTCTCGCGAAATCGGAGTTGCCTTCCCAGATACAAAATAAAATGCAGGGTTGGCACAAAAGGGAGTATTATATTAAAAAGAACGACTCCGATGGGAGGATCAAAATGAAAACGAAATTATTTTTGGCCTTGACTCTACTGATGGCTTTCAGCTTGCTTGGCGCTTACAGTTATGAGTATTACGGTGCCTTCCAGATCAAGACCTCGCCCAAAGGCGCGGACGTGAACCTGGAAGATATCGACCTCTATCTCTGTTCCACTCCAAGTCCCGTGTATCCAGTTTTGATGGACGAATACGTGGAATTGCGCGAGGGAATCCCAGGCAGAACCATCAACGTGATTATCACCCTGGAAGGATATGTCCCCATCCGGAAATCACTTTTTGTGCCCTTCCTCTATGATAACCAGCGGGATGCCCTGCGCTATCCCACCGTTTTCAATTTCCGCCTGACCAGGGATAGGACGAATACCTACTACAACACTGTGGTTTATTATTCATACAACTACTATCGACCCCGTCCCATCGACTATTACTATTGGCCTTCATTTTATTGGTATCCACCACCCCCAGGTGGTTACAAACCACGCCCACCCGGATACGTACCTCCGCGTCCTCCTTTTGGAAGTCACGGCCAGGGAAGCCATGGTGGATCAGGCGTGAACCCACCCAGTGGTGGCGGTGAACAGGGCGGAAGCCACGGTGGAGGCAGTGGATACAATCCTCCTCTTCCTCCTGGTGGTGGAAGTCATGGCGGTGGAAGCGGATACACTCCACCCAGCGGCGGAGGATATACACCTCCAGGATCCGGTGGCCAAGGTGGGGGAGGCTACACCCCGCCCAAACCTCCCAGCGGTGGAGGCGGTGGAAACAGTGGAGGATATAACCCTCCCAGTCCTCCCAGTGGAGGCGGTGGCAGCAGTGGTGGCGGATACAATCCTCCCAGCCCTCCCAGCGGAGGAGGTGGCAGTAGCGGTGGAAGCGGTTATACACCCCCAAGTGGAAACACCAAACCTTCTTCCGGCGGAAGCCAAAGTGGATCATTGCAATCAAATGGTTCGCAAAGAGATACGAAGTCCACTCCCGCCCCTGCCAACGACAACGAGAAAGAAAAAAGTCCCATGGATGTTCTGCGTCAAGCCACAGGACGCTCCAGAAAATAGATATCTCCTCATATAAAAACTAAAACGACCTTCGGGTCGTTTTTTTGTGCTGTATTAAGCTGGTCTGGGAACTTGGCGTTGGGGGATCTGTATGAATTCCATTAATTATTGTTTTAGCCAATCTCCACACCCCCGGTTTCCATAAGATTGGCAACCTCACATTTTGAACATAAGCCTGCTTGGTCCTTTATCCCAGCCCACGAGCTGCTGCTACGCTTCCTGAAGGCCTCCTGAATCTTTTTCGGGTGTCCTATGGGAGGTGTTAAGCTGGATTATTGGTTGGAATCAAGCAGGAAGGATGTAAGTAACAAATATAACCGAAACAGGAGAGGACAGCTAATTCCATTCTATTTCCTGAGCTGTAAAACTCGGCCATATTAGGAAAACCAAAAACTTGAAAGCCGATCTGCGGTTGTAATGTCTGCGATATTGGTTCCGGTATTTAAAGTAAGCGGCTTTCAATTCAGGATTGCTGGCACCTCGAAAGGAAAGCAGGCTCAAGTGGGCCTTGATGTGCCTTTTTAGCGTCTCTGTGGCCAATTCGTTGAAATCAACATTCTTTTTGCTGGTGCTCTTGTGGTCAACGTATGATTTGTTCACTTTCCCCATTTGGGAAAGCCACAGTTCTGTTTGCTGCAGAAGCTCTGCATCGGTGAGGTCGTTGATTGTTTTGTCGCCCATTTTGTGATTGCAGTGGGGACATCTGCGAAACACCAAATCAACGTCTCGAGCGCAATTCATACACTTTTGCGTTGTGCTCATCACTTACCTCCTTTTTTCAGAAATGCATTTCACCAATTTCTCAGAAGGTCTTGATTTTTGTCAAGATAAATGTGGCGGAATTGTCTGGACAAACGTCGCGGACTGTTTGAAGTTTGAAAAAATGTAACGCTTTAGAACTGGAAGTAGATGAAAGGCTGCAGGTCCGCGGAACGGAATTGGTAGAGCACCCAAATCAAGACTGCCAGCATGGCGGCTTGAACTGGTATCGGACTGCGGCGCAGGAAGCCTTCAAATCCACTTCGTACCTTGGCGGGCAGCCAATGTAGCAGAAAACCAATCACGATTAACGCTGCCACCACCTGATATTGCTGGAGCCATTGCAGGGCCAGGTTTCCCCGGAAATCTGTGAAGATGGTGCGCAGCATGGTGATGGCGCCTTCAAAGCTGCGGCTGCGGAAAAAGACGCGGGTGAAGGTGATGAAATTGAAGGTGAAAATCACACCGAGAGCCTGAGACCAGAACGATGGTTTTGGAGCGTCAACGCCTTTGGGCGGTTTTTTTATGCCAAAGAGATTGCGGAAAAACCTTTCCAGGCTCAAGCCCAAGCCGTTCAACCCACCCCAGATTACAAAATTCCAGGATGCGCCATGCCACAGACCACCTAACAGCATGGTTATCATCAGGTTCACATAGGTGCGAAATTTCCCTTTGCGGCTGCCACCGAGAGGAAAATAGAGGTAATCCCGCAGCCAGGTGCTCAGTGAAATATGCCAACGGCGCCAGAAATCACCCAGCGAGGTGGCTTTGTAGGGAGAATTGAAGTTTGGCTGGAGATCAAAACCCATCATGGTTGCCAAGCCGATGGCGATGTCGGAATAGCCGCTGAAATCACAATAGACCTGCAATGAATAACCATACAGAGCCAGCAGATTTTCCACTCCGGAATAAAGCGCGGGATTATCGAAGATACGATCCACAAAGTTGATGCTGATATAATCCGCGATTATGCCTTTTTTGATTAGCCCGGCAAAGATGATGGTGAGCGCTTTTGCCATCCTTTCCCGATCCAGGCTCAGTTCTTTGTTTATCTGCGGAATGAACCAGGAAGCGCGTAGAATAGGGCCTGCCACGAGCTGGGGGAAAAATGAAACGAAGAAGAGGAAATCGGCAAAGTCATTGATTGGCTCGAGCTTTTTAAAATAGATATCCAGGGTGTAACTCATCGTTTGAAAAGTGAAAAACGAGATGCCCACCGGCAGGAAAATATCCAGCATGGGCAGGTTTCCGCCGATGAGGTGGTTCACGGTATCGATGAGGAAGTTTGTGTATTTGAAATAGCCCAGCGAACCCAGATTCCAAAACACGCTGAGCCACATCAATGCCTTGCGGTTGGAAGGTTTTTGGGTTCTGTGAATCCAAATGCCGATGAGATAGTTAATCCCTGCCGTGATGACCAACAGCACCAGGAAAACACCGCTGGTTTTATAGTAGAAATACAGCGAAGCCAGCATCAGATACCAGGTTCGCAGCTTTATCTTTTTCACCAAGAAGGGATAGAAAAACATTAAAACTATGAAGAAAACCAGGAAGAATCCGCTGTTGAAAATCAAAGGGTTGGCAGGATCATAAACAAGGCTGGAAAGCAGTTTTTGCAGGATCATTCTCCGCGCTCCGCGTAACTTTTGTATGCCCTCAGCAGAGCTTCATAGAGAAGCTGCCCCTGGAGGCGGTAGCCCTGGGCATTGAAATGTACCATATCTTTGCCCCCGATGCCCTTGTTTTTCCAAGTGGAAAACGAGCCGGGTCCACCCATCACCTGCTGCAAATCCCACCAGGCATGGCCATGCTCCGCTGCGTAGGCTTTGATTTCGTCTGCAACCTTTGCCACATCAGGGTTTGGGACGCCGTTTTTATATGAATCCGGCGGCAGGGTGAAAAGGATGAGAGTGTCGCCACTGTATTTATACATTTTTTCCATATATTTGTTCAGCGCGGTGCGAAAACGTTGGGCGCTGAAGGTTCCCTGGGCGTCGTTTGTGCCCATGGAAATCACGATGAGATCAGGCTTGAGGTCACGATAGCTGGCAAAAACTTCTTCGTTGTTGTACTGGTTTGTGAAGGAAGCGCCATTGATGCCTTTATAGAGAAATCTGAAGCCAGGTGTATCCGGGTTTTCGGATTGCTCTTCAAAAAAGCTGTCAAAAAGAGTTTCGGTGGCGCCGGCGAACCAGCCAGGTTTGATGTGTGAACCGCCAAATTGGTAAATGGTGACCTGCTCTCGCAAGCCTCCGCGCAATTCCATCATTTTATATAGAAATGGTGCCAAAAGCGTGTCCGCGCCTGGGATTTGGTTTTGTTCCCGGCGCAGAAATGACCATTGGGAAAAATTGCTTTCTATGGATTTAAGCGCCACATGGCCTCGGATGAATTCTTCCAGGAGATCCACCCCTTCCGGCAGATTTTCAAGGCAATCCTGCTCTTCAGACAATTCAGACGTATCCTGGGCCAAAATCGTGGCTGCCAGAGAAAGAAAGATGCCGATTAACAGGATATATTTCAGGGTTTTAATCACTTTTTCCCGTGGTGAGCACTTTGTGGAGCATTTCAGAAAGCTTTGCCGCTCCGGCGCGTGTGAAGTGGGTGTAATCCCGCGCCGCAAGCTGAGGCTTCGCGTTCACATAATTTGGCATGGAGTTATATCCACCCATGGCTTTGAACAGGTTCCAGAAAGCTGCTCCGGTTTCATGCGCCATCTCGCTTTGGGCTTTCACCAGGATGGGGATATCCGGAGCGGTTTGATAGCGTCCGCCCTGGTTTGTGCTGCGGTCTTGAACCCCAATCAGCAGGATGGGCACACCCGGCATGGCGTTCTGGATGTGGCGCACGGTTTCAATCATGCCGTTTTTGTAGCGACTGTAATCACGGGTTTTGGGACTGGAGACGTTTCCACCATATTGCAAAACCACGAGGTCATAATCAAGATATTTCTGGAAAGAAGCGAGGGTGGAAGCCGGGATGGCATTAAAATACATTCCAGAGTAACCACGCACGGAGAGGTTATCCACGTAAAAACCGCTGCGGTCATCAAACGAAACTCCGTAAACATGGATGGGGTCGGTGGGGCTGAAAGTCAGGCGTATCTTGGAAACAGGGGTAGATGGGCTGAGATCCAGCATCTGTACGCCTTCACCCGGAGTGAGGGAATGAATCACGCCGTCACCACCATCCAAAGAAACTGTCACCTTGGAATTCGCAGAGGCGTGGGAATAGAAAAGCCGAATGCGGCGAAACTCGTTGGCGCCGCCCACAGCTTTGGATCCGGAATATTCCACCCAGGAAGGCCCGCTCGCGCTGTAACGTTTGGATTCTTTGCGGGAACTTCCACCCACAGCGGCGGAAATCACGTTGCCCAGGGAATCCAAAACCTCAGGCTGGGCTTTGGTTTCAATCACGGATTCTTCATAATACCAGGTGCGGGGGATGAAGGTATAGCCAATCATACCGAGAGGGAATTTGTCAGCTCCACGCTTCATGAAGGAAACTGTTTCCCAGTTTTTGGAAAAAGAATGGCGAATGGTTTGGCGGAATCCACTCACGATGGATGTGATGGGAACAAGGCCCACGCCGTGACCACCATATTCTTCCTGGAACTGAGCTCGCAGCCTTTCCGTGAGCAAATCTCCCTCAATGATGGAATCACCATAAAAAGCGATGCGCAAGCTTTGACCGCTGCCTTTTTGATAGTCGTGAAGTTTGCGCAAAAAGGGCTCCAGAGCCTGAAGCTCATCGTCGATTTGCAGCTCTCGCGCTGCCACAACCACAGAATCCTCTTCAGCAGCTTGGTCCGAGCCTTTCAGGCTGCCCAGCAAATCCAGTTTTTTGATGGAAAAAATGGAATTCTCATTGGCAGGAATCAGCGGCGCAATCAATAAAATCAGCGCCAAAGCTCCCGCGCTAACCAAAAACGGACGCCAAAAGACCCGTCTTCCTGCCTTGGGGCTGGATTCGGAAGTCGATTGCGCTTCGGAGTTTCTATCTTGTTTTTCTTTTGAATCTTTGTTTGTCATTTGTGGAGTCATTTTTAGGACTGGGGTTTTTTGACAAGGAAAATCCATCAAAACAGTTGACAGATTGCGCCACACGGAATCTTTGGTATCTGCCAGGCGCAGTACAACGGACGCTTGTGAACCATGTCAGATCAGGAATGAAGCAGCATTAAGCAACGTTGTCCGTGTGTCGCTGTTAGCCTGGCATTTTTTCTGATGGCTTGACTGGCTTTTAGTTTGCATCATGATAGTCACAATCAATAACTTTCAGGGGAAAGTGGATGAAAAAATCCTTTATTTTGGCAATGCTATGTTTTGTGGTTTCACTGTTGAGCGCTTTTCCCGCCCGTATAGATAGCTGGAACATCGATCAAGACCTCAAAATCTTGAACCAGCTTAAAATCAGTGTGGACAACGTGAGCCGCTCCAATGGCTCTATCATCGTATATCTGCGTGATGAAATGGAATTTACCAGACTTTTGGACCATGGTTTCCGGATTGAAAAACTGCCCGATCTTGCCCGCCAAAACGCGCTGGAACTGCATCAGGATAGGTCATTGTACCCTTCCAGGGATGCATATTACACCATCACCCAATACCAACAGTTCATGCAGGACACCGCTGATCAATATTCCAACATCTGTCAGCTTCATCAGATCGGCACATCGGTGCAGGGAAGACCACTGTATTTTCTGAAAATCACTGATAATCCGCAACTTGACGAAGCGGAACCTGAATTTCTGTATATCTCTTCCATTCATGGTGACGAGCCGGTTGGCTACGATATGTGCATCCGTCTGATAAAATTGCTCACTGAGGATTATGGCAACGACCCACGCATCACAAACTTGGTGGACAACACCGAGATTTGGATTTGCCCGATGTTTAATCCGGATGGATATGTTTTGGGACAGCGTTACAACGCCCAGGGTATTGATCTTAACCGCAATTTTCCCATGCCTTTCGGGATAAACCAACACCCGGATGGCTATGCCTGGGCGCCGGAAAACATCGCCATGATGGATTTTTTGCAAGGCAGGAATTTCGTTCTTTCGGCAAATTTCCACGGCGGAGCGCTGGTGGCGAACTATCCTTGGGATTACAGCCATAGCCTGACTCCGGACAACGATTTGCTCATCCAAGCCGCGCTGACTTATGCAAGCAACAATTCCGCCATGTATAACAACAGCGAATTTTCTCAGGGAATCACCAATGGTGCAGACTGGTATGTGATTACAGGCTCGTTGCAGGATTGGACTTACGGCTACACCGATGGCATGGACATCACCATGGAAATTGGAAATAATAAATGGCCATCGGCATCTCAACTGCCCACTTTTTGGAATCAAAACCGTGAATCCATGCTTTCATATATGGAATTTGTGCATCGCGGCCTGCATGGAACTGTGCATTCTGAAGAAGGGGCTCCTCTGGTCGCAGAGATCAGCATTTTGGACAACTACAAACTGGTGCACACCGATTCCAACGCGGGAGATTATCACAGAATGCTTTTGCCCGGAAGTTATGAAGTGACAGCTTCCGCGCCGGGATATCTGCCTCGGACAGAAACCCTGACGATTCCTGCCTCAGGCTCATTGGAACACGATTTTGTGCTTTCGCAAGCCCAGGTCACCAATCTTTTTGCCCAGGTGCGGGACTCTGAAGGCAATCCAATTCCCGGTCTGAATATCAACCTGAACACCCAGCCGCCCACAAACGCGACCCTGGACGCGCAGGGATGCTTTGAAATCCACGATATCTTTGAGGGACAATATGAACTCAGCGTAAAAGCCGGAACTGAAACGCTGTTTTCAAAGGATTTCCTCCTTGTGCAAAATGACAATCGCCTCGTTTTTATTTATCTTGAACCTGAGGTGGCTTTCCAGGATGCTTGTGAAGACATCACAAACTGGGTCGCCTCCGGACCTTGGGGCGCGGTAACATATCAGGGTTTGCCAGCCATAACAGATTCTCCCTCAGGGAATTATGGTAATAATGTTACCAGAACACTTCATACAGCTAATCCTATCTCACTGCAAAATATGGCAGAACCGACTCTTTCATTCAATGCTGCCTGGGATTTGGAAGAGGGCTACGACTTCGTACACGTTCAGGCGTCCACCAGTACATCCAACTGGCTTACCCTGCATAGTTTTACGGGCACAAATTTGCAATGGCAGCCTTTCAGTTTCACTCTGGAACAATTTGCGGGGGAAAGCATTTATCTCCGCTTTGTGCTGCAGTCGGATTGGTATGTGAATGCTGATGGCATCTATCTGAACGAGATCACGGTTTCGGGTATTGACTCGGATTTGATTGTGCATGGAGACGTTGATGGAAACAGGATAGTCAATTCCCAAGACGCGAACATTATCCTCCAGCATTGTGTTGATTTTGATCCCATCCCCGAAATTGATCCAATTCCTTGGTCCCCTCAGCGTTTTGCTGCGGCTGATGTGGATTTAAACGACAGCCTCGATTCCATGGACGCTTTTTTGGTTCATAAGTATCTGCGCGATCCGCTTTTCCGATTCCCGGCTCAGGGTGGGGAAGAGCTGCAGCTTCCTGAAGTTACTCTCACAGTTGAACATGAGACTCAGGGAGATTATGAAGTGACCGTAATCAAAGGTATTCCAGAAGAATCAATTTACTGCATCGATTGGCAACTTCTTCCCACTCTTTCTTTCCCTTTTCTTGAAATCTCGGTAAACGGATTGGAAGATGATTTTATGGTTTATAACTCCTATGCACAGAAGTTTGCCTGGGCTGGCAGCGCTGAGGCAAAAGGCCCCGTTTTCAACATCGTTTATCTGGCTCCTCCTCAGGAAATCGAACTGCATTACACCGTAAATGGGCATCCCGGAATGCTGAACCTGCCCTCTGGCAGCGCGATTCAGGAAGAAGTGGAACCCGTTGCGGTTTTTGAACTTATGCAAAACCATCCCAACCCTTTTAACCCCGATACCCGCATCAGTTTTTCTCTTCCCGCCGAGCAAAACGCGTGTCTGATGATTTATAACAGCAGGGGGCAAAAGGTTAAAACTCTGGCAGATGGTGTTTTCCCACGCGGACAAACCACACTTGTATGGGACGGACGGGATGATTTGGGCAAGCCTCTCTCCAGCGGCATCTATTTTTATACTCTCCAAAGCGGCGCTGAGAGCCAGAAACGCAAAATGATTTTGTTGAAATAAGGTGGAAAGACATGCGTGCAAAGCTTTTAATAGTTTTATTAATTCTCCTCTCGCTTGGCCTGGCGGGTTGCCAAAAAAAGGATATGGAACCGGTGGAGACCATTATCGAAGGCACTGATTTCCGGCTTGACGCCTTCCTCTCAATCACATCCGAATCCGATGCCCCCAAAGCCAGTTATGAAGTGGAAATAGCAACCACATCCAAGGCCGCCATCCAGGGTTTGATGTATCGCGAAAGCATGGCTGAAAATCAGGGAATGCTGTTTGACCCGGAGGGTGCTTCGGACACAGCGTTTTGGATGAAAAACACCTATATCCCCCTCGATATAATTTTCATTGACATAAACAAGCGCATCTCTTATATTGTTGAAAACACGGTTCCTTTTAGCGAGGAATTGATTGAAGCGCCTGCCATATATAGATATGTACTTGAGCTGAATGCAGGCCAAACCAAGAAAAAAGAATTAACGATCGGAGATAAGATCAAATGGATAGAAAACACATCAGAATAATTCTGTTAATTGCCAGCTTTGTCATGCTGGTTTTGATAACTTCCTGCGACAGAGGAGATAAAGTCTCCTCAGACGAGCCGGAAGCGGGAACCATGATTGAAATGGGAGAGCAATCCCAAGCTCAAGACACAGATCTGGAAACAGATGCAAAAGATGGGCAAGCCAGCGAACAAAAGAAAGGTGACGAAAAGGAAGCCCCCAAAGAAAGCAAAACGCCTTTGAAGTCTTTCCAATATAGTTGGACCGGCTCTGATAATATGCCGGATATTGTGATTATCGTGGATGATTTTGGCAACAGCACCACTTTGCTGGAAGATTTTGGAAAGCTTCCCCAGGAAGTTGTTTTTGCCGTGCTTCCCGATCTTGGCGCCACCAAGAGGTCTGGTGAAGTGGGTGCGCAATATGGTCACGAAGTGATAATTCATTTCCCCATGTATGCCGGACCCAAAAACAACGTTGGCACAAGATATGTTAAAATGGATTCCAGCAGTGAAGAAATCGCGGGGTTAATCCGAGATTTCAAAAGCCAGCTTCCAATGGCTATCGGGGCAAACAACCACATGGGCAGCACCGCCACTGCAGACCGTAATGTGATGGAAAAAGTTTTGAAAGAGCTCCACGCGCAGGGCTTGTTTTTTGTGGACAGCATGACCATCGGTAGTGCCGTTACTCCTGCTTTGGCCCGCACACTGGGTTATCCAGCTCTGAAGAGAGATATGTTTTTGGATGTGGATGACAAACATAAACCCAACTCCGAAGCTTCAATCAACGCAAAAATCGAATATCTGGGAAGATACAAAGGCCGCAAAGAGCCTGTGATTATCATCACCCACTGCCACAATCGCGAAAAACTAAACGCTTTGCAGGAATTCATAACTAAGATTAAGGCTCAGGGCTTGAAACTCACCACACTCAGCGCGGCAAAAAGACTGGCCAGTTAAGACTTTCATCCTCCATTTTGGGAAGGAAAACTATTGTCCAGCCGCAGGGAAATCGCTGAACATATCGCCGCAAAGCTACACGCGGCGGGAGATATCACCTTACGCAAAATGTTCGGCGAATATGGTATCTGGCTGGATGGGAAGCTGATTGTTGTCATTGCGGACGATCGCCTTTTCTTCAAAATTACCGAGGCTGGCCGCCATTTCATTGGTCAGCCTGAAGAAGACCAACCCTACCCCGGTTCCAAACCTTGGTTTTTGATTCCGGAGGAAATGTGGGAAGAATCTGCTTGGTTGGTGGAATTGGCGCGCATCACGGCGCTGGAACTACCCGCCCCAAAACCCAAAAAACCGCGTAATAAATGAGCGAGATTTTCCGCTGTCCCTGGACTGGAAATGACGAACTGATGATTCGTTATCATGACCAGGAATGGGGCGTCCCTGTTTTTGATGACCGCAAACTTTTTGAATTTCTGGTCTTGGACGGCTTCCAAGCTGGTTTGAGCTGGGCATGTGTTTTACATAAACGCGAAAATTTCCGCCAAGCTTTGGATGATTTTGACGCTGAAAAGATTGCGAAATACGACAGCAAAAAGATAGAATCCCTATTGCAGGATCCAGGTCTCATCCGCAATCGCCTGAAAATGAACGCCGCGGTGACAAACGCGGTGGCTTTCCTGAAAATACAGGAAGAATTCGGCTCTTTTTCTGACTATATCTGGCAATTCACGGGAGGGAAAACCATCATGAATAACTGGAACAGCGCGGATGAGGTGCCAACTCACAGCCCGGAATCCGACCTCATGAGCAAAAATCTCCGCGCGCGCGGTTTCAAGTTCGTGGGCACCGTGATTTGTTATGCCTTCATGCAGGCTGCCGGGATGGTGAATGACCACCTGACCGGGTGCTTCCGTCACTCCGCTCTTGAGTCTGGCTCCAGAGTAACACGTTCATGACTCGTGATCAACCCGATAAAGAATCGGGTTGTTCAGGAGATGATGCCAAGTTACACTGCTTCTGGAATAAAGAGCGAAACAAGCTTTGAGGATTGTGCTCTAAACATTTAGGAAAGGTTCAAGCCTGTGTTGACCAAAAATTGTAGCTTCAACCTGCATTTTTGTCTTGACAGAAAAAGGGACGTTTAAAATTGTGTTTAAACTTAAACATTGAATGAACAGCGCTGGGGGCGTAGTTCAGTTTGGTTAGAACGCTTGCCTGTCACGCAAGAGGCCGCGAGTTCGAGTCTCGTCGCTCCCGCCATATACTCGGATGCCGGAAACGGCATCTTTTTTTTTGAGGGCCACGACCCTCGGGGGACGGGGTCCTTTTCAGGAAGGAAACATGAACGATTTTGACATTCGCGAATGCATGCACTATCAAAAACTTGAAGGGATGGGGGTTCGATGTGTTTTGTGTCCACACCTTTGCCTGTTGAAGGTGGGGGAGATTGGTCTTTGCCGCGGACGCCAAAATCAAGATGGAAAGCTGATTGCCGTTAATTATGGAAAAAGTATTGGCTTGGCTGTCGATCCCATCGAAAAGAAACCACTTTATCACTTCCGACCCGGAACGTCCATACTTTCCTTGGGACCCAATTCCTGCAATCTGAACTGTTTTTATTGTCAGAACTATAACAGCAGCCAGCAAGAAAGTCCAACCATGGATATCAGCCCGCGCCAACTGCGGGATTTGATTCGGGAACGGGGTCTGACACCGCAAGTGGCGTTCACATATACTGAACCTCTCACCTGGTTTGAATATATTTACGATTTTGCCCAAATCGCGCCTGAGGTGGACATCGTTTTGGTGAGCAATGGATTTATCAATCCTGAGCCGCTGGAGCAGCTTTTGCCATTTGTGAAAGCCATGAATATCGATCTCAAATTCATGCGCGATCAATTTTACAAAGAACACTGTGGAGCCTCTCTGGATGTGACTTTGCGAACCATCAAAAAAGCCCATACGCGAGGGGTGCATCTGGAACTCACCAACCTTCTCATTCCGGGTTTGAACGATTCTGAGGAAGATATTTTGGATTTGGTGAAGTTTGTTGGTGATCTGGACAGACGAATTCCATTGCATTTTTCCGCCTACCATCCGGCTTATAAATCCCAAATCCCCGCAACGCCGATTACAACAGTTTTGAAAGCCTGCAGAATGGCAAGCGATTTCCTGGATTATGTCTATGCGGGAAACATTGGTGTCAATGATTTTAGCGCCACAAAATGTCCCGGCTGTGGTAAGGAAATTATCACTACAAGCCGCAGAGCTGTGGGTTTGGATGGCGCATTTTGCAAAAACTGCGGTCATAAAATCAATGGTGTATTCTGATGTATCGAAAACTGCGTGAACACCTGAGTTTGGCGGATTTTATCCTTATCCTGACAGTTTTGCTCGCCATAGGGATTAGCTGGGCTACGGTCAGCAAAAAAGAAGAGCGGCTCTACGTTTACATCCAAAAAGATGAGCTGGCGGTGGGTGTGTTTCCTCTGGATAAAGACCGCGTGATTCGCATCGACGAACACAATACGGTTGAAATCAAGGATGGAAAAGTGGGCATGACGGAAGCTGACTGTCCCGACAAACGCTGTGTTAAACAAGGTTTTGGAGATAAACTGCCCATCGTTTGCCTGCCCAACCGTGTGGTGGTGGAAATCCGTCCTCTGCAGGCGCCACGCAGGCTGATAGTCCAGTGAGGCAGATTTAATGTTGAACTTTGCGATATATGTTTCCGACCATGGTTTTGGCCATGCGACCCGGATGGCGGCTTTGGCTGAGGAACTCATCCGCTTCGGGATTTTTGTGCATATCCGCAGCGCCAGACCGGATTATATCTTCGCGGGATTGGATTCCAAATACTATCAAAAATGGGATGTGGTCTGCGATTTTGGCGTGAAACATGGGGAAAATTTGGCTCCGGATTTGAAGGCTACGGAGGAAGCTTTGCTCGAGCTGATGGGGCAGAGGTCCAGTATTTTGGAGCGTGAAGTTGATTTTTTGCGACAGGAAGGGATTGACCTCATCATAAGCGATATTCCCTGGCTGCCTGTGGAGGCAGGAATCTATGCCGATGTACCGGTTTTTGCCATTTCTAATTTTGATTGGCTTTTCATCTATGAAGGGCTTTTTGGAGATGAGACGCACCTGAAACCCGTTTTCAACACGATCTTTGGGCTTTACCAAAAGGTGGACCATGCTTTCAGGCTGCCTCTGAGTTCACCACGCAGCATGTCATCTTTCAGGAAGGTTGAAAAAACCGGACTTTTGGCTCGTAAGCCCCTGGCTGAAAAAGATTTAATGACCGAGCTTGGTGTCTCCAAAGATGAAGCAACCTTGCTCTGTTCATTTGGTGGGCAGGGTGAGATGGATTTTGATCTGGAGAAACTTTGCGCGGCTTTTCAGGGTACAGTTTTGTCTTCCGCGCCCTCGGATGGTATTTCGAACCATATCCAAATTCCCAGGGAGATTGACTTTTCCACCTTGGTCGCGCAGGTTGATGTTTTTCTCACAAAACCTGGTTACAGCAGTTTTTCGGAAGCCATCCAAAGTGGAACCCATATTATATATTGTCCTCGCGCCGGCTATCCGGAAGAAGAGATTTTGATTAAAGGAATTGAGCGCTATACGCATAAAACGGAACTGAAGAACCTTGGACTTTCTACAAAGGCTTGGAAAGAGGTTTTTGAATCCATAGCCAAAGATATGGGACCCGTTAAAAAGATAGCAAATGCCAACACCAAGGTGGCTGGGCTCATCATCAAACGTTTTCTGGAACTGAAATATAGCGATAAAAAGCTGAGGTCTGTGTTTGACGTTGGTTCCAACAATTTAAATTATTGTCTTTGCGCCGGTGGGGTTTCGCGACCTTTGCATACAGCCCAGGTCAGGACAGGGCTGGGAACTGGATACCGTGAACTTGGGGATAAACAGGTTCGAGTGGGAACGAGTCAAATCGATGGTTTTAAAAAATCAGTGACTCCGATTTTGAAGCTGGACGCTGCCATCGATTCAGAAAAGATTGCCATTGCCACCGGGATTAGCAGGCAAAGCGATGTGGCGCAAGTTTTAACACCTTGGTTCGAGAAGCGCTGGAACACGTCCCTGCGGGTGATAAGCCCGGAATTCGAAAGCGAGCTTAGCGCTTTGGCGGCGGAACAGCTTATTCCGGAAGAGAGTACAGCCGCGATTGTGGATATTGGTGGTTTCAGCACTGAGATAACTTTGCGTGGTGCGGGTATCAAAAAAAGCGGGATTAGTTTGCCCATGGGGCTTTTGACACTGAAACAGGCAGAAAATGATGGCGTGGAGGCGATTGACATCATCCAAAATAATTTGGCTAAGATTTCCATGCCAAACCAAGATATTGACCTGTTAATCTGTGTTGGGCTGTCAGCGGTGTTTTTGGCAAAAATCGTGCTCCAGGAAGAAAAATATAGACCGGATCGTATTCATGGAGCCAGGATTAACAAAAATGATTTGCTGGATTTGATGCGCGACCTGGATTCAGAAGATTATGAAAAACGGCTGCGGTTCGCGGCTGAAAGCAGATCGCGTTCTTTTATCAAACTTAGCGCCACGCTCTATGGTTTTCTGATGGACAGATTTCACAGGCGGGATTTCATTGTTTGCCAACATGGCATTTCATGGGGTTATCAGCTCTGGAAAGAGCGCCCCAGACGGAAGAAAAAATGAAGTTTTTTATTGAAACCTACGGCTGTCAGATGAATGTTTCAGACAGCGAATTGATTAGCGGGATTCTGCAGAACGCTGGCTGGGAGGCTGTTTCCGCGATTGATGACGCCGATCTTATCCTTTTTAACACCTGTTCTGTGCGCCAACACGCTGAAGAGCGCGTTTTAGGGCGTATTTCGAATGAAAAACACCGTAAGCAGCAGAATCCACAACTGAAAATAGCCGTGCTGGGATGTATGGCGCAAAGAGTGGGGAAGAGGCTGCTGGAAAAGGAGTTTGGTGTGGATTATGTGGTTGGGGTTGACCAATATCTCCAATTGCCAGAGCTGTTGAACAAGGATGGGGGTTCGGAGATTGAATTTGACCATTTTCAGATTTATCCTGGGCTGAAGCCTGTACATAGTGACAACACCTGCGCTTTTGTGACCATCATGCGAGGTTGTGACAATTTTTGTTCCTATTGTATTGTGCCGCACGTTCGTGGCAGGGAACGAAGCGTGGCGCTGGACGAAATTATTGACGAAGTGGCAAAATGTGGTGATAACGGATTGAAGGATGTGACTTTACTTGGTCAAAATGTCAATTCATACCGCTGGAATGATTACGATTTTCCCAAGCTGCTGAGAGAACTAAACAAAATTGATTCCATTTATAGATTGAGGTTTGTGACCTCGCATCCCAAGGATCTTTCAGACGATTTGGTGGCTGCGATGGCTGATTGTGACAAGGTTTGCGAACATATTCATTTACCCTTGCAGAGCGGAAGTGATATGGTTCTTAGAGCGATGAACCGGAAATACACTTTTGGACATTATCTTGATCTGACCAAAAAGCTGAGACAAGCTATGCCTGATATTTCGCTAACCACAGACCTGATTGCAGGATTTCCAGGAGAAACTCGGCTTGATTTTGAAATGACGCTGGAAGCCATGCGTGAAATTCAGTTCGATTACGCGTTTTGTTTTAAATATAGTGAACGCGAAGGAACAGCCGCCTGTTCTTTTGAAAATAAAGTTCCGGAGGCTGAGCGGCTGGCAAGGCTTCAGGAAATGATTGAATTGCAAAGAAAGATTACTCTGGAGAAGTTTTCCGCTCAAATCGGTTCCGAAGTTGAAATCTATGTGGAGAGCCTGAGCAAAAAATCTTCTCGACAGATTTCCGGAAAAACCAGAGACTATAAAATCGCGGTGATGGACGGAGATGAATCCGACATCGGAACCCTGAAAAAAGCCAGGGTGAAAAGCGCCACGGCGGGAACATTGATTTGCAAATGACCCGATACTAACATGTTGATAAGATACGTTATGTAAACTTAGATATTGGGGAGTTAACTTCTTGCCCTGCAAAGCTATCTCCCCCATCCATTTTCAAGGAGTATATTATGAAAAGCATGACCGGCCACGGACTGGCTAAAACACATGCGGAAGAAATTGACATCGAGATTGAGCTGAGATCAATCAATGGAAGATATTTGGATCTGCGACTCTATTTGCCTCGAGAGTTAAACTTTTTTGAATATCCCCTGCGGAAAAGACTTTCGGAAGCTTTGGGACGTGGTACTGTTGAAGTGCGTGTCAGCTTCAATGACCATCGTGAACCACGTCTGAAGCTCAATCTTCCCAAACTGCGTAAATTTAAAGCCATCGTTCAGGAAGCCGGAAAGATGCTTGAAATCGATGGCAATGTCCCACTGGAGTTTTATTTGGACGAACCTGGGATAATTGAAAGCACCAATGATCTTGATGAAGATGAGTTGCTTAAAGAATTGTTAAACAAGACGATGGATGAGGCTATCTCGAAACTACTTGAATCTCTTCATAGCGAAGCATCTGGTATACGTGAAGTTATAGCTTTATCTTGTGATAAAATGCTTCAGGCCTTGGACATGGTTGAAAATGAGATCCAGCCATATAAAGAAGAGCTTTTCAAGGAAATGAAGGCTCGAACAGCCGAGCTTTTAAACACTGTAACCCATGAAAACCTGGAGCAACGTCTGTTTCAAGAGCTTGCTGTATATATAGATAGATACGATATTCATGAAGAGCTTTCCCGCTTGAGGAGCCATATTTCCACCCTGCTTGAGGTTTTGCAAAAGAAGGACGATAATGGCAAGAGCCTGAACTTCGTTTTGCAGGAAATGCAGCGGGAAGCCAATACTTTGGGCTCCAAATTCTCAACCGCCAAGACCTTTGCCCATATTTTGGTTTTGAAGGAAGAGGTGGAAAAATGCAGGGAGATTGTGCAAAATGTCGCCTGAACCATTGCTCAGTTGGCGTTCCTGGCCTTTTGTGGAACGTCCCAAAACCTCCGTTCTGCTCATCGCCTTTCTTGCTTTGTTAGCTTGGTTTTTGTGGAATCTGGCTGTTGTACAGTGGCAGCTTCCGTGGTTTTATTTTTTGGGGATGATTCTGGTTTTGGGCAACCTTCTCCCCTATTTTATCCCAACCGTTTACAATCTTTATGAATATGAGATTGTTATTCATTACCTGTTTTTGAAGGTATCCAGACGCTACACTGATTTTGGCTGTTTTTACAGTGATAAACGCGGGGTTATGTTAAGCACTTTCAAGCTCCCCAGGCGTTTGGATGTTTTCAGAGGCCAATCTCTTCGCTACTCCAAATCTCAGGCTGAGAAAGAACAACTGATTGAGATTTTGGGTCGCAAAGTGGGAAAACAATACTGAGGAATATATTGAAAAATTATAAAATAGGCGAGCGCCTGAGCGAACTGTTCAAGCGCAACCGTAATAAGCCACTGTCCTACAATGAGATAGTTGGCGAACTAAACTTGACCAAAAAAGAGAAAGCGGTTCTTTCAGAAACACTGAACGAACTGGTTTCCGAGGGTATGCTAAGCAAGAAAAGCCGTAAGTTTTGGCCTGTTGTTTCCAAGCCTGAACCTGAGGAGCCGATTAAGGAACAAGCCAATCCTAAACTTCTTGAGGGTATTTTTGACGCGACGCCGCTGGCCAAGAATCTCTCCTATGCTTTTGTGCGCACAGAAAAAGGTGATTTTTTCATCGGCGCGGAAGATACTTTGAACGCCTATCATGGTGACAGGGTTGAAATTGACCCCCGTTTCAGAAGCGGAAAAGCAGACCGGGGCTATGTTCGCAAAATCGTTAAAAGAGCCAACGAAATCATGGCTGGAGACATCCGTTTCAGCGGAAAACGCAAGATTTTCATCAGCGGGAGCCAAAAAATCCACAACTGGTTTGAGGTTCAGGATACCCTCCAGGCCAAAGAAGGCGAAAAGGTTGTTTTACAGGTCACAAATTGGGGCAGCCCGATCATGGGTAAAATGCCATCAGGAAATGTGATTGAGATTCTTGGACCCTCTGGAGACCCGCAAGTTGAACTTCTGGCTGTGATTCGCCAATATCAACTGCCACTTGAATTTCCGGATGATGTTTTGGCAGAAGTTGAAGGAATAAAAACCAAAATCAGCCAGAAAGACCGGACAGGCAGGCTCGACCTCCGCGAAACCTACACCTTCACCATCGACCCTGCTTCCGCCAAGGATTTTGATGATGCCATCTCGATTGAAACAACATCCAAAGGCTGGCGTTTATCGGTTCACATTGCCGATGTGAGCCATTACGTCAAGCCCGGCAGCGCCATTTTCAAGGAAGCGACAAAGCGCGGAAACAGCTTCTATTTCCCAAAAAAAGTGATACCGATGTTGCCGGAACTTCTCTCCAACCAGGTTTGCAGCTTACGTCCCGACGAGGAAAAACTGACCCTGAGTGTAATCACAGAATTTGACCGCCAGGGTAAAAATTTGAGCCAAAAAATGGCGGAAACCATTGTTAAAAGCGACTTCAGACTCAGTTATGAACAGGTGGACGCGCTTTATGATGGAGAAGAGACAGAGCTGCCTTCACAGCTTGTCCAAGCTCTTAACGAAGCCAGAAAACTCTCCGCGCTGCTCAGCCAGAATAGACTGGAGCAGGGTTACATCTTTTTCGACCTGCCGGAACTGGAATATGAATACGATGACGAAGGCCTCATTCACAGATTCACACTCGCTCAGGAAACAGAATCCCATAAATTGATTGAAAACTTCATGTTGGTGGCGAACGAATACGCTGCCAAACAGCTCACAAAGCTCTCCCCCACTTCGCTTTACAGAATTCATGAAAACCCGGATCTACAGAAAATCGAAAAGCTCATCGAATTGCTTTCCCATTACGGCATTAGCTATTACGATCGCGGCTCTTTGAACGCTTCTTTGCAATATCTGTTGAACTCCCTGCCCAACGCTGAATACCACAAGGTTTTCGACCACATCATCTTACGCAGCATGAAAAAGGCGCAATATTCCATCCGCCACATCCGTCATTTCGGTTTGGGAATGGAAACTTACACCCATTTCACCAGCCCCATCCGTCGTCTTTGCGACCTCGTTATCCACCAACTTTGCAAAACATATTTAATCCGTTCCGACCAGGTGAAATTCAACAGCGAACAGATGAAACACTTTGCCAGCGTGGCTTCTGAACAAGAACTGCTTGCTGACCAAGCCGAACGTGACATTGAACGTGTTTACAGCATGGCCTACATGAAAAAATTCATTGGAGAGCGCTTCAGTGGAATGGTCGTGTCTGCCAAATCCGCAGGTCTCATCATCCGTTTGGATCAAATTCCGGTTAATGGCTTCCTCAAAGTGGAACATCTCCCCCGTGGTCGTTGGCTCTATAAAGATAAGGAAATGCGTTTTGTAAACCCCTCCAATTCAGATTATTTCCAGCTATTGGATAAAGTGTTGGTTCAAATCATGGAGGTTAGTGACGATATCTATTTGGAATTACAAAATGTTAAAAACGCTCATCAACACGCAGACCTGCTTCCTGCCAAAAAAACGCCCGCCAAGTCCAGAAAATCGGTTGACTATAAGACAGCCCACAAAAAAAGTGTCCGAGCAAGTAAAAAACTAAAGAGGAAGAGATGACAAAGCCGATCGGGATATTCGACTCCGGGGTGGGAGGACTCACTGTTTACAAGGCCATACGTGCCGCTTTCCCCAGTGAAGATCTGATTTATTTTGGTGACACCGCCAGGGTTCCCTATGGCCCCAAATCCCATCACACCGTTATCGAATATTCGGTTCAAAACGCCCGTTTCCTCCTCCAGAAGAGGATTAAGGCCCTGGTGGTGGCTTGTAACACCGCTTCCGCCGTGGCTTTGCCCGCCTTGCGTAAATTGGCGGAAATCCCGGTTATAGGCGTCATCGAACCCGGTGCCCAAATGGCTGCCCAGGTCAGCAAAAACAATAAGATTGGCGTAATCGGAACGGAAGGTACAATCCGCTCCGGCGCTTACACCCAGGCAATTTTAGCCCTTCTTCCCGACGCGCAGGTTTTTTCCAAAGCCTGTCCTCTCTTGGTTCCGCTCGTTGAAGAAGGCTGGCTGGATCACCCCGTCACAAGCCTGGTGGTGAATGAATGCCTTCAGGAGTACAAGGAAAAAAGTATTGACACCCTTGTTTTGGGCTGTACCCACTACCCTTTGTTGAAGGCTCTTTTTGCCAGCGAAATGGGCGCCGGGGTGAGTCTTGTGGACAGCGCTGATGCTGTTGCGCATCATCTGAAAACCATTTTGCCGCCGCCTGAGACTGTCCGCAAGGGCGTGGATAAGTTTTATGTGAGCGACAATGAAGCCAAGTTTCACCAGCTCGCCAGCCGTATCCTGGGTATCGAGCAGCTCCAGCTCCAGCGTTTACGCTTGTTTGAAAGCTGGTTTGAATGATTTTTTAAAATAACACAAAAAGAGGTATTATCATGAACCCCTTGATTTTAACAGCCGCAATCACAGGCGCGGAAACCACCCGCGCTGACCAACCAAATCTTCCCATCACGCCTGAAGAACAGGCTCGCGAAGCCATTGCCTGCTATGAAGCCGGAGCTCGGGTGATCCACCTTCACGTTCGCGACGACGAAGGAAACCCCACTCAATGTATGGACCGTTTCACCGCTGCGATTGCAGCCATAAGAGCTGCCGCTCCCGAAGTTATCATCCAGATTAGCACCGGCGGAGCCGTTGGCGAACCCTTTGAAAAAAGGCTGGCGCCTCTCGCGCTCAAACCGGAAATGGGCACCCTCAACGCAGGAACCCTGAATTTTGGCGATGATATTTTCATCAATCATCCCAGCGACATCGTGCGTCTTTCCAAAGCGTTTGATGAATATGGCGTGGTGCCGGAAGTCGAGGTTTACGAATCCGGTATGGTGGACTATGTTGCCCGGCTCGTAAAACGTGGTATCATCACCCACACACCTTTGCACGTACAATTTGTCTTGGGCGTTCCCGGCGGTATGAACGGCTCGCCCAAAAACGTACTTTATATGATGGAACACCTGCGGGAAATGATTCCCACAGCCACCTGGGCTGTTGCCGGCATCGGCAGATTCCACATCCCAGCCTCTCTCACCGCGATGGTGAATGGCGGTCACATCCGGGTTGGTTTTGAAGACAATATCTTCTACCACAAGGGTGTAGTGGCTGAATCCAATGCCCAATTGGTTGCCCGCATGGCTCGGATTGCCCAGGAAATCGGACGTCCCCTTGCCACACCAGCCCAGGCTCGTGAAATTCTTGGCCTTCCGGAGTAAAAATGATTCTCAGCGGCAACGCTCTAAAAGTATTGGAAAAAAGATACTTCCGAAAAAATGAAGCCGGAGAGCTTCTGGAGGATTGGGACACCTTAATCCGCCGTGTGGCGAAAGATATTGCCGATGGAGACCCAGAAAAGGAGAATGAATATTTCGAACTCCTCGATTCAGGCTATTTTTTGCCCAACTCCCCCACCTTGATGAACGCGGGAGGTGACCTCCAACAGCTCTCCGCCTGTTTTGTGCTGCCCATTGAAGACAGTATGGAAAGCATCTTTGAAACCCTGAAAAACGCCGCTCTCATCCATAAAAGTGGCGGCGGAACCGGCTTTTCCTTCAGTAGTTTGCGTGAAGCCGACGCCCGTGTGCGTTCCACAAATGGGGTTTCCAGTGGGCCAATTTCGTTCCTGAAAGTTTTCAACGCCGCCACCGACGCCGTGAAACAAGGTGGAACCAGGCGCGGCGCCAATATGGCGATTCTGAATGTTGACCACCCTCAGATTATGGATTTCATCAAATGCAAGGCCGACACCAGTGAACTAACGAATTTCAACCTGAGCGTGGGGATTACAGAAGGCTTCATGCAGGCTGTATCGAACGATGAGGAATATGAACTCATTTCGCCCTACAGCGGAAAAGTGGTTGACACTCAGAACGCCAGAGACGTCTTTTGTCTGATTGTGGATATGGCCCATAAAAATGGCGAGCCTGGAATCGTTTTCCTGGACCGCATAAACGCTGCCAATCCCACGCCCCAATTGGGAAAGATTGAATCCACAAACCCCTGCGGTGAACAGCCTCTTTTACCGAACGAAGCCTGTAACCTGGGCTCCATCAACCTTGCCGCCCTCATCACCGATGGCGCTTTGGATTGGGAAAAACTCCGCTATGTAACCCGCCTCAGTGTGGATTTCCTCGACCAGGTTATCGACCGCTCAAAATTCCCCCTCCCTCAGATTGAAGAAATGGTGCATTTGAACCGCAAGATTGGCCTGGGCGTGATGGGCTGGGCGGACCTCCTGTTCCAGCTCGGAATTCCCTATGCCAGTGACGCGGCTGTATCCCTCGCCGAAGAGCTGATGGAATTTGTGGATTTTGAGGCCAAACAGCGTTCTCTGGAGCTTGCCCAACAAAAAGGAAGCTTCCCGAGCTTTGATGGCTCCATCTATGCCAAGGGAAATTTGGGCAGAACTCCTCTGAAAAAGAACTGGGACGATTTGGGCCAAAAGATTGCCTCCCAAGGTTTACGCAATGCCACTCTCACCACCATTGCCCCCACCGGAACCATCAGCATGATTTTGGATACATCCAGCGGAATTGAACCCCAGTTTTCCTTGGTCTATGTGAAAAACGTGATGGACGGCGAAAAGCTGCTCTATGTGAATAAATGGTTCAGCCAAGCCCTTGAAAAAGAAGGAATCTACAGTCAGGAACTTTTGGAAAAAGTGGCTGAAGCTGGCTCCGTGGCAGAGCTTGAAGAAATCCCTCCCCACATCCGCGAGGTGTTCCAAACCGCTCACGACATCAGCCCTGAATGGCATATCCGAAGCCAGGCCGCCTTCCAAAAATACACAGACAACGCCGTCAGTAAAACCATAAATTTCCCTTCTTCCGCCACCGTGGAAGACATCCGCATTGCCTACGAACTTGCCCACCAGCTTGGCTGTAAAGGCATCACCGTCTATCGTGATGGAAGCCGGGAAAACCAGGTTCTCAGCAGCGGCGCCACCAAGACCGGAACCCAGGGGACTGTTGCTCCCAGAAGCCGTCCTGAAGTGACTCACGGCATCACCCGCCGCTTGGAAACAGGCTGTGGACACATGTATGTGACCATCAACACCGACGACCGCGGCGCCTGCGAAGTTTTTGTCCAGATGGGCAAAGTTGGCGGCTGCGCTTCCGCTCAATTGGAAGCCATCGCCCGGCTTTCCTCCCTTGCTTTGCGTTCGGACGTGAAACTTCAGGCCATCATTCGCCAGTTAAAAGGCATCCGTTGCCAATCCCCGATGTGGCACAAGGGAGAAATCATCAGCTCCTGCGGCGACGCTGTGGGCAAGGCTCTGGAAGCTTTTCTGCAGGAATACAACATCAAGGAAATCAAATCTTTGCAGTTGGAAGAAGATGCTTTTGATGAAGCTCTTTCAGAGACAAGATTGACCATCTCCCTCTGCCCCGATTGTGGCAGCTCTGTGGAACACACTGAGGGCTGCCTGAAATGCCCTTCCTGCGGATGGACAAAATGTTAAATATTATCCGGAGAGAACATGCGCTGTAAACATTGTGACGCTCCTTTGGCCGCTCACGACTTTTGGTGCTCGAATTGCGGCAAACAAACCCAGGTTATCACCAAAGACCTTTCTTCCTGGAGAAGCCTTCAAAAAACCTGGAAGAAATATCTGCCTGCCAAGGGTTTAAATATCCCCGCGGCGGCTGTTTCCATCATCGCCGGGGTCATTCCCATGGCCGCTGTGCTCTATGCGATGAACGCTTTTGGACGCTTGGATTTTTCCCAAAATCAAGAGACTATCCCCCTGCTCTTAAACCTTTTGATTACGGCTGTGGGCTTAGCTATCTTTTTTCCCATGCTTTTAATTCCATTCTCGGCTGTTTGCCGAACCGAAGGACACAGCGTGGGATTCAAGGATGTGCTTGGTTCCCTGAAGGATTATCCCCGCCAGCTACTGCTTTCATTGCTCACCGCGCTTTGGTTTGTGGTGATTTATCTCGTCTGTTTTGGATTGCCCAAATTCGGCAGCGACCCCATCCTTCGTTTGGTTTGGCTGGTGCTGGTCAACTATTTCTGGGCGGTTTTCCTTCCCGTACCCATTTTGATGGAACGCCTGCGCCAAAACCCCTGGAAAGCCTTTAAAACTTCCTACAAACACTTTCACGTGGCTCGCTGGCAGCTCTGGCGCCTGGCGCTCATCCTCATCCTCATCAATCTTATCGCCAGCGGCTTGGCATTTATTCCGCTCATTTTCACTCTTCCGCTTGCCTGGTTTGCGATTCGGGACTACACAGACCTGCTTCTGGAATACGAGATTATCAGGTCCCAAAAACAAGGTTGAAGCGTGACGAAAAAAGAGATTGTCTCCCTCATCCTGTTGGCGCTGGTAATTGCCTATGGAGCTTGGACTTGGTTCAACCGTTCCTATTCCCACACCCGTGCTGAACCAGACCTCATGGACACCGTGGTCACCATTTCCGCCAAATCCAAAAGCAAGAACATTTCCGCCCAGATTGATTCCGTGTTTGCCTACATGAAAAGCTTTGAGGCCATTTTCAACGATTATGACCCCCAAAGCTGGGTTTCGCGCGTCAATGCCGCGGATGGAAAGTCTGTGCCCATGAACCCTCACGCCTACGAGCTGCTTTGTTTGGCGGACAGCCTTTACCATCTCACGGACGGTCTTTTCGACATCAGCGTGCGGCCTCTTTATGAGCTTTGGGGTTTCAGCCGGCTGGGTGAACCGGATTTTGAGCCTTCTCCTCCGGATTCACTCGCCATCCAGGAAACCTTGGCGAAGGTGAATTTCAGCCGGATACGCTATAATGAAAAACGCATCATTATGCCCAAGGGGATGCAAATCACCTTCGGAGCCCTCGCCAAGGGCTATGTTTTGGATAGAGCGCGTGTCTTCATGGAGCGTAGTGGCTTGATTAGCGGACAGATAGATTGCACCAGCGGTATGACTTTCTTTGGTCAAAAACACGCCCAGGTGGTGGGAGTCCGCCATCCCCGTGCGGGTCAAAACCTCCAAACCATCGGCAGTTTCAAGATTAAAAACGGCTCGCTCAGCAGTTCTGGAGACTATCAAAATTTCTTTGAATACGAAGGTAAACGCTACCATCACATCCTCAATCCCAAAACCGGCTACCCTGTGGAAAGCGTTTTTTCCATCACGGTGATTCATCCCTCCGCCGCTGTTTCCGACGGACTTTCCACCGCGCTTTTCCTCCTGCCTCCTCCCCAAGCGATTGAAGCCCTAACACACTATCCAAATAGCAATTCAGTTATCTTCTATCAGGAACAGGATAAGATAGTATCCCTTAAAAGCATGGGAATGAAAGAATTGGATTGGCACGACGAATGATAAATATGCCCGATATCCAGGCTCAGGACGACAGCCGCCATATCACAATCGACAAGGTTGGGGTCAAAGGCATCCGCTATCCCGTTTTGGTGGACGACCGCGCCAACGGCGTTCAAGCCACCATCGCCGAAGTCAACCTCTATGTGGACCTCCATCACAGCAAACGTGGAACCCATATGTCCCGATTCATCGAGATTCTGAACCGCTATCACCAGAACAACATCATCGGCCAATTGGACAAACTTTTACTGGAGCTGAAATCCGTCCTGAATGCCGACGCTGCCTACATTGACCTCGCCTTCCCCTATTTCATCCAAAAAAGCGCTCCTGTATCCGGAATTGCCGCTTTGATGGATTACCAATGCTTTTTCAACGCGTCCTACGCCGAGGAGTTTGAGCTTTGGATTGGCGCCCGGATTCCCGTCACGGCGTTGTGTCCCTGTTCCAAGGAAATATCCGCCGAAGGCGCTCACAACCAGCGTTCCCTGGTGACCCTCAAGGTTCGCTACGACGAATTTATCTGGCTAGAAGAGCTCATCGAAGTGGCGGAAGAGGTGGCGAGCTGCCCTGTTTATCCGCTCTTGAAGCGCCAGGATGAAAAATATGTGACCGAAACGGCCTACGCGCGTCCCCGTTTTGTGGAGGACATCGCCAGGGAGGCCACCCAAAGGCTTCAAGCTGACCCCCGGGTGGGGGAATTCAGCGTGGAAGTCGAAAGCTTTGAATCCATCCACAACCACAACGCCTACGCGCTGGTCTGCCGTCCCCGGCTGGCCTGAAAATGACCCTGTCCCAGCTACGCCGCGCCACAGCGGGATTTTTGTCCAACCGCTTTAAATATATCCTCCACCAGGATGCCTCGAATCCCGTGTTGTGTTTACAGCTTTTCATCCGCATGGGAAGCTGCTGGGAGGCGCCTGATGAAGGTGGCTATTCCCACTTTTTGGAACACCTCGTATTCAAATCCACCCGTCATTTTGGCTACAACGAGATAAGCAGCCACATCAGCGATTTGGGCGGAACGCTGAACGCCTACACGGATTTTGACTGTACCTGCTACTACCTGCTTTTACCCTCCGAATATCTGAACGAAGGCCTCAAAGTTCTCGCTGAGCTTGCCATCCACCCAACTTTTGGCTCCGAGGACGTGAAACTGGAAAAAGACATCATCATCGAGGAAATGGAACAAACCAAAAACGACCCCGAGATGGATTTTCTCAGCTTCATCCAGGATTCCGCCTTCCAAAATAGCCCTCTCCGCCGTCCCGTTTTGGGAACCAAATCCTCGCTTTCCAAAGCCGGCTTGAAGGAGCTGCGAGCCTTTCACAGCGCCTATTACCGTCCCCAGAACTCTTTTTTGGTGGTGGTGGGTGATTTTGACCCCAAAACCAGCGCTGCCGCCATCGACAAGATTTTTGGCCATTGGGAACCTGGCTCCAATCAGCCTGTTTTACCCACCCATTCTGAAAGCTTGGAAACCCCCGCCAAAGCTCGTCTCTGGCGCAATAACTCCCAGGAATATCTGGCGTGGATTCTGCCTGAACTTGCGGACGCTCATCCCGATTCTGACGCCCTGATGCTGGCTCAACGCTGGCTGGCTGTGGGTCCCGCCTCACGCCTTTACAAACGGATTGTGGAGTGTGAAAAGCTCGTTTCCTCGGTGAAAGTATCATCCTTCAGCGGGATGCTGGATGGCGTTTCCTCCATTGTCGCCTCTCCCCTGCGCCCCAAGCTCCAAAACCGGCTTTTGACCGCCTTCAACGAAGAACTGCAAAGCCTTTTGGCTGGAAACATCGACCCCGGCGAGTTGGAACTGATTAAACGGGACGTGATTAACACCTGGCTTTTTGGCTTTGACGGCGTGGAAAACCTGGCGGGAATGATTGGCGCCGAGGAATTCATCGACGGTTTTGAAAAGCTCTATGATTATGAAGAACAAATCATGCCTCTGGGTGTGGACGATGTGGTGCGGGCTGCGCGTAAATACTGGACTCCGGACAGGCTTCAGATTATCCACCAATCCCCCCAAAAAGCTGATTTGACCCCCGCTCCCGCCAACAGAAAACCCTCGAACAAGAAAACCACCCAAACCGAGCTTCCTGACGAAATTGCCATCCCCTCTCCCACTCATTTTATCAAGCCAAAAGCCCACACTGATGAGCTTTACACGACCACTTTCGACAACGGTCTGAAATTCATCTACCGCCGTCAACCCGAGAGGCCGGTTTGCGGAGTCGCTCTTGCCACCGAAATCAGTCAGCTTTGGGAAAGCCCCGCACGAAGAGGCATAAACTATCTTTGTTCCGGCGGAATGATGCACTCCACCCGTCTTCACAGCCATACCCAGCTTCTAAAAACCAGCCGCCAACACGGCATCAGCCTGAATGTTGAGCCCCAGCCGGATTGCACCATCTTCCGCGGAAAATGCTTTCACAGCTCGCTTCCCACCGCCCTCGCCATTTTGGCAGAGATTTTCCAGCTCCCCGCCTTCGAAACCAGCCACATCAATTTGCTTAAACATTCAACCGTGGACATGTTGCGCAGAGACAAACAAAACCCCGTCAGTCAAGCGTTTAACCGTTGGTTCAAAACCCTGCTTGGCGCGGGAAGTCTTTACACTGGCTTTCCCGGCGGAATCAGTTCCCTGCTCAAACTGAAGCCCCAGGAGGTGATGGATTGGCATCAAACCTACTATCAGCCCAACCGTTTCACCCTCTGCGTGGTGGCTCCCCTGCCCCCGGATGAAGTGGCAAGCCTCGCCGCCGCGCTGTTTGGCACGCGTAAAAGCCAGCCCAGCCCGGAAAATAACGAAGTTCCTCCCCCCATTCCCAGCCCGGTGAAACACAGGATTCACAAGCTTGGTTCCGGACAGGCCATCATCCATTTGGGCGGTTTTGCCACTCCCGCCAAAGACAAGGAGGAAACCACCGCCTTCCACGTCCTCTCCCAAATTCTGGGCGGCGACATGGATTCCCGGCTGTTCAATCTCGTCCGCGAAAAATATGGCTATGCCTATCAAACCGGCCTGGAATACAATAGTACAAAGGAACTCGGCTGGTGGTACGCCTATTCTTTCAGCGACCCCGACGACGCCCAAGCCTGTCTCAAGCTCACCCGCGAAGTGATTGCCGAGGTCTGCGCCCACGGAGTTGAGGAAAGCGAACTACTGCGCGCCCAAAACTATCTCTGCGGAATGAACCGTTTTGAAGCGGAAAGCCCATCCCTCCAAGCTCTTATGCTTTCAAGTCTCGGCGCTTTGGGCTATGACCCAGACTATTTTCTGCGCCGAGAACAGCGTATTCGCGCCGTCACCCTGGAAGAAATCGGCCAGGTGGCGGAAAAATGGTTGCAAAATTCAAATCAATGGTCCCACATCTTGCTATGATAAGTCTCGGCATCGATATCGGCTCCCGAAACACCAAGCTCGTGGTTTATGATTCCAGCGAGGATAACATTTTATTTTCAGACTGGCTGGCAACCGACGTCAATCCCCTCAAATCGGTAAATATTCTGACCGCAACTGCCATCACATCAATAGGATATGATAATATTGTTAAAGTGGCTTGTACGGGTTATGGACGCAAGCTATGTAATCACAAAGTTTTTTCAGAGATTTCCTGCCATGCGGCAGGTGTGCTTCACTACCTTCCTCAAACCCGAACCATCATCGATATTGGCGGACAGGATTCAAAAATCATCACCCTCGATTCCCATGCTAAAGTCAGCGATTTTGTGATGAACGACAAATGCGCCGCTGGAACCGGGAGGTTTTTGGAAATGACCGCGCTTAGGCTGGCCTGCAGCTTGGAACAGCTCAGCTTCCTCGCCTCAGATTCACGCGGGAAACTGGATATTTCCTCCACCTGCGTTGTCTTTGCCGAAAGCGAAATCGTTGGCATGATTGCGGATAACGCTTCTCCCGCAGACATTGCCAGGGCGGTTCACAATTCCATTGCCAAACGTATCCAAGTGCAAATGAGCGCTCTGGATTGGCAACCTCCGGTGGCTTTCACCGGCGGCGTCGCCCTCAATTCGGATTTGGCTCTCTGTCTCTCAAACCAGCTTCAAACCGAGGTTTTGGTGCCTTCTCTGCCTCAAATCACCGGCGCTTTGGGCGCTGCCATTCTGGTTTCAAAATGAAAGTTGACCACCATCTCCACACCGAATACAGCTACGACAGCCGCATGAAGGCGCGGGAACTGGCAAAACGCGCTGTCCAGCTCGATTACAGCCTCATCGCCATCACCGAACACATGGACCTTCTACCTTGGGAGCTCAGCCGTTACGGTCTCCCCTCTTTCGCGCGCTATCTTGAGGATTTGAGCGCTCTTCAGCGGGAATTTTCTGCCCAGGGACTCCGGATTGTTAAGGGCGTTGAAATTGGCGATTTTCAGCGCGTGAAATCCTTTGCGGACGAGCTTTTGGTGGAATTGGATTTCGAATTGCGCCTCGGCTCCGTCCATTTCCTCCCCGACGGAACAAATGTGGCGATTCCCCTGGGACGCACGCTCCAAAAACAGGACAGCGAGGATTATTACAAAGAGAACCTCGCCTTGGTCGAAAACTGCGATTTTGACGTTCTGGGACACCTGGGCGTACATAAACGCTACCTGACGGAAGAACCTCCGGAAACGCACTGTGAGGGCGTTATACGGGACATTTTCCGGGTCATGATTGACCGAGGTATCGCGCTGGAAATAAACTTTTCCTCGCTGCGAAAACCATACGCCCTCGTTTTGCCAAATGAGTGGCAGATAGACCTTTACCGCGAGATGGGCGGAAAACTTTTCAGCATCGGCAGCGATTCTCACCTCCTGGAACATTTTGACCTGAATTACGATTTGCTCCCCAACTGGCTTTTTTCTGACCAGGTGCGGATTATTTCGATTTAAGCCATATTGGTTTCGTTAACCCATCCGAATGAATATGTCCCACATGAGAAAAAGGGAGTTTGGCAAATGCGTGGCGAGCCTGATTGAAAGGGAGGCGGTGAGGGTGGAGACGGAGAAACTAAATAGTAGGAAAGCCTCAAAAGTCTATATTCTGGATGAAAGCATCATAGATTCCTGGAAACAGTAATGATGCACTAACGCAAAATAC
>Ga0172382_10001057_pt1 | contig 50267 bp, 44 predicted proteins | sample Leawel138RmetaG_FD_122245 | JGI IMG/M metagenome (GOLD analysis project Ga0172382, IMG submission 122245) | Leachate microbial communities from a municipal landfill in Southern Ontario, Canada - Leachate well 138R metaG | ecosystem: Engineered > Solid waste > Landfill > Unclassified | place... | reverse complement strand
GCTTCTATCATGGCATCGTCAGTCGATAGTACCAGCTTTAATGCCATGCTCAAACGGTGCTTGGCGCTTCCTCTTGTTGCCAGATCGTACCAGACATAAATAAAAAAATCCAGCAATTACAGGGTCTTAGCGGAATTTAATGCGATTAAGTGCCTGGCCATGCCAGACGCCCAATCATTCCCACTCGATCGTGCCCGGCGGTTTCGAGGTGATGTCGTAGGTCACCCGGTTGATGCCGCGCACTTCGTTGATGATCCGGGTTGCGGTCTCGGAAAGGAAGTCGTGGCTGAACGGGTAGTAGTCCGCCGTCATCCCGTCGACGCTGTTCACCGCCCGCAGCGCGCAGGCGTAATCGTAGGTGCGGCTGTCGCCCATCACCCCCACGGTGCGCACCGGCAGGATCGCCACGAATGCCTGCCAGATCTCGTCGTAAAGCCCGTGCTTGCGGATCTGGTCGATATAGACCGCATCGGCCTTGCGCAGGATGTCCAGCTTTTCACGGGTGATCTCGCCGGGGCAGCGGATCGCGAGGCCGGGGCCGGGGAAGGGGTGGCGGCCGATGAAGTGCTCGGGCAGGCCCAACTCGCGGCCGAGGGCGCGCACCTCGTCCTTGAACAGTTCGCGCAGCGGTTCCACCAGCTTCAGGCCCATCTTCTCGGGCAACCCGCCGACGTTGTGGTGACTTTTGATCGTGACCGAGGGACCGCCGGAGAAGCTGACGCTTTCGATCACGTCGGGATAAAGCGTGCCCTGGGCCAGGAACTCGGCCCCTTCGATCCCGCCCGCGTATTTCTGGAACACGTCGATGAACAGCCGGCCGATGGTCTTGCGCTTGGTCTCGGGGTCGCCGATCCCCTCCAGCCCGCCCAGGAACAGTTCGGATTCATCGGCATGGATCAGCGGGATGTTGTAATTGTCGCGGAACATCGTCACGACTTCCTCGGCCTCGTTCAGCCGCAGCAGCCCGTGATCGACGAAGACGCAGGTCAGTTGGTCGCCGATCGCCTCATGGATCAGCACGGCGGCGACGGAACTGTCCACGCCGCCCGACAGCCCGCAGATCACCCGCTTGTCGCCCACCTGTTCGCGGATCTTGCGGATCGCCTCGTCGCGGTAGGCGCCCATGGTCCAGTCGCCGGTAAAACCCGCCAGCCGGACGAAGTTCTCGAAAAGCTTCGCACCCTTCGGGGTGTGGTGCACCTCGGGGTGGAACTGCACGGCGTAGAAGTTGCGCGTGGGGTCGGCGGTGATGGCATAGGGCGCGTTCGGCGAGGTGCCGTGCACTTCAAAGCCGGGCGCAAGGCGGCTTACATGGTCGCCGTGGCTCATCCAGACCTGTTCGCGGCGGCCCTCATCCCCGAACCAGCCGTCAAGCAGCGCCAGCCGCCCGCCCGAGGGCGTGACGAAGGCGCGGCCGAATTCGGCGGTGCCGTCGCCGCGCTCCACCAGCCCGCCAAGCTGGGCCATCATCACCTGCTGGCCGTAGCAGATGCCCAGCACCGGCACGCCGAGGGTCCACAGCGACCCGGGCGCCCGCGGGCTGCCTTCGCGGGGCACGTTGTCCGGCCCGCCCGACAGGATCACCGCCTTCGGTGCGAAGGCCGCCAGAAAGGCGTCGGTCACGTTCTGATAGGGATGGATTTCGCAATAGACCCGAAGCTCGCGCAGGCGGCGCGCGACAAGCTGCGTGACCTGCGAGCCGAAGTCGATGATGAGAAGGCGATCATGCTGGTTCATGCTTTCCGCCTCTAGTGGCAGATCACCGTTCGCGCAAGACCGGGAATGGGGTGTGTGGGGTTACAGGCTGCTTTGCGATTCCATTTTTTTGGAAGGATGACGCGGGCGGCGGTACGCCTGAAGCCGGTGCCCGGCGCGGATCAGGCGCCGGGCGCCCCGGTCTCGCGCAATACGCGGGGCACCTTGAATTCGACCCGCTCCACCGCCGTTTCCACCAGTTCACGGGTCAGGTCGTAGCGGGCGGCGAAGGCGTCGATCACCTCCTCGATCAGCACCTCGGGCGCGCTTGCCCCGGCGGTGAGTCCCACGGCCCGCGCCCCTTCCAGTGCCCGCCAGTCGATGTCGCCCGCCCGCTGCACCAGCTGCGCATAGCCGCAGCCCGCCGCCCGGCCGACCTCGACCAGCCTGCGCGAGTTGGACGAGTTCGGCGCCCCGATCACCAGAAGCGCGTCGATCCGGCCTGCGATCTCCTTCACCGCCGCCTGCCGGTTGGTGGTGGCGTAGCAGATGTCTTCCTTGTGCGGGCCGAGAATGGCGGGAAACCGGGCCTTCAGCGCCGCGACGATTTCCGCCGTGTCATCGACCGAAAGCGTGGTCTGGGTGATGAAGGCCAGCCGTCCGGGGTCGCGCACCTCGACCCGGGCGACATCGGCGGTCGTTTCGACCAGCAGAACCTCGCCCTCGGGCAACTGCCCCATGGTGCCGATGGTCTCGGGGTGGCCGGCGTGGCCGATCATGATCATCTGCAAGCCGTTTTCGTGGTGCCGCGCGGCCTCGATATGCACCTTGCTGACCAGCGGGCAGGTGGCATCGACATAGACCATGTTGCGCCGCTCGGCCTCGGCGGGCACCGCTTTCGCGACCCCATGGGCCGAGAAGATCACTGGCCGATCGTCGGGCACCTCGTCGAGTTCCTCGACGAACACCGCCCCCCGGGCGCGCAGATCCTCGACCACGTAGCGGTTGTGGACGATCTCGTGCCGGACATAGACCGGTGCGCCCCATTTCCCCAGCGCCATCTCGACGATCTTGATCGCACGGTCCACCCCGGCGCAGAACCCGCGCGGCGCGGCGAGATAGAGCGTAAGCGGCGGTCGTGTCGTCATGGTCTGCACCCCGTTTCCCGGGCACAGACCTAAGCCAGCCCGGCCCGCCCGTCCAGCCCGCGCCCCATCACCCCGGCGCGAGGGGCGGGCAATCCACCGGCGGGTCAGATCGCGTCCAGCAGCCCCTCACCCGCCGAGATGCCGCAACTGCCCGGCGACTCTTCCAGATGCAGCACCTTGATCACCCCATCCTCGACCAGCATGGCATAGCGCATCGACCGGCCGATCAGCCCGCGCGCGGGCGCGTCGAAGGCCAGACCCAGCGCGTCGGTCAGATCGCCCGCCGGATCGCCCAGCACGGTGATCCCCGCCTTGTCGGCGCCGGTGGCCTGCGCCCAGACCCGCAGCACGAAGGGGTCGTTCACCGCGACACAGACGATTTCCTCCACGCCTTTCCTTGTGAACTCGTCCTTCGTGCGGATGAAACTGGGCATATGCGCGGCATCGCAGGTCGGCGTGAAGGCGCCCGGTATGGCAAAGATCACCACCTTGCGGCCCCGGGTGAGGTCGCCGGTCGAGATCTGTTCCGGTCCGCTGTCGCCCATACGGAACAGTGCGGCCTCGGGCAGTCTGTCTCCTGTCGAAATCGGCATGTGGTCTTCCTCGCGCGTTGCACTTTTACCTGCTGCGGTTATAGGTTGCGCCCCGGGGCGGAACCAGAGGGAATCCAGCCATGTCCGATATCGTGGTGATCGGGGCCGGGCAGGCCGGGGCGGCGCTGGCGGCGAAGCTGCGCGCGCTGGGGCACGGGGGCCGGATCGCCCTGATCGGCGCCGAACCCGCCGCGCCCTACCAGCGCCCGCCGCTGTCGAAAGCCTACCTGCTGGGCGAGATCGGTCTTGACCGGCTGACCCTGCGGGCCGACGACTTCTGGGCCGAACAGGGGATCGACCTGCGCCCGGCCACCCGCGTCACGGGCATCGACCGCGCGGGAAAGCGGGTGCTGACCGAAGCGGGCGAGACGATCCCCTACGACATGCTGGCGCTGACCACCGGCTCGGTGCCGCGCCGACTGCCCGCGGCGATGGGCGGCGATCTGGCGGGCGTCCACACGATGCGCAGCCTTGCCGACGCCGATGCGCTGGCGCCCGAACTGGTCGCCGGGCGGCGGGTGCTGATCGTCGGTGGCGGCTATATCGGGCTGGAGGCCGCGGCGGTGGCGGCGAAACGCGGGCTGGAGGTCACGCTGGTCGAGGCCGCGCCGCGCATCCTCGGGCGGGTGGCCGCGCCCGAGACCTCCGACTGGTTCCGCGCCCTGCATCTGGGCCACGGGGTGCGGATCATGGAGGGCGCGGCGCTTTCCCGTCTCACCGGCGACGGCCGGGTGAGTGGCGCGGATCTGGCGGACGGCTCCCGGATCGAAGCCGACTTCGTGATCGTCGGCATCGGCATCGCCCCCGACACCGCGCTGGCCGAGGCCGCCGGGCTTGCGCTCGACAACGGCATCCGCACCGATGCGCAGGGCCGCACCCCGGACCCGGCGATCTGGGCGGCGGGCGATTGCGCCTCGTTTCCGTGGGAGGGGGCGCAACTGCGGCTGGAAAGCGTGCCGCATGCGATCGACATGGCCGAACTGGTGGCGGAAAACATGCTGGGCGCGGGGCGCGACTACGTGCCCGCGCCGTGGTTCTGGTCGGACCAGTATGACGTGAAACTCCAGATCGCCGGGCTGAATACGGGCTACGACCGGGTGGTGGTGCGGCAGGCGGGCGCGGCGCGGTCGCACTGGTATTACCGCGCGGGCCGCCTGATCTCGGTCGATGCGATGAACGACCCGCGCGCCTTCATGACGGCGCGCCGCCTGCTGGCCATGGGCCGCTCGCCCGATCCGCAGGCGGTGGCCGACCCGGAGACCGATCTCAAGGCGCTGCTGGCATAAACCCGTGGCTGCATGTCTTCGCCTTGATGAAAATATCCCCGCCGGAGGGCGAGCAGGATCAGGAAGGCTTCCGGTGGACGCATTCCCCTGCGAGCGACCCCTCCGCCCGAACCGACAGGAGACGTGATGCGCATCATCGGCGGCAGCCATCGCGGCCTCGCCCTCGCCTCGGTCGGCAAGGGCGATGTGGCGGCGCATCTGCGCCCGACTCCGGACCGGGTGCGCGAGGCGATCTTCAACCTGCTCGCCCATGGCGGCCACGGCGACCCGGTGGAGGGGGTGCGGGTGCTCGACCTGTTCGCGGGCACCGGCGCGCTGGGGCTGGAGGCCCTGTCGCGCGGCGCGGCGCGGGCGGCCTTCGTCGATGACGGCACGGCGGCACGGGCGCTTTTGCGTGCGAATATCGAGAAGATGCGGGCGATGGGCACGACCGACGTCTGGCGGCGCGACGCGACCCGGATGGGGGCAAACTGGGGGGCGGGCTACGATCTGGTGTTTCTCGACCCGCCCTATGGCAAGGCTCTGGGCGAGGCGGCGCTGGCCTCCTGCGTGGCGGGCGGCTGGCTCGCCCCCGGTGCGCTGGTGGTGTGGGAAGAGGGCGCGCCGCCGGTGGTGCCCGAGGGCTTCGCCCAGCTCGATCAGCGCCGCTACGGCGATACGGTGGTCACGCTGCTGCGGGTGCCCGCCTGACGATCCGCGGTGCCGGGGGCGCGACCGAGGGCAGCGGCCGTTCCGGACCGGGGATTGCCCCCGGCGCGCCCGCGGCTGTTCACATCCCCGTTGCCCCGGCTTGCGTCGCCGCCGCAATGGCTTAGCCTGCCCCGGTCATCCGGTTCCGCAAATCGCATGGTTCCGCAAATCACGAGGCCCGCCCGGCTCATGCCTTCCGATCACCCGTCCCGCCCCCTCGCCGCCCTCGCGCTTGCCGCACTGGTCGCGTTTGCCGCGCTTGTCCCCGGCCCGGCCCGTGCCGAACAGGTCTCAAGCTTCACCCTCGGCAACGGCCTGAAGGTCGTGGTGATCGAGGACCACCGGGCCCCGGTCGTGGTGCATATGGTCTGGTATCGGGTCGGCTCGGCCGATGAGCCGCCGGGCAAGTCCGGCATCGCGCATTTCCTCGAACACCTGATGTTCAAGGGCACCGCGAACATGGACTCGGGCGAGTTCACCGCCATCGTCGGCGCCCATGGCGGCAGCGACAACGCCTTCACCTCATACGACTACACCGGCTATTTCCAGCGCATCGCCGCCGACCGGCTGGATATGGTGATGCGGATGGAGGCCGACCGCATGACCGGCCTGATCCTGAACGAACCCGAGGTGCTGACCGAGCGCGCGGTGATCCTTGAGGAGCGCGCCCAGCGCACCGACAGCGACCCCGGCGCGCTGCTTTCGGAACAGCGGCGGGCGGCGCAGTTCCTTGCCCATCCCTACCGGCTTCCGGTGATCGGCTGGCGGCACGAGATCGAGGCCCTGGGCCTTGAAGACGCGCTTGCCTTCTACCGCATCCATTACGCGCCCGACAACGCGGTGCTGATCGTCGCCGGGGACGTGACACCCGAAGAGGTGCGCACCCTGGCCGAAACCCATTACGGGCCCATTCCGCGCAGCCCCGGCCTGCCGCCGCGCATCCGCCCGCAGGAGCCGCCGCAGATCGCCGAGCGGCGCATCGCCTGGGCCGATTCGCGCGTGGGCCAGCCCTATGTGATGCGCAGCTACCTCGCCCCGTCCCGGCGCCCGGGCGATCAGGCCGGGGCGGCGGCACTGGTGGTTCTGGCCGAACTGCTGGGCGGCGAGCCCGCGACCTCGGTCCTCGGCCGGGCGCTGATGTTCGGGGCCGAGCCGGTGGCGCTCCGGGCCAGCGCCTTCTACGGCGCGACCGCGCTCGACGACAGCACCTTCGGCCTTGCGGTGGTGCCGGTGGCGGGCGTCACGCTCGACGCGGCCGAGGCGGCGATGGACGCGGTGCTTGCCCGCTTCCTCGACGAGGGCCCGGACCCCGAGGATTTCGCCCGCACCCTGACCCGGCTGCGCGCCGCCGAGATCTACGCCCGCGACAACACCCAGCGTGCCGCCCACCGCTATGGCGAGGCGCTGACCTCGGGCCTGACCGTCGCCGATGTGCAGGACTGGCCGCGGGTGCTGCAATCGGTCACCCCCGAGGCGGTGATGGACGCGGCCCGCGAAGTGCTTGACCGCCGCCGCGCCGTCACCACCCATCTTGAGCGCGAGGACACGCCATGACGCTGCTGATCCGGCTTGCCCTGCTTCTGGCGCTGACCGCCCTGCCGCTGCGGGCCGAAGTGCCGATCCGCGCCGTCACCAGCCCCGGCGGGCTTGAAGCCTGGCTGGTCGAGGCGCCCGACATTCCCTTCACCGCGCTGGAGATCCGGTTCCGCGGCGGCACCAGTCTTGACGCGCCCGGGAAGGGCGGGGCCGCCAAGCTGATGGCGGGGCTGATCGAGGAAGGCACCGGCGATCTGGACGCGCAGGGCTTCGCCGCCGCCCGCGATGCGCTGGCGGCCGATTTCCGCTTCTCCGCCGACCGTGATTCGATCTCGGTCTCGGCCCGGTTCCTGACCGAGAACCGCGACGAGGCGCTGGACCTGCTGCGCCGGGCGCTGGTGGAACCCCGTTTCGACGCCGACGCCATCGAGCGGGTGCGGGGCCAGCTTCTTGCCAACATCCGCGCCGCCGCCCGCGACCCGCAGGCGCTGGCCGGCCGCGCCTTTGCCCGGCTCGCCTTCGGCGACCACCCCTACGGCCACCCCGGCGACGGCACCGAAGAAACCGTGACGGCGCTGACCCGCGACGACATGATCGCCGCGCACCGCGCCGCGCTGACCCGCGACCGGGTGCATATCGCGGCGGTGGGCGACATCACCGCCGGGGAACTGGGGCCGTTGCTCGACACGCTGCTGGGCGGGTTGCCCGAGACCGGCGCCCCCCTGCCCGGCCGGGCCGAGGTCGGCCTTACCGGCGGGGTGACGGTCGAGCCCTTCCCCGGCCCGCAATCGGTGATCCTGTTCGGGCATGAGGGGATCGCCCGCGACGATCCCGACTTCTTCGCCGCCTTCGTGCTGACCGAGGTGCTGGGCGGCAGCCGCTTCGTCTCGCGGCTGATGACGGAACTGCGCGAGAAACGCGGTCTGACCTATGGCGCCTACGCCTATCTGGCGGGCTACGAACTGGCCGATCTGGTCACCGGGCGGCTGATGACCGCGAACGCGACCGCCGCCGAGGCGCTCGAAGTGCTGCGTGACGAATGGGAGCGGATCGCCAGCGAAGGGGTGGGGGTCGAGGAACTCGACGCCGCCAAGACCTACCTCACCGGCGCCTACCCGCTGCGCTTCGACGGCAACGGCCCGATCGCGCGGATACTGGTGGGAATGCAGATGCAGGGGATGCCGATCGACTACCCGGCAACCCGAAACGCGAAGATCGAGGCGGTGACGCTGGACGACGCCCGCCGGGTCGCCGCCCGGCTGTTCGCGCCGGAGCGGCTGCATTTCGTGGTCGTGGGCACGCCGGAGGGGGATCTGGAGAGCGCGGGGGGAATGGTGCGCTGAAGAGCGCACCCCGCGGCGGTTCGAGCGTCGGGTATCTCGCGGGACGATGCGCAGGGTGTGCGTAGGGTGCGCTTCAGCGCACCGCCCCGCCACCGCCGGGCCGGGGCAACATATTGCAACAGAGGGTAGCGGCCGCCCGTGCGGGCAGTCGGCCGCTGCCCGGGCCGCTGACGCGGCTGTTCCGGGCAAGCGGACACCCGTCACAAGCGCCACGCGGCCATGGCCGAATCTCCCGCGCTATGCTAGTCCTTGTGGCATGAACGCCGAAACCCCCAAGATACAAGCCCCGCACCCGGTGATCCGGCAACTTGACGAGGGTGCGATCAACCGCATCGCCGCGGGCGAGGTGGTGGAGCGTCCGGCCTCGGCGGTCAAGGAACTGGTGGAGAACGCGCTCGATGCCGGGGCGCTGCGGATCGCCATAGACTACGCCGACGGCGGCAAGACGCTGATCCGGGTCACCGACGACGGCTGCGGCATGACGGCGGACGACCTGCCGCTGGCGCTTGCCCGCCATGCCACCTCGAAGATCGACGGGTCGGACCTTCTGGACATCCGCTCCTTCGGGTTCCGGGGCGAGGCGCTGCCCAGCCTCGGGGCGGTGGGGCGGCTGACCATCACCTCGCGCGCAGAAGGCGGCGAGGGGGCCGGGATTTCCGTCAGCGGCGGTCGCATCGGCCCCTTGCGCCCGGCGGCGCTGTCGGCGGGCACCGTGGTCGAGTTGCGCGACCTGTTCCACGCCACGCCCGCGCGGCTCAAGTTCCTGCGCAGCGACCGGGCCGAGGCGCAGGCGATCGCCGAGGTGGTCAAGCGCCTTGCCATGGCCGCGCCCGGAACCGGCTTCACCCTGCGCGACATGTCGGGCGGCAACAACCGGGTGGTGTTCCGCGCCGACCCGGAAACCGGCGATCTGTTCGACGCGCTGCGCGGGCGGCTGGCGCGGATCATGGGCGCCGAGTTCATCGAGAACGCGATCCCGATAGATGCCGGGCGCGAGGGGCTGCACCTGTCGGGCTTCGCCGCGCTGCCGACCTATTCGCGGGGATCATCGGTCGCGCAATATCTGTTCGTCAACGGCCGTCCGGTGCAGGACCGGCTGCTGACCGGGGCGCTGCGGGCGGCCTATTCCGACGTGCTGGTGCAGGGCCGCCACGCGGCGGCGGCGCTGTTCGTGACCTGCGACCCGCAGCTTGTCGATGTGAACGTGCATCCGGCCAAGTCCGAGGTGCGGTTCCGCGACCCCGGCCTTGCGCGCGGCCTCGTGGTTTCCGGCCTGCGCCATGCGCTGGCCGGGGCCGGGCACCGGGCCTCGACCACCATCGCCGGCGAGACGCTGGGGGCGATGCGGCCGGAACCCGGCGCGCCGCGGGTCTATCAGATGGACCGGCCTTCGGGCGCGGCCCGCGCGGCGGCTTACGCCTTTCAGGCCCCGCCCGAGGCACCGGGTTTTGCCGAGGCCGCCGCCCCCTCGGGCCGGGTCGAGCCGCTGGCAGAGACCGGCGACGAATCCCGCCCGCTGGGCGCGGCGCGGGCGCAGTTGCATCGCAACTACATCATCGCCCAGACCGAGGGCGGCATGGTGATCGTCGATCAGCACGCGGCGCATGAGCGGCTGGTCTATGAGCGGCTCAAGCGCCAGATGGCGGAAAACGGGGTGGCGGCGCAGGCGCTCCTGATCCCCGAGGTCGTGGAACTGCCCGAGGCCGAGGCGGCGCGGCTGATCGAGCTGGCCCCCGACCTCGCCCGCATGGGGCTTGCGGTCGAGCCTTTCGGCCCCGGTGCGGTGGCGGTGCGCGAGACCCCGGCGATCCTCGGCCGGATCGACGCCGGGGCCATGCTGCGCGATATCCTCGACGAATTGGCCGACATGGACGACAGCGCCGCGCTTTCCGCCCGGATCGAGGCGGTGCTGAGCCGGATGGCCTGCCATGGCTCGGTCCGGTCGGGCCGCGAGATGCGTGCCGAGGAGATGAACGCGCTTCTGCGCGAGATGGAGGCGACGCCCCATTCCGGGCAGTGCAACCACGGCCGCCCGACTTACGTGGAGTTGCGGCTGGCGGACATCGAAAAGCTGTTCGGCCGCCGCTGAAACCACGCCGCCATGCCGCCCGGGGGACAAGACAGGATATGCCCCGCATCACCGGCGCAGCCGCGCACTGGACAGGGCGAATCGCTTGGGGCAATAGTTCTGTGCAAGTCAGGGCCGCGCCCCCGATCCCCGGGGCGGGCGGCAGTTTCGTAAGAGGTGCAGATGGCAACCCCCCTCCGCCGCCCGGTCGCGTCGCTCTGGATCGGCGAGCGGCTTCATTACCTCAACCAGCTCTGCCTGCTCAGCCATGTCCGGCAGGGGCATCCGACCACGCTCTACTGCACCGACAGCGTGAGCAACGTTCCCGAGGGGATCGAGGTCCGCCCGGCCTCGGAGATCATGGACATCGACATGGAGATCGTCCGGCAAACGAGCGAAAGCTTTCTGTCGAACGTGTTCCGCTATCACATGATCAAGGCCACCGATGCGGTCTGGATCGACTGCGACGCCTTCTGCCACAGGCCCTTCCCCGACGAGATGACCCATATCTACGCCGGGCACGGCTTTCGCGGCGCGCTCAATTGCGGGGTGGTCTATATCCCGAAGGACGGCGAACTGATCGCGCAACTGCTGGACTATTACCGGAACCTGCCCGAGGCGCCGGGCTGGTTCAACAAGCAGCAGCGCAAGCGGCTGGACCGGCAGGACCGGAACCTGCCGCAGGCGGTGCGGATCTACAACGCCGAGCGCACGGCCTTCGGCCCGCAGGCGTTCACGTATTTCGCCCAGCAGACCGGCGATTACGAACGTGCGCTGACGCCCGATTACCTCTACCCGGTGCCGTTCCAGCTCAATGACGTGTTCTACGACCCGCATGGCAGGGTCGAGGGGCATTTCACCGACAACACCCTGTCGGTGCATCTTTATACCAACGGCACCAAGCCCTGGTGGCGCAAGAACCCGCCCTTGCCGAACTCCTACGCCGCGCGGATGTGCGAGTTGATCGGGGTCGATCCCGCCGCCGCGCTGGAAGGCTGAGCGATGGCGGCCAGGAAGAGCAGGGCGGGCAAGACGGCGGCGGACAAGACGACAGGGGCAACCGCCATGACTACCGGACCGGCGGCCCGGCCGGACCTGACCTTCGTCTATATCGTCGAGCCGCCCGACTACCAGATCATGGCCTGCACGCTTCTGGCCTCGATCCGCAGCCAGTTCCCCGGCACGGTGCGGGCGATCGGCTATTGCCCGGAGCACCGGATGGACGAGTTGCACCCGGCGGTGTTCAAGGCGCACGAGATGATGGGGGCCGAGATACGGCCGATGCGCATCGAAGGGATGTGGGACAGCCCCTATCCCCACGGCAACAAGATCATCGCAGCGATGCAGCCGCGCGACAGCGCGTTTTCCGCCTTCGTGGACAGCGACGTGCTGTTCCTGCGCCCGAACGACCCGGCGAACCTGACCCGTGCGGGGCATGTCTCGTGCTCGGTCGCGGCTTCGATGGTCTGGGCCGGGCAGGAGATCTGGGATACGATCTACGGCACCTTCGACATGCCATTGCCCGAAGAACGGGTCATGCTGATGCGGCGCAGCCCCAGGCCGGTACTGCCCTATTTCAGCGCGGGCCTTGTGGTGTTTCCCGAATCCGGCGGCCCCGGCGGGCGCTTTCCCGATGTCTGGTATGAGACCGCCCGGACCCTCGACCGGGTGGAGGCGCTGGAGAAACGGCGGCCCTACCTTGACCAGATGACCCTGCCGCTGGCGATCCGCCGCGCCGGGCTCGACTGGAACATCCTGCCCGAGGAACAGCATTACATCATGGGCGGCGCGATCCGGGGCGAGCCCTTGCCTGAAGACCGCGAGATCTTCACCGTGCATTACCGTCATTTCAAGCTGCTGCGCGAGATCGGCCTGCACAAGGCCGCGCGGGGGATGCTGACGGGCCAGACCGGCGTGCCCTATGTGCGCAGGCTGGCGCCGGAGTATGGGGAGGCCGCGCCCGAAACCGCCCCGGTCTGACCTGGCGGGGGGGGGGATTCGGGCAGAAGGGATTGATGACCGGCAGCGGCAGGCGCACCGGATCTGACCCGCGCGGGCGGGTTCACTGTCGGAACAGGGCACGGAAGGCGGAACAGGGCATGACGGGGGCAGGGGCAGACAGGCGCGGCTCCGGCGATACTGCCGGGCAGGCGCTGCTGCGCGACCTCGCCCGGCGGACGAGTCCGCATGGCCGGATCACCGCCGTGTCGATGATGAAGGACGAGGGGCCGTTCCTGCTGGAATGGATCGCGCATCACCTCGTGGTCGGCTTTACCGATATCGTGGTCTATACCAACGACTGCACCGACGGCACCGACACGATGCTGATGCGGCTGGAGGCGCTGGGCCTTGCCCACCATCGGGTCAACGCGATCCCGCCCGGGCTCAGGCCGCAGCCCTCGGCGCTGAACCACGCGCAGGAGGAGCCGCTGATCGGTTCCTCGGACTGGGTGCTGGTGTTCGACGCCGACGAGTTCCTGTCGATCCGCCACGGCGACGGCACCCTTGACGGGCTGATCTCCGCCGCCGAGGCCGAGGGCGCGAACGGGATCGTCATCACCTGGCGCATCTTCGGCTCGGGCGGGGTGCACCGCTGGTCGCGCGATCCGGTGACCGAGCAATACCTGATGGCTGCGCCGGTGGACTGGAACAAGGGCTGGGGCGTCAAGACCCTGTTCAAATTCGATCCTGAATACTGGAAACTGGGCATCCACCGGCCCAAGATGAAGAACAAGTGGCTGGAGACCGGCTTTCCTGACACGGTGAAATGGCTGAACGGCTCCGGCCGACCGATGGAGGACTATTTCAAGTTCCGCGGCTGGCGCTCGATCACCCGGACGGTGGGCTACGACTGGGTGCAGATGAACCACTATGCGGTGAAGTCGATCGACTCTTACGCGATGCGCAAGTTCCGCGGCAACGTCAACTTCAAGAAGGACAAATACAACGCCGACTACTGGGCGCTTCAGGACCGCAACGAGGTGCGCGACGACACCATGCTGCGCTATTCGGCCGGGCGGAAGCGCATCTTCGACGCGCTGCTTGCGGATCCGGAGCTGAACCGGCTCCACTTCGCGGCGGTGGAGCGGGCCGAGGCGCGGCTCGCGGAGTTCAGGGCAACCGAAGCCTATGCGGAACTGGTGGAAAGCCTCAAGGCCGCCAGCGCGGTGCCGATCACCGCGGTCGAGGCCAAGCCGCCGCAGGCGCGCGACCCGGCGAAGATCGCGGCGCTGATGAGCCGGGTCGAACGCCAGTCGGGCGAGCGCCAGCGGGCCGAACGCAAGGCCGCGCCGGACGATGCGCCGGTCTATGCCGGGCCGCTCGATGCAGTGGTGGGGGGCATCCCCACCGGCTGGCATGCCAACCATGGGGTGCTGCTGCCCGCCGATCCTTCGGTGTTCAGCGCCGTGGGGCTTGCGCGGGTGGAACAGGGCAAGTTCCAGCGTTCGGTCGCGCGCGCCTTGCCCCGGATGGTGGCGCAAGGGGTGCTGCATCTTGACCTTGGCGGCGGCTGCGGCTTCCTGTCGGCGCTGGTGGCGCGGGAATGCCCGGCGCTGCGGCAGGTGGTGCTGGCGGGCGGTGGGGGCCAGCGGGTGCTGATCGAGCGGGTCTGGGCGGAAAACGGCGTTGTGCCCGGTGCGATGCTCGACCTGCGGGTCGCGCCGCTCGACGATGCCGGGGCGCTCGCCGTGCTGATCGCCGACCTCCGGCCCACCAGCGTCATCGCCAGCGACCCGGCCCGCCCGCTGCCGCTCACGGATGCCCTGCGCCGCGCCGCCGCGCTGCGCCCCGGCCTCGCGCTGCCGCTGATCCTGCACCACCCCGCCAGCACCCCGGCGGACCTGCCATGAGCCCGCGTTTCCTTGCCATCCTGACCGTCCGCGACGAAGGCGCCTTCCTGCTTGAATGGCTGGCGCATCACCGGGCGGTGGGCTTCACCGATTTCCTCGTCTTCTCGAACGACTGCGACGACGGCACCGACGCCATGCTCGACCGGCTGGCCGCGATGGGCTGGCTCGCGCATGTCCGCAACGACGGCCCTTTCCCCGAAGGCCCGCAATGGGCCGCGCTCAAGGCCGCCGACCGGCATCCGCTGATGCGCACCGCCGACTGGGCGATGGTGATCGACATCGACGAATTCGTGAATATCCACGCGGGCGACCGCACGCTTGGCGCGCTGCTTGCCGCCCTGCCCGAAGCGACGGCGATCCCGCTCACATGGCGGTTCTTCGGCAATTGCGGCCAGGTCGAATACCGCGACGCGCCGGTGACCGAGACCTTCACCCGCGCCGCCCCCGCGGTGCTGTGGTGGCCCTGGCGGGCGGCACTGTTCAAGACGCTGTTCCGCAACGACGGCAGCTACCGCAAGCTGGGCGTGCACCGCCCGCGCAGCCCCGACCCGGCCCGCATGGCGGCGCAGCGCTGGTTCGACGGCGCAGGACGCGAGCTGCCCGCACAGTTCCACAAGGGCCGGATATTCTCGCCCTTCGGCCGCGACAACTACGCGCTCGCCCAGCTCAACCACTACGCGCTGGGGGCGATGGAAAGCTATGTGGTGAAATGCGACCGGGGCCGGGCCAACCGCGAAGGCACGGCTTTCGACATGGCCTATTGGGTCGAGCGCAACTTCTGCGCCGAGGAGGACCGCTCCGTCACCCTTCTCGACAGCAGCGGGCTGCGGGCGGGGTTGATGGCCGACCCGGTGCTCGGGCCCTTGCACCGCGCGGCGGTCGCCTGGCGGCGGCAACGCTTTGAGGCGTTGATGCAGGCGGGCGAGGAATGGCGCGCCCTGTTCGGCCGGCTGCTGCTTGCGCCGCCCACCCGGGCGCTGACCCGCGAGCAGGCCGAACCCGTGCTGCGCCACGCCACCGCGGCGACCCGCAGGCCCGAGGGGTAAGGCGGAAACACTGCCGCCCCACTGTTTCGGCCAAAAAACGCTGTCTGCCCCCCCTGCCCTATTGCCTGAAAGGCCGCAAAGGAAGACAATGGTCCGGTGTGAGTGGGTTACGAGTCATCGGGTAGGATGTACGATGCAAGACGAGCAGGACGTGAAGGCGGCAACAGCCGCCGAAGCCACTGACCGTGACAGCTGGCTGGAACGAATCGAGGAAATCGGCGAGGACGCGGGCTATTTCGAACCGTTGGGGCAATCCCACTGGGCCTTTTTCTGCGACGAAGGCACCACGCTTCTGGTCACTTTCGAGAACATGGAGGCGATCCTTGCCCGGGGCGGCAACCGGATGCCGCTTGGCCACGGGGTCGCCGCGCGCAACGGCTGGTCGCATCTGTGCCTGATCGCCGAGGGCAACACCTGGTATCGTGACCACCGGGTCTGGGGCTATCTCGACCGGCTGGTCGATGAGGCGTTCTTCGAGGATTTCGACCGGGTGGTGTTCTACGGCGCCGGCATGGGCGGCTATGCCGCCTGCGCCTTTTCGGTCGCGGCGCCGGGGGCCACGGTGCTGGCGATCAGCCCGCGCGCCACGCTCGCCCCGGCGCTGGCCGGGTGGGACCGGCGGCACCTGTCGGCCCGGGGGCTCGATTTCTCCAGCCGCTACGGCTATGCGCCCGACATGATCGACGGGGCCGGCCGGGTCTATCTGCTGCACGACCCGGCCCAGCCGATGGACGCGATGCACGCGGCGCTGTTCCGCAAACCCTTCGTCACCATGCTGCGCGGCACCCATGCGGGCGCGCGGCCCGACGACATGCTCGACCGGCTCGGGCTGCTTGACGGGCTGATCGAGGCGGCGGCGGCGGGTACGCTCGACCGGGCCGGTTTCGCGCGGCTGTGGCGGGCACGGCGCAACAGCGGCGCCTGGCTGAAGAACCTGTCGAACCACCTCGGACAGAGCCGCCACCCGCTGCGCGAGGCGCTGTTCTACCGCGCTGCGCTGGGCCGGATGGGATCGGGCCGGTTCCAGCGGCGGCTTGACAGCCTGACCGCCCGGCTTGAGGCCGAAGGGATCGAACTGCCGCCGCCGCTCGACGGCCCGGCAGGGGACTGACAGGGGATCGGCGGAGGGGTTGACGGGCCCCGGCCGGGCAAGGGGGCTGTCCGCCCCCTCTTGGCCTGCGGCCAATTCACCCCCGAGGATATTTGGGTCAAGGCGAAAGAATATTACGGGCTCTTCCTGCCCTTCACCGTGAAAGAAATATCCCCGCCGGAGGCTCCCGAACTCTCCGCCCGCGTCACGCCGGATATGCGGATCACATCTTTGCCCGGCACTTGACTCCGCCCCCTCGATCGCGGATAAGCCCGCATCCCGGCAGGTCGCGAGGTCTGCCGTGTTTTTCATTGAAGACGCCCCGCAGCGGGCGCGCTGTCCGAAGGCACTGAACGCCGGGTCTGAACCCCGGGGCCGCAGGACGCGGAAGCAAGGAAAGGAACGGCCGATGTTCGCGGTCCTCAAGACGGGCGGCAAGCAATACCGGGTGCAGGCGGGCGACGTCCTGCGCGTGGAGAAGCTTGCGGCCAATGCTGGCGAAAAGGTCCAGTTCAACGAGATTCTGATGCTCGGCGGCGAGACCCCGACCGTGGGTTCGCCCCTTGTCGCGGGCGCGGCCGTGCAGGCCGAGGTGATCGACCAGATCAAGGCCGACAAGGTGATCCACTTCGTCAAGCGCCGCCGCAAGCATTCGTCGCAGCGCACCAAGGGCCACCGCCAGCAACTGACGCTGCTGCGCGTGACCGACATCCTGGCCTCGGGCGCCGATGCGACCGGCGTCGCCGCCGCGACCGGCACCGCGAGCGCGCGCCGCGCCGCTCATGGCACCACCCCGGCCGCGGTCGAGGAAAAGCCGAAGGCCAGGCGGGCGAAGAAGGCCGAGACCCCGGTCGAAGCCGCGGCCGAAGCCCCCGCCACCGAAGCGTAAGGAGAGAGAGCCATGGCACACAAGAAAGCTGGCGGTTCGTCCCGCAACGGTCGCGACTCTGCCGGGCGTCGGCTCGGGGTCAAGCTCTATGGCGGCCAGGCCGCGATTCCGGGCAACATCATCGTGCGCCAGCGCGGCACCCGCATGTTCCCGGGCGCAGGCGTCGGCATGGGCACCGACCACACGCTGTTCGCCCTTGTCGAAGGCCGCGTGAACTTCCGAAAGGGCCTCAAGGGCCGCACTTTCGTATCGGTCCTTCCGGCGACGGAGGCTGCCGAGTAAGCCGAACCTTTACATGACGGATGTAAACGGGGGATCGGCTGCAAGGCCGGTCCCCCGTTCCGTTTCCGGGGGATCGTTTCCACAACCGCAACCGCATGTCGCCGCCTTCCGCCTTGCAAGCGCATCGCGGCGGCCCCAGATTCAGGGGCGGAAACCCGCCCGGCCTTTCGCTTCGGAGGAGGAAGCCATGAGGATCGACCCGATCGCCGACGCCCAGCCGGTCATCGCCACGGAACGTTTCGTCCTGCGCCCGGTGCGCAAATCCGACACGGGGCTTATTGCGATGTATACCGGCGACCGCCGCGTGGCCGAGGCGACCAGTTCGGTTCCGCATCCGCTGCCCCCCGGCGCGACCGAAGCCTTCATCGACCGGGTGACCGCGCCCGGCAGGACGGAGAACGTCTGGGTGATGGACGGCTCGGGCCATGGCGGGGCCGAGGTGCAGGGGGTGATCGGCCTCAAGGACATGGAGCGTGGCCAGTGCGAGATCGGCTACTGGGTCGCCCCGGCGCTGTGGAACGCAGGCTATGCGTCAGAGGCGGTGCGGGCGATGATCGGCGCCAACCCGCTCGGCCTGCGCACGGTCTTCGCCTCGGTGTTCCAGGACAATCCGGCCTCGGCGCGGGTGCTGACGAATTGCGGGTTCGAATATCTCGGCGATGCCGAAACCTTCTGCGTCGCCCGCAACGCGCGGGTGCCGACCTGGACCTATCTGCGCAAGATGGTCTGAGGGGGCGCCGGGTCCGGGCGGGGCCGCGCCCGCCGGATCGTCGAGGGCGCGCGGCCGTAGAGCGCGGCGAAGGCGGCGTTGAACCGGCGCAGGCTGCCGAAGCCGGCGCGGGTGGCGATCCCGGCCAGCGGCAGGGTGGTTTCATCCATCAGCCGCTTGGCCCGCTGCACCCGCAGGCTTTGCGCCACCCGGACCGGCGAGGCCCCGACCTGATCCGCGAACAGCCGTGACAGGTGCCGCGCGCCGACGCCGAGCCGCTCGGCCAGCCCCCCCCACCGTGCCGCGGTCAAGCGCGCCGTCCTCGATCAGCTTCAGCGCCCGCTCGACCGTGGTCCGGGTGCCGTTCCACGCCGGGCAGAACGGCGCGGTCTCGGGGCGGCAGCGCAGGCAGGGCCGGTAGCCCGCCATCTCGGCCGCCGCCGCGCTGGGGTAGAAGCTGACGTTTCGGCTGGGCGGAGGCTTCACCGGGCAGACCGGGCGGCAGTAGATGCCGGTGGTGCGCACGGCGGTGAAGAACACCCCGTCGAAGGCGGGGTCGCGGCGCAGCCGGGCCTGGTTGCAGGTGTCGAAATCGAGCATGCCGCCACTGTAGCCGGTCGCGCCGCCCGGCGGGAGGGGCGCGGGATGATGAGGTCCGAAAACGGCGAGTCGCGAACCGGCGGGGCAGGGCCTGTTCACATCCAGCGGCTGGCCCCGGCCAGCCATCCGGCCTGATCCGGGTAGTATTCGCCGCAGGGCCGGAAACCCGCCTCGCGCGCCGCTTCGGGTGTGTCGAAGAATGTCACATCGCCGCGCCGGACAGGCCGGATGCGGCAAAGCGGCGAGCAATACACCCCCGTCGCGTGCCGTCCGAACACAAAACACCCCGCCGCGCGCACGTCGCAGTTCTCCACTGCCTGCCAGCGCAGGTCTTCGGTATCGGTCATCGCATCACCCTCCTGTTGCGGCCAATCGCGACCATGATGAATTTCCACGGCCGTCCGTCCAGTGCCGCAAGCCCGAGGCCGATCAGCACCATGCCCGCCAGATGCCGCGCCTCCAGCACTTCGCCCAGAAACAGTATCCCGAGCAGGATCGCGCTGACCGGGATCAGGAAGGTGACCAGCAGCAGGTTGGTCGCCCCCGCCGTGGCGAGGATGCGGAAATAGAGCACATAGGCCAGCGCGGTCGAAATCGCCGCGACACCGATCAGCGCAAGAACCGTCGCCGGGCCGGGGGCGGGCAGTGTCCAGGGCCGGTCGATGACCAACATCAGCGGCAACAGGATCACGCTGGACGCGATCACCTGCCCGGCGGCGGTGGTCATCGGTGCGATCCCCATCGTCTTGAACCGCCGCCCGTAGATACCCGCAAGCGCGTAGGATGTCGCCCCGGCCAGACACATCAGCTGCGCGGCGAGACGAGTGCCAAGCCCGCGCAGCTCATCGAGCCCGATCATTACCGCAACCCCCACGAAGCCGGTCACGACCCCGGTCAGCCGCGCCCGGGTCATGCGTTCGTCGTCGGTCAGGACATGGGCGAGGATCACCGTAAACAGCGGCGTCGAGGCGTTGAGAATCGAGGCAACGCCCGAGGCGATATGGCCCTGCCCCCAGACGATCAGCGCAAACGGGATCGCGTTGTTCAGAAGACCCATGCCGAAGAAGGCGGCCCAGACCGCACGGTCACGCGGCAGCCGCTCGCCCCGCAGGCGCAGGATGACAAGCAGGATCGCCGCCGCAAGCATCACCCGCGCGGCGACGATGCTGAACACCGGCAGTTCCCGCACGGCCACACCGTTGAAGAAGAAAGACCCGCCCCAGACGGCGGAAAGTATCAGCAACATTCCCCATTCGAGGGGGTTCATCGGGCGGTTCTGCTGTGCCGGTCGCGGCATGATGTTCCCCAGTGCTTCCGGTGTGCCGCCGGGCGGGCGCGCGCTCCTGCGGCATGTCACACAGGGGCGGGGCAGAGCGACCCGTTTCCTGCGCAATCCGCCTGCACGCCGCCCCTGTGCACCCCCCGCACCCTTGAACCCGCGCCCGTCCGGCAGTATCGCCAGAGGCGAAGCAACCCCGGAAGGTGACCGTCATGAAGTTCCTCGACCTCGCCAAGGTCCATATCCGCTCGGGCGGCGGCGGTTCGGGCTGTGTCTCCTTCCGGCGCGAGAAGTTCATCGAGTTCGGCGGCCCCGACGGCGGCGACGGCGGCAACGGCGGTTCGGTCTGGGCCGAGGCGGTCGAGGGGCTGAACACGCTGATCGACTTCCGCTACCAGCAGCATTTCTTCGCGAAGAACGGCCAGCCCGGCATGGGCAGCCAGCGCACCGGCAAGTCGGGCGACGATATCGTGCTGCGGGTGCCGGTGGGGACCGAGATCCTCGACGAGGACGAGGAGACGCTGATCGCCGACCTGACCGAGGTCGGCCAGCGGGTGCTGCTGGCGAAGGGCGGCAACGGCGGCTGGGGCAACCTGCGGTTCAAGACCTCGACCAACCGCGCCCCCGCGCGCGCCAATCCGGGGCAGGAAGGGGTGGAGCGCGCGATCTGGCTGCGGCTCAAGCTGATCGCCGATGCCGGGCTTCTGGGCCTGCCCAATGCCGGAAAATCGACCTTCCTCGCCGCGACCTCGAACGCGCGGCCGAAGATCGCCGACTATCCGTTCACCACGCTGCACCCGAACCTCGGCGTTGTCGGCATCGACGGCAAGGAATTCGTCATGGCCGATATCCCCGGCCTGATCGAGGGGGCGAGCGAGGGGCGCGGGCTGGGCGATCTGTTCCTCGGCCATGTGGAGCGGTGCGCGGTGCTCTTGCATCTGGTCGATGGCACATCCGAGGACGTGGCGGGCGACTGCACGACAATCCTGCGGGAACTGGCCGCCTATTCCCCGGCGCTGGCCGCGAAGCCCCGGATCACCGCGCTGAACAAGATCGACGCGCTCGACCCCGAGACGCTGGAGGAGCGCAGGGCGGAACTGGAGGCGGTGGCGGGCCCGGTGCTGCTGGTCTCGGGCGTCAGCGGCACGGGCATCCCCGAGGTGCTGCGCGCGCTCATGGCGCATATCGCCCCGGCGGGGGACGAGGAAGAGGGCACGCCGTGGCGGCCCTGACCCCCGACATTGCCCGCGCACGCAGGCTGGTGGTCAAGATCGGCTCGGCGCTGCTGGTCGATCAGGACAGCGGGCTGCGGCAGGACTGGCTGGTCGCGCTGGCCGAGGACGTGGCGGCGGCGCGTGCGCGCGGGACCGATGTGATCCTCGTGTCGTCCGGCTCCATCGCGCTGGGGCGGCGGGTGCTGGGGCTGCCTGCGGGCACGCTGGCGCTGGAACAGTCGCAGGCGGCGGCGGCGGTCGGGCAGATCCGCCTCGCCCGCGCCTATGAACAGGCGCTGGCGCCGCACGGCATCGTCACCGCGCAGGTGCTGGTGACGCTGGAGGACACGCAGGACCGGCGCCGCTATCTGAATTCCCGCGCGACGATGCAGACGCTGCTGGGCCTCGGCACCGTGCCGATCGTGAATGAAAACGATACGGTGGCCACCGATGAGATCCGCTTCGGCGACAACGACCGGCTGGCGGCGCAGATCGCGGTGACGGTGGGGGCGGACCAGCTGGTGCTCTTGTCGGACGTGGACGGATTCTATTCCGCCAACCCCAAGGAAGACCCCGCCGCCACCCGTTTCGATCTGGTCGAGCGGATCACCCCGGCGATCGAGGCGATGGCGGGCGATCCGGTCTCGGGTGTCTCGAAGGGCGGGATGAAGACCAAGCTGATGGCGGCGAAGACCGCCGTGGCCGGGGGCTGCGCCATGGCGATCATGGAGGGGTCGGTGATGCGGCCGCTGTCGGCGCTGGCCGGGGGCGCGGCGCGGACGTGGTTCCTGCCCATGGGCGACCCGAAGGCGGCGCGCAAACGCTGGATCGCGGCGATGAAGCCGCGCGGCGAGGTCACGGTGGACGCGGGCGCGGTCAAGGCGCTGGCCGGGGGCAAGTCGCTGCTGCCCGCGGGCGTGGTCGCGGTCTCGGGCCGGTTCGGGCGCGGCGATCCGGTGGCGATCCTCGGCCCCGGCGGCGAGGCGCTGGGCAAGGGGCTGGTGCGCTACACGCTGGCCGAGGCCGGGGCGATCGCCGGGCGGCGCTCGGGTGACATCCCGGCGATTCTCGGCTATCCGGGGCGGGCGGCGCTGATCCACCGCGACGACATGGTGATGCAGGCGTAACAGGGGGTGCCCGTGGACATGGCCCAGAACGATATCGCGGCGCTGATGCGCGGCATTGGCGAGACCGCGCGGGCGGCGGCGGCGGAACTGGCCTCGGCCGGCGCAGACAGCCGCCGGGCCGCGCTGCTGGCGGCGGCCGGGAACCTGTGGGACAGCCGCGAGGTGGTGTTGGCCGCCAATGCCGAGGACATGGCCGAGGCCGCGCAAAAGGGCCTGTCACCGGCGATGACCGACCGGCTGATGCTGGACGAGGCGCGGATCGCGGGCATTGTCGCCGGGCTGCGCGCGGTGGCGGAACAGAAAGACCCGGTGGGCGAGGTAATCGCCGAATGGGACCGGCCCTCGGGCCTGCGTATCCGCCGGGTGCGCACACCCCTGGGTGTGGTCGGCGTGATCTACGAATCGCGGCCCAACGTGACGGCGGACGGAGGGGCGCTGTGCCTCAAGGCCGGGAACGCGGTGATCCTGCGCGGCGGTTCGGAAAGTTTCCATTCCTCGGGGGCGATCCACCGGGCGATGCTTGCCGGGCTGAGGGCGGCGGGCCTGCCCGAAGGCGCGATCCAGCTTGTGCCGACCCGCGACCGGGCGGCGGTGGCCGAAATGCTGCGCATGGTCGGGTATATCGACGTGATCGTGCCGCGCGGCGGCAAGGGTCTGGTCGGGCTGGTGCAGGCCGAGGCGCGGGTGCCGGTCTTCGCCCATCTTGAAGGCGTCTGCCATGTTTACGTGGACAAGGCGGCGGATGAGGAGAAGGCCCGCCGGGTGGTGCTGAACGCCAAGACCCGGCGCACCGGCATCTGCGGTGCGGCGGAGTGTCTGCTGATCCACCGCGATATCGTCGATGGGCTCGGGGCGCGGATCGTTGCCGATCTGGTCGGTGCCGGGGTCGAGGTCCGCGCCGGGGCGGGGCTGGCGCATCTGCCCGGCGTAGTGGCGGCCGTGCCGGACGATTTCGGCCGCGAGTTCCTGGACATGGTGATCGCCGCCGAGGTGGTGGACGGTGTGGACGGCGCCATCGCCCATATCCGCCGCCATGGGTCGAACCATACCGAGTCGATCCTGACCGAGGACGACGCGGCGGCGGAGCGGTTCTTCTCGCGGCTCGACAGCGCGATCCTGATGCGCAACGCCTCGACCCAGTTCGCCGACGGCGGCGAGTTCGGCATGGGCGCCGAGATCGGCATCGCCACCGGCAAGATGCACGCCCGCGGCCCGGTCGGGGCCGAGCAGCTTACCAGTTTCAAGTATCTGGTCGAGGGCGACGGGACGGTTCGGGCCTGAATCCGGGCGGAACACTGGCGGCCGCTGCCCGGCGGCGCTTGCCGCCTTGATTCCGGGCGGGGCGCTGGAACGAGCCGGGGGATATCCTGACGCCGTTTCCCTGCACCATCTTCCGATCCTCGGCCCCGGGACGCCGCCGATCCCGGGGCACATATGCCGCCGCGCCTTCAGCCCTTGCCCAGCACCGCCTCGACCGCCGCCCGCGTCGCGGCGACGATGGTGTCGGCCTCCTCCCGGGTCAGGCACAGCGGCGGGGCGAAGCCGAGGATGTCGCCCTGCGGCATCGCCCGGCCGATCACGCCGCGTTCCAGAAGCGCCGACGCCACCGCCGGGCCGATCTTGCGGGCCGGGTCGAAGAGGCGCCGCCCGGCCCGGTCCTCGACGAACTCGACCGCCGCCAGCAGCCCGTCGCCGCGCACCTCGCCGACATGGGCGTGGCCCGCCAGCGCCTCCGCCAGCCCGGCGCGGAAATATGCCCCGGTGTCGCGGGCGTTTTCGACCAGCCCCAGCCGGTCGATCAGTTCCAGATTGGCCACCCCGGCGGCGGCACAGATCGGATGCGCCGAATAGGTCCAGCCATGCCCCAGCGGCCCGAGCCGGTCCGAGCCCTCGACCAGCACCGACCACATCCGTTCCGATACGATCGAGCCCGACAGCGGCGCATAGGCCGAAGTCAGCCCCTTGGCGATGGTGATCAGGTCGGGACGCATCCCGTAATGGTCCGAGCCGAACATGGTCCCCAGTCGGCCGAACCCGGTCACCACCTCGTCGGCCACCAGCAGCACGTCGTATTTCTCCAGCACCGCCTGGATCTTCTCCCAATAGCCCGCGGGCGGCGGCACGATGCCGCCGGTGCCGAGGATCGGCTCGCCGATGAAGGCGGCCACGGTCTCCGGCCCTTCGGCAAGGATCATCTCCTCCAGCCGGTCGGCGCAGTGCTGCGAGAACTGCTCCTCGCTTTGCGCAGGGTCGGCGCGGCGGAAGTAATACGGCGCCTCGGTGTGCAGGATCGGCGCGCGCGGCAGGTCGAAGGCGTTGTGGAACAGCTCCAGCCCGGTCAGGCTGCCGGTCATCACGCCCGAGCCGTGATAGCCCCGCCAGCGCGAGATGATCTTCTTCTTTTCCGGCCGGCCAAGGATGTTGTTGTAATACCAGATCAGCTTGATGTTGGTCTCGTTGGCGTCCGAACCGCCGAGGCCGAAATAGACCCGGCTCATGCCCTCGGGCGCGCGCTCGACGATCATCCGCGACAGCGTGACCGAAGCCTCGGTGCCGTGGCCGACATAGGCGTGGTAATAGGCGAGCTTTCCGGCCTGTTCGGCGATGGCCTCGGCGATCTCGGGCCGGCCGTAGCCCACGTTGACGCAGTAGAGCCCGGCGAAGGCATCGAGGCTGCGCCTGCCGTCGCGGTCGGTGATCCAGACGCCCTCGGCCCGGTCGATCAGCCGGGTGGGGGATTCACCCCGCGCATGGGTGCCCATATGGGTCGAGGGGTGGAAGAAGTGGTCGCGGTCCCAGGCGGCGAGTTCGTTGGTGCGGCTGTCCATGGCGGTGTCCTTCGGTCTGGCGTGGCGCGGGGCGGAAAGTGCGGGAGCGGGGGTTTCACACCCCCGCACCCCCGTGGAGTATTTCTGGAAAGATGAAGTGCAGGGGGATTTCAGGCTCCGGTGTCGATGCACAGATACTTGAGTTCGGTGAACGCCTCCAGCCCCTGGCGCGCGCCCTCGCGGCCGAGGCCGGACTGTTTCCAGCCGCCGAAGGGCACCGGCGCGCCGGTGATCTTCACCCGGTTGACCGCCACCATGCCGTAGTCGAGCGCCCGGGCCAGCCGCATCTGCCGCGCGCCGTTTTCGGTGACCACATAGGCGACCAGCCCGTATTCGGTGGCATTGGCGCGGCTGACGACTTCGGCTTCGGTGTCGAAAGGGGCGACGGCGGCCACGGGGGCGAAGCTTTCCTCGTGCATGATCTGTGCATCGTCGGGCACGTCCGCGAGCAGCGTCGGCGCGAGGAACAGCGGCCCCGCCGGGTGGCGCGCGCCGCCTTCCAGCAGCCTTGCGCCGCGGGCCTGCGCATCGGCGATCTGCGCTTCGGCCTTGGCCACGGCGCGGGCGTGCATCAGCGGGCCGATGTCGCTCTTCGGGTCGAGGCCGGGGCCGGTGTTCAGCGCCGCGATCCGGGTGCGGAAGGCGCGCAGGAAAGGTTCCATGATGCCGCGCTGGACGTAGATCCGGTTGGCGGCCAGGCAGTCCTGCCCCGAGGTGGCGAACTTGGCCGCCATGGCGATATCGGCGGCCTTCTCGGGGTCGGCGTCGTCGAACACGATCAGGGGTGCGTGGCCGCCCAGTTCCAGCACCAGCCGCTTCACCGTCGGCGCGCATTGCGCGGCGATCCGGCGGCCGATCCCGGTCGAGCCGGTGAAGCTCAGCACCCGCACCCGGGCGTCCTCGCAGAGCCGCCCGACGATCTCCGCCGCCGGGCCGGTGAGCACGTTCAACGCGCCCGCGGGCAGCCCGGCGCGCGCGCCCAGTTCCGCCAGCGCCAGCGCCGACAGCGGGGTCTCGGAGGAAGGATGCGCCACCACCGTGCAGCCCGCCGCCAGCGCCGCCGCCGCCTTGCGCGCCAGCATGGCTGAGGGAAAGTTCCACGGCGTCACCAGCCCGGCGACGCCGATCGCCTCGCGCCGCAGGAAGGTTTCCGCGCCGGGCAGATGCGAGGTGATGCCCTCGGCGTTCATCCGCTGCGCCTCGGCGGCATACCAGTCGAGGAAGGAGGCGGCATAGGCGATCTCGCCCCGCGCCTCGGCCATCGGCTTGCCCTGTTCCAGCACCATCAGCAGCGCCAGATCCTCCTGCGCGTCCAGCATCAGACCGTGCCAGCGGCGCAGGATGCGGCCGCGTTCGGCGGGCGGAAGGTCGCGCCAGAGCGGGAAGGCGCGGGCGGCGGCGTCGATGGCCCGGGTGGTGTCCGCCGCACCGAGAGCCGCCACCCGGGCGATGGCCGCTCCGCTCGCCGGGTCGGTCACCTCGAAGCTGCGCCCGTCCGGCGCGGCGGTCCAGCGCCCGTCGATGAAGGCGCGCTCGCGCAGAAGGTCCGGGTCGGCGAGGCGGGCGGGCAAGGCGGCGGTGGGAGGCGCGAAAGCGGCGGTCATGTCCTGTCTCTCCGGCATGGATCACGCCGCCGATCCTGCCCGAAGCGGGCGCATGGATGGGGCCGTTCCACCGGCCCGCGACAGAAGGACGGGCCGAAGATCGGGGCGGCGGCAGACAGAATTTCTGAAGCGTTCCGGCCGTTCACTGAAACGGCCGGAATGCTTCAGGCTATTGTTTTTCCGCAATTTCGAACCGAAAAAGTCTGTCAACTTTTTCTGTAATTGCTTTGGCGCTCCACCGGCAGCAGGGCGGTGAGCGGCAGCGGCGCGCCCTCTTTCACCGTGCGGGTGACGACATAGGTGAAGTAGCGGTCGATGCCGATCTCGCGCGCCAGCAGGTCATCGACCAGCGCCTGATAGGCGGTGATATCCGGCACCATCACCATCAGGAAGTAATCCACCCCGCCGCCGACCGACCAGCAGGCGGTGATCTCGGGCATCCTGGCCACCGCGCCTTCGAACCTGGCGAAATCCGCCTGGCGGTGGCTGGCCAGCGTGACCTCCAGCATCACCTCGGTCACCGGCGCGACCCGGCGCGGCGCGATCCTTGCGTGATAGCCGGTGACGATCCCCGCCTTCTCCAGCCGCCGCAGCCGCACCCAGCAGGGCGAGGCCGAGAGCCCGGCCCGCTCCGCCAGCGCCAGCTTGGTGATGCGCCCGTCGCGCTGGATCGCGTCGAGGATGCGCAGGTCGGTCGCGTCGAGTTTCATCCGGGCGGTTTCCGGTTGTAAATTGATCTGGTTTTGCCCACTCTTGCCATGAAAATGAATGATGCGGAAGTCATGACAAACTGGCGCCCCGATCCCGCGACCCTGATCCGCCCGGCCTATCTCTCGCTGGCCGAACAGATCGCCCGCGCCATTGCCGACGGCGATCTGGCCGAGGGCGCGCGGCTGCCGCCGCACCGGCGCATGGCCGACGATCTGGGGCTTTCGGTGCAGACCGTCAGCCGCGCCTATGAAGAACTGACCCGGCGCGGGCTGATCGCGGGCGAGGTCGGGCGCGGCAGTTTCGTGCGCGCCGCAAGGGCCGAGCGCGACCCGCCCTATCTGCCGGAACGGCTGGGCGAGGTGATCGACCTGTCGATCCTCAAGCCGGTCAGCGACCTGTTTCACCTGGAAAAAATGCGCGAGGCGCTGCGGTGCCTGGCCGAGACGCTGCCGCCCTCGTCGGTGCTGTCGTTCCGGCCGAACGTGGTCTTTCCACGGCATCGGAGCATCGCGGCGGACTGGCTGCGCCGCTGCGGGCTTGATGTGCCGGCGCACAACATCATCCTGACCAACGGCGCAAGCCCGGCCATCGCCGCCGCGCTGATGAGCACGGCCCCCCCCGGCGCGGCCATCGCCGCCGAAAGCATGAGCCACCACATGCTGGTGCCGCTTGCGGGTTATCTGGGTATCACGCCGCATGCGGTCGCGGGCGACGATGAGGGGATGCTGCCCGGGGCGCTTGACGCGCTGTGCCGGGCGGGTGGCATCCGGGCGGTGTTCCTGCAACCCACCGTGGTCAATCCCCAGACGGCGCTGATGGGCGCGGACCGGCGCGCGGAACTGGCCGAAGTGGCGCGGCGGCACGATCTGGCGCTGATCGAGAACGACGTTCTGGGCCCGCTGGTCGCGGATCGCCCGCCGCCGCTGGCCGCCATCGCGCCGGAACGGACGCTGCATATCGCCAGTTTCACCAAGGTTGCCGTGCCGGGGCTGCGCTTTGGTTATCTTGCCGTGCCCGACCGTTTCGCCGCCGCCGCCGCCAACCGGCACCTGGCGATAAACTGGATCGCCAACCCGACGATGGCCGAGATCGCCGCGCGCTGGATCGGTGACGGCACGGTCGAGGCGTTCATCGCCTGGCAGCGCGATGCGCTGGCCCGCCGCCACGCCATTGCCGCCGCCGCGCTGGCGGACATCCCGTTCCGTGCCCATCCCCAGAGCCTGCACCTGTGGCTGCCGCTGCGCCCCGGCCAGAACGAGGACATGTTCGTCTCGCAGGCCCGCCAGCGCGGGGTGGCCATCGCGCCGGGCACCGCCTTCCGCATCGGCGAGGGGCCATGGCCGCAGGCGGTGCGGATCTCGGTCGGCTCGACCTCGGAGTCCGAGTTGCGGGCCGGGTTGGGGGCGATCGCCTCGCTGATGCTCGCGGATCCGGAAGAGCTGATGCTGTCGATCTGACGGGGGATGTGGGCAGACCGGAAGGCAAGACCCATTCGGAGCCCATGCCCGGAACAGCCGCTTCAGCGGCCCGGGCAGCGGCCGACCGCCCGCACGGGCGGCCGCTATTGCAACGTTTCAACATGCTCTGAGCGAGGGGTACTCGGTGCCATAAACTGCCAGACACAATCGTTGCAGCGGCCACCCGCGGTCGGCCGCTGCCCTCTGTTGCGCTGCCCTTTGCTTGTTTGGCAAAGTTTCCAGCACAGCGCGCAGACCCCCGTTTTCATCATCGCGGAACAAGAAAAGGGAGAGCACGGTCGAAAATTGTCATGATATTATTTTATGAATTGACATGATAACTTGCGGGCGTATGCCTGAAAGCGAACGCCGAGCAGCCAGGGGGCGGGATGACTGCGCCGATCATACGAATCGACAACATCAGCAAAAGCTTCGGATCGCTTACCGTTCTGGACGGGCTTTCGATCGACATCATGCCGGGCGAGAAGCTGGCGCTGATCGGGCCGTCGGGGTCGGGCAAGACCACGATCCTGCGCATCCTGATGACGCTTGAGACGATCTCGGGCGGGCATATCGAGGTCGAGGGCGAACAGCTTTACCACATGATGAAGAACGGGGTGGAGGTGCCCGCCAACGAGGCGCATCTGCACCGGATGCGGCGCAAGATCGGCATGGTGTTCCAGCACTTCAACCTGTTCCCGCACAAGTCGGTGCTGGGCAACGTCACGCTGGCGCCGATGCTGACCCAGAACGTCCCCCGGGCCGAGGCCGAGGCGCGGGCCATGGAACTGCTGGAAATGGTGGGCATGGCCGACAAGGCGAAGTCCATGCCGTCGCAGCTTTCCGGCGGGCAGAAACAGCGGGTCGCCATCGCCCGGGCGCTGGCCTTGCAGCCGAAGATCATGCTGTTCGACGAGGTGACATCGGCGCTCGACCCCGAACTGGTCGAGGAGGTGCTGAACGTCATGCACCGCCTTGCCGCCGAGACCGACATGACCATGCTGCTGGTCACGCACGAGATGGGCTTTGCCCGCGATTTCGCCGACCGGGTGCTGTTCTTCGACCGGGGCCGGATCGTCGAACAGGGGCCGCCCGCGCAGATCTTCACCAACCCCCAGCAGGAGCGGACGCAGGCTTTCCTGCGCAAGATCGTCGCTGCCGGGCACCGGGTCTGACCCGGCAATACCGCCAACAGAGGAGAGATGACATGAACATGAAGAACGTGATCAAGGCAGCGGCCGGGGCCTCGGTCCTCGCGCTCGGGCTGGCCGGGCCCGCAGTGGCCGACAAGCTGGAACAGTTGCGCGAACAGGGTTTCGCCCGGATCGCCATCGCCAACGAACCCCCGTTCACCGCCGTTGCCGCCGACGGCACGGTTTCGGGCGCGGCGCCCGATGTGGCGCGCGAGATCTTCAGCCGGCTCGGCGTGCCCGAGGTGGTGGCCTCGATCTCGGAATACGGCGCGATGATCCCCGGGCTTCAGGCGCGGCGCCATGACGTGGTGACCGCCGGGTTGTTCATGCGCCCCGAACGCTGCGCGGCGGTGGCCTATTCGGAACCCGTGCTGTGCGACGCCGAGGCTTTCGCGGTGCCCGCGGGCAACCCGCTGGGGCTGACCAGCTTTGCCGATATCGCCGCCCATCCGACCGCCCGCATCGGCGCCCCCGGCGGCGGCACCGAGGAACGGCTGGCGCTGGCTGCGGGCGTGCCGCGCGACCGGGTGATCGTGGTGCCGGACGGCCAGAGCGGCATCAGCATGTTGCAGGGCGGCCGGATCGAGGTCTATTCGCTGCCGGTGCTGTCGATCAGCGATCTGTTGCGGCTCGCGGGCGACGACGGGCTGGAAATGGTCGCCCCCGTCCTTGACGGCCCGGTCTATTGCGACGGCGCCGCCTTCCGCATCGGCGACGAATCGCTGCGCGACGCCTTCGACGTGGAACTGGCGGCGATGAAGGAATCCGGCGAATTCGCCGCGATCATCGAGCCCTACGGCTTTTCCGCCGCCGCGGCCATCTCCACCACGCGCGAAGAGCTTTGCGCGCAGGAGTGACCGCATAACGAGTGGCAGGTGACCGAGTAACGGGGGCCGCGTCTTTCCGGCGCGGTCCCGACAGGGTGGCCGCAAAGGGGGCGTTCATGGGCGACTGGTCGGGGTATCTGGCGCTGATCCTGCAAGGCGCGCTGGTGACGGCGCAGCTTACGGTGATGGGGTCGGCGCTGGCGCTGGTGGCGGCCTTCACCGCCGGGCTGGGACGGGTGTCGCGGTTCTTCGCGATCCGCGCGCTGGCCACCGCCTATATCGAGTTCTTCCGGGGCACCTCGATCTTCGTTCAACTGTTCTGGGCCTATTTCGTGCTGCCCTTCGCGGGCATCACGCTTACTCCCTTGCAGGCCGGGGTTCTGGCGCTGGGTCTCAACGTCGGCGCCTACGGGGCCGAGGTGGTGCGCGGCGCGATCCTTGCCGTGCCAAGGACGCAGCGCGAAGCCTGTATCGCGCTCAACCTGACGCGGTTCCAGCGGATGCGGCATATCCTGCTGCCGCAGGCGCTGCCGCTGATGCTGCCGACCTTCGGCAACAATGCCATCGAACTGCTGAAGGCAACGGCGGTGGTGTCGCTGATCTCGCTCTCGGACATGACCTTTCAGGCGCAGGTGGTGCGGGCGCAGACCGGCAGCACGCTGATCCCCTTCGCTACCATTCTCGTGCTCTACTTCGCCATGGCGCTGCTGATCTCCTGGGGGATGCGGCGGCTGGAACGGCGGGTGACGCGCGGTCTCGACGGGGTGAGGTGAGCCATGGAATGGGATTGGGAATTCGTCGCCCGGATCATGCCGCAACTGATGGAGGGGCTGAAGCTCACCCTGCTGGCCACCCTGCTGGGGGCCGTTCTGGCCGCCGTCATGGGGCTGGTCTTCGCGCTGCTGCGCCGGTCGCATTCGCGCGTCGTGTCGCGCGGCACCGGCTTTATCGTCGAATTCATCCGCGGCACGCCGCTGCTGGTGCAGCTTTACTTCATCTTCTACGTGCTGCCGGATTTCGGCATCCTGCTGCCGCCGCTGGTGGCCGGGGTGATCGGGCTGGGGCTGCATTATGCCACCTATGCCTCCGAGGTTTACCGCTCGGGGATCGAGAACGTCCCGCGCGGCCAGTGGGAGGCCGCACGCGCCGCCAACCTGACCCCGCGCCAGACATGGGTGCATGTGGTGTTGCCGCAGGCGATGCCGCCGATGATCCCGGCGCTGGCGAACTACCTGATCGCCATGTTCAAGGAGACGCCGCTGCTGATGGCGATCACGGTGCTTGAACTGATGGGTCAGGCGCGGATCATCGCCAACACCCATTACCGCTATGTCGAGCCGATGACGATGGTGGGGGTGATCTTCCTCGTGATCAGCCTGATCTCGGTCTTCGGGCTTCGGTGGCTGGAACGACGCTACGGGCGGATCGAGCAATCATGAGGCCGCGTCTTGACCCTCGCGCGATGGCAGGACGGGTGGGGCTGGTGGTGCTGGCCACCGACCACACGACCGAGACGGATTTCGCCCGCATGGTCGCTGGCCCCGGGATCGGCGTCTATGCCAGCCGGGTCGCCTATGCCAATCCGGTGACGCCCGCGAACCTGCGCGCCATGCAGCCGGGGCTTGCGGCCGCCGCCGCGCTGATCCTGCCGGGCGAGGCGCTGGATGCGCTGGTCTATTCCTGCACCTCGGCCTCGGTGGTGATCGGCGAAGCGACGGTGGCGGCGGCGCTGAACGCGGGCAAGCCCGGTGCGCCGGTGGTGACGCCCACGGCGGCGGCGGTGGCCGGGCTGCGGGCGCTGGGAGCGCGGCGGATATCGCTGCTGACGCCCTATACAGAAGAAACCGCCGCGCCGATGCACGATTACTTCACGGCGCAGGGTTTCGGGATCGACCGGCTGACCTGTTTCGGGATGGAGGATGACCGCGAGATGGCCCGGATCGCCCCCGATGAGATCGCGGCCCATGCCGTCGAGGCGCTGGATCCGGCCTCGGACGCACTGTTCGTCTCCTGCACCGCCTTGCGGGCGGCGGGGGTGGCGGCGCGGATCGAGGCGGCAACCGGCCGCCCGGTCGTCACCAGCAATCTTGCCACCGCATGGGCCTGTTTGCGGCTGTGCGGCGTGGCCCCGGTGGCGGGCGGCGCCCGGCTGATGGCGCTGGACGGGCCAGGGGCGGAGGGCGCGGCATGACCACGGCCTTTGTCACCGCCGCCGACATCGAGACCGCCCGCGACCGGATCGCCGCCCGTATCCGCCGCACCCCGCTGGAGCCTTCGCCCTCGCTGAGTGCGCTGTGCGGTGTGCCGGTGGCGCTGAAATGCGAGCATCACCAGATCACCGGCGCCTTCAAGCTGCGCGGCGCCACCAACGCGGTGCTGTCGCTGCCGCCCGAGGCGCTGGCGCGCGGGGTGGTCACGGTCTCGACCGGCAACCACGGAAGGGCGATTGCCCATGCCGCGAAGGCGGAGGGCGCGCGGGCGGTGGTGTGCATGTCGCGACTGGTGCCCATGAACAAGCGCGACGCCATCGCCGCGCTGGGGGCCGAGACCCGCATCGCCGGCCGCTCGCAGGACGAGGCCGAGGTCGAGGCCGAACGGCTGGCGCGCGATGACGGCCTGACCCTGATCCCGCCCTTCGACGCGCCCGAGGTGGTGGCGGGGCAAGGCACGCTGGGGCTGGAGATCGCCCTGGCGCAGCCGGATCTTGCCGTGCTGCTGGTGCCGCTTTCGGGCGGCGGGCTGGCGGCCGGGGTGGCGGCGGCGGTCAAGGCACGCTGCCCCGCGGTGCGGGTGATCGGCGTCAGCATGGAGCGCGGCGCGGCGATGGCGGCAAGCCTTGCCGCCGGGCGGCCGGTGGCGGTCGAGGAACAGCCGACGCTGGCGGATTCGCTGGGCGGCGGGATCGGCATGGCGAACCGGCTGACCTTCGCCATGTGCCGCGCGTTGCTCGACGACGTGGTGCTGCTGACCGAGGCCGAGATCTCCGCGGGCATCCGCCACGCCTACAGCAATGAACGCGAGATCGTCGAGGGCGCGGGTGCGGTGGGCATCGCGGCGCTGCTGGCGGGCAAGGTGACGCCGGACGGCCCCACCGTGGCGATCCTTTCCGGGCGCAACATCGACATGGGGCTGCACCGGCGGGTGCTGGACGGGGCGGACGGGCTGGAGGAGGCGGTGGCATGACACGGATGGCGATCCTGACCGAGGCCGAGTTGCGCCGCATCCTGCCCCTGGACCTTGCGGCGGTGGACTGCATCGAGAATGCCTTCGCGGCGCTGGCGACGAAGCCCGTGGCCATGCCGCCGATCCTGCGGCTGGACATTCCCGAACACAACGGCGAGGTCGATGTGAAGACCGCCTATGTGCCGGGGCTGGACGGGTTCGCGATCAAGATCAGCCCGGGGTTCTTCGACAACCCGAAACTGGGCCTGCCCTCGACCGGCGGGCTGATGGTGCTCTTGTCGGCCACCACCGGGCAGGTGCAGGCGCTGCTTCTGGACAACGGCTACCTGACCGACCTGCGCACCGCCGCCGCCGGGGCGGTGGCGGCGAAGCACCTCGCCCGGCCCGACGCGGCCGTGGCGGCGGTGCTGGGCGCGGGGATGCAGGCGCGGATGCAGCTTGCGGCGCTGGCGCTGGTGCGGCCGCTGACCGGGGCACGGGTCTGGGCGCGCGATGGCGCGAAGGCCGGGGCCATGGCGGCGGAGATGACCGCGCGGCTGGGCTTTCCGGTGCAGGCCGTGGCCGATGCGGAGGCGGCGGTCGCAGGCGCGGATGTGGTGGTCACCACCACCCCCGCCACCGCGCCGATCCTGCACCGGGCCGAGCCGGGCCAGCACATCACCGCCATGGGCGCGGACGCCGGACACAAGAACGAGGTCGCACCCGCGCTGCTGGCACGGGCGGTCTATGTCGCGGACCGGCTGTCGCAGACCCGGCACCTTGGCGAGTTGCACCACGCAATCGCCGCCGGGGTGGTTGCGGACGGGGATTTCCCCGAACTGGGCCAGATCGTGGCCGGGCAGAGGCCGGGGCGGACGGAGGCAGGGCAGATCACCCTTGCCGACCTCACCGGCACGGGGATTCAGGATACCGCCATCGCCACGCTCGCCTTCGCGCGGGCGCGGGCCGAAGCGGAAGGGACGGTCATCGAAAGCTGACCCGGCGCGGTGCCGGGCTATATGGAAAACGCCATGAAATACACTGCAATGCAGGGGGAAACCCGATCTAACCTGAAGTTCACTCTTTCCGAATACGAGACCCGGCTGGCCAGCACCCGCAAGGCCATGGAGGAAAGGGGCGTCGATCTGCTGATCGTCTCGGACCCGTCCAACATGGCCTGGCTGACCGGCTATGACGGCTGGTCGTTCTATGTCCATCAGGCGGTGATCGTGCCGCCCTCGGGCGAGCCGCTCTGGTATGGGCGCGGGCAGGACGCGAACGGCGCGAAACTGACGGCGTATCTGAATCACGCCAATATCATCGGCTACCCCGACCATTACGTGCAATCGACCGAACACCACCCGATGGACTACCTCGCCGCGCAACTGAAGGACCGGGGCTGGGGCGGGCTGCGGATCGGGGTCGAGATGGACAACTACTGGTTCTCGGCCGCCGCCTTCGCCAGCCTTGTGAAGGGCCTGCCCGACGCGCGGTTCTCCAACACGACCGGGCTGGTCAACTGGCAGCGCGCGGTGAAATCCCCGACCGAAATCGGCTACATGCGCACCGCCGCCCGCATCGTCGAGGCGATGCATGCCCGCATCATCGAAAAGATCGAGGTGGGGATGCGCAAATGCGATCTGGTGGCGGAAATCTATGATGTCGGCATCCGCGGCGTGGACGGGATCGGCGGCGACTATCCGGCCATCGTGCCGCTTCTGCCCTCGGGGGCCGAGGCATCGGCGCCGCATCTGACCTGGAACGACCGGCCGATGAAGGCGGGCGAGGGCACGTTTTTCGAGGTTGCCGGCTGCTACAACCGCTACCACGTGCCGCTGTCGCGCACGGTGTTCCTCGGCAAACCCACACAGGCGTTTCTGGACGCCGAATCCGCCACGCTGGAGGGGATGGAGGCCGGGCTGGACGCCGCGAAACCCGGCAACACCTGCGAAGACATCGCCAACGCCTTCTTCGGCGTTCTGGCGAAACACGGCATCGTCAAGGACAACCGCACCGGCTATTCCATCGGCCTCAGCTATCCTCCTGACTGGGGCGAGCGCACCATGAGCCTGCGTCCCGGCGACCGCACCGAACTGCAACCCGGCATGACCTTCCATTTCATGACCGGGCTGTGGCTGGAAGACATGGGGCTGGAGATCACCGAATCGATCCTGATCACCGACACCGGGGTGGAATGTCTGGCCAATGTGCCGCGCAGTCTCATGGTGAAGGAGTAGGCGATGCAGCTTCCCTTGCAGGCCCCGGCGCTGCGGCCCTCGCCGGTCGTGGCCACGGTGGATTTCGGCGCGAACGGCGTGCAGCACGGTTTCCTGCGCCTGCCCTACAGCCGGGACGATTCCGCCTGGGGTTCGGTGATGATCCCGCTGACGGTGGTCAGGAACGGCGAAGGGCCGGTGGTGCTGCTGACCGGCGGCAACCATGGTGACGAATACGAAGGGCCGATCGCGCTTTACGATCTGGCGCTGCGGCTGACAGCGGGTCAGGTCACGGGCACGGTGATCATCGTCCCGGCGATGAATCATCCGGCCTTCCTTGCGGGCACCCGGACCTCGCCCATCGACCGGGGCAACATGAACCGCGCCTTTCCGGGGCGCCCCGACGGGACGGTGACCGAGAAGATCGCCGACTATTTCCAGCGCGTGCTGCTGCCGATGGCCGATGTGGTGCTGGATTTCCACTCGGGCGGGCGGACGCTGGACTTTCTGCCGTTTTGCGCCGCGCATGTCCTGCCCGGCCAGTCGGCGGCGGTCAGGGCGCAGGAGGCGAGAGCCTTCGATCTGGTGCGGGCCTTCGGTGCGCCCTGGTCGGTCCGGATGCTGGAGATCGACGCGGTGGGCATGTATGACACCGCCGCCGAGGAGATGGGCAAGGTCTTCGTCACCACGGAACTGGGCGGCGGCGGCACCGCCACGGCGCGCTCGGCGGGGATCGCGAAACGCGGGGTGTGGAACCTGCTGCGCGCCGCCGGGGTGATGGCGGGCACGCCCGAGCCTTTGGCGACCCGCTGGCTGGATATGCCCGGCGACGACTGCTTCACCTTCGCCGGGGCGGGCGGGCTGCTGGAACCCTGCGCGGATCTGGGCGATCCGGTCCGGGCCGGACAGGTGCTGGCGCGGATCCATCCGCTTGGCCGCACGGGCGCGGCGCCCGAGGAGATCGCAGCGCGGATGGACGGGCTGCTCGCCGCCCGGCATTTCCCGGGGCTGGTGAAGCCGGGAGACTGCGTGGCGGTGGTGGCGGTGCCTGACGATGGGTAAGGGGGCGGGGAGGCTGGAGTGCTGTTTTGCCCGGAACAGTCGTAGCAGCGGCCACCCGGCGGTCGGCCGCTGCCCTCTGTTGCAATGGATTGGCCATGGGCAGCGATGCCGACCGACACGCAAGACAGACACCGCCAAGGGGTAAGGCTCAGCCCCGCCGCCCTGCCCTGCGGGCGATCAGCGCCTCAAGCCTTGTATAGTCGAGCTTGGAGGCATGGCGGCGGTCCATCGGCAGGGCGTCAAGCTCGACCACCCGCGCGACACCGCCGATCCCCTCGGGCAGCGCCGCGCCAGGCGCGCGGACGACCGCCAGCACCGGCCTGTCGCCCTGCCGGGCCAGCGCCGCCGCGCGGATGCCGGGATGCGAAAGCGCGGCCACCTCGACCTCAAGCGGCCAGAGCCCGCCGACGCGCCCCGCCAGCCGCCCGCGCAGCCACAGGCGGCCCTGTCCGTCCAGCCGCCCGCCGTCGCCGGTGCGGTGCCAGATGCACCCGGCCTCGGCGATCTTGTTCCCGGCATCGTGGCGCGGGTCGAGATAGGCGGGCACCACATGCGGGCCGGCGACCTGTATCTCGTCCGCTTCGATCCGCAGGTCGAGCCCCTCGACCACCCGGCCCGCAAGCAGCCCGGCCCCGGCCCGCATCGCGTCAAGGTCTTCGGGCGCGAGGTCGTGCGACGACAGCACCGCGACCGGCTCGGCCTCGGTCGAACCGTAGATCGCCACCACCTCATCGGCGATCCGGCCAAGCGCGGCGAAGTGCTGCGGCAGCACCGGCCCGCCGCCGGTGAACAGTTTTGACAGGCGGGGCATGTCGCCATGTCCGGCGAGCGCCATCGCCACCGCGGGTGGGGCGAGCAGCCGGGTCACGCCTTCGGCTGCCGCCTGCCGTGCCAGTGCCCGCGTGTCCGGCCGGTCCGGGCGTTTCAGCGCGGAATCCGGCAGAACCGCGGTGCCGCCGTTCGCAAGGCAGGCCAGCACGAAGACCGGGAACCAGACCAGATCGACCTCGGGCCGGTCCGAGGCCAGCACCCGCGACACCGCCGCGCTTTGCGCCAGCATCAGCGCATGGCTGCGCGGGATGCATTTCGCCGCCCCGGTCGAGCCGCTGGTGAAGGAGTAGAGTGCGGGCTCGGCCGGGGGCGCGGGTTCCACCGGCGCGCCCCGGCCCGAGGGGGAAAGCATCCGCATCCCGCCACCCGCGAGCAGCGGGAGCAACAGCCGCCCGACCCGGTTCGAGACCGCCCATTGCGGTTCCAGCAGCCTGCGGGCATGGCGCAGGCCCGCGATCCCGGCGAAGGGTTCGGGGAAGATCGCCGAACAGCCCGACATCCAGACCGCGATCAGCGCCCGGTAAAGCGGGATCGACACCGGATGCGCCACCAGCACCCTTTGCCCCGGCCCAAGCCCGCGTGCGCGCCAGTCCCCCGCCAGCGCCGCCGCCCCGTCGCGCAGTTCCGCATAGCTCACCGCCACCCCGTCGCGCCCGACGATGGCCCGGCGGTCGGGGAACCGCGCGCAGGCGTCGAGGAACGGGGCGAGCAGCCCGGCGGTCACAGCGCCCGCCCGAACAGGGCGTAGCGGCGGAACACCCGGGCGTTGCGGCCCTCGCTCATCCGGGCCGAAAGGTTGTCACCGTGCATCAGCGCATGGATCACCGCTTGCTGGCCGTCCGCCACGGCACGGCGGTAGAACTCGTCAAGCAGCGCCCCGCCCGCGCCCTTGCGGGTCGAGATCAGCGTCTTGACCACCAGCCCGGCGGGGGATGGGTAGCCAAGCAGGCAGGCGACGATTTCGCCCCCCACGCGCCCGGTCAGGCAGTAGCGCGGCGGCAGCGTTGCCAGCAGCGGCGCGTGCAGCGCGGCGAAACGATCATAGCCCGTGGGGGCGAAAAACGGCGCATCGGCAAAAGCGGTGTTGGCAAGCGCATGGATCGCCGCAAGGTCGCCCGCCGGGTTTGCCGGATCCCATTCGCCGATCTTCAGCCAGTCGGGCGGATCGCGCCGGGGGATCTGCGGGGCCTCGTCGATGGCGCTCAGGTAATGCGCGACCGGGGCAAAGCCGTTGCGGGTGAAGCAGTCCACGTGAAAGGCCGGGTTCCCGGGCTCGCCCGCGAAACCGGGCGTGCCGTCGGTTTCCACCACCAGCCGGTAAGGCCCCCATGTGTCGCGCCCGATGGGGCCGAGGGCACGGGTGCAACCCTCGGCCCGCAGCGCATCCAGCGCGCGGGCGATCAGCGCGGTGCCCTCGGGTTCGGTCCCGGCGCGGAAGGCGCCGATCCGCCCTTCCTCGCCCATTACATGCAGCTCCAGCGCCGCCGTGCCTTCGGTCAGTTCCCGCATCACCCCGCCCCCATCACCGCCGCCGAGACCCCGGAAAACCCGAGTGCCGCCAGCGTGACCTTGAGCGCCCGGCGCCGCGCGAACAGCCCCGGCCAGCCGAGGCAGAGCACCGGCACCGCCAACACCCCGGCGAGGCCCGGCAGCATATGGGCGGGCGCGGTCTCGGCCGCGTCCAGATGCAGCCGAACCACCAGCACCGTGCCGATGGCGGCAACCGCCAGCATCACGGCCCAGCGGCGGCGGCGCAGTGCGATGGCCGCCATGGCCGCGCCGTAGATCGCCACCGAGATCGAGAAGAACAGGATGAAGTCCCGCCCCACCGCGTTCCCGGCCACCAGCCATATGAGCCCGATGGCCACCACGGCAAAGACCGTATGCAGGTCGGCGTGCTTCTCGGCCGGGGGGGCGATGCGGTTGGCGGCAAGCGTCATCCCCACCGCCGTCGCCAGCAACATGGTGTTGAGCGCGCCGAAGCTCATCAGGAACACCGCCACCAGCAGGATCGCCGCGCGGATCGGCTGCTGCGCCACGTCGCGCGCCCGCGCGATCCGGTGCGAGACCACGACCGCCGTGGCGTAGCCGAGCGTATAGAGCAGGATCGTCCCCAGCCCTGCCGGTGCAAGCCCGATCAGGATCAGATAGGCCCCGAACGGCACGAACAGGTTGTCGAGCCCGCCCCAGCTTTCCGCCTCGATCGAGGCCCCGACGAAGGCAAGGAAAGCCGACAGCGCCACCACCTCGGCCCGCGGGATTCCGGTCAGCAGCAAAAGCAGGATCAGCGCCACCAGCCAGGAGACGAGGAAGAAGGCCGCCACCCCCTCGACCGACTTGTGGCCGCGTTCGACGAAGAAGATGCGCTTGCCGTATTCGGTTCCCGCCAGCGCGGCGGCGGTGTCCGCGAGCGTCATGATTGCGATGGGCACGATGAAGAACACCGAAGGGTCGGCCGAGATCGCGGCGGCGGCGGCACCGGCTTTCACCCCCACCGCCTGCAACAGGAACAGCCCCGCGACCGAGACGGCGAAATAGATCTCGCCCAGGGACGCCCGGCCCACGTCGTGCAGCGCCGCCCCCAGCGCGCGTTGCCGCCGGGCCAGCATCAGCACCCCGACGCACAGGACACACAGCAGCACCACCGGCCCGGGGCCGGCGAAGACGAAAGGCAGCGTCAGCACCGCCAGCCCCAGCGCCACATGCACGATCTTGCGCCGCCCCTCGGCCGCCATGCCCAGCGCCTTGCCCGCCCGGTCGGCACCGATGAGCGCCACGACCAGAAGCCCGGCGTAGATCAGCACCAGCGCCAGGTCGGCCGTGCTCATCGCACCCGCTCCACCACGAAGTCGGAGTAGAAGAACGCCTTGTCTTCGGCGTGGAGGCGGCGGTCCAGTTCCACCTTGCGTTCAATTCGCGCTTCGTGGATTTCGGGGGCACGGCGCGGCACCATCATGTTCCAGTAGGCCAGCCGCGCGCCGGGGGCGGCCATGTTCAGGATCGTGCCGTAGAGTTTCGCGAAGGCGTCGGGGTCGAGGTATTCGAAGATGTCCGACAGGTTGAAGGCGTCGAACCGCTGGCCCTCGAAGGTCTCCAAGGGCGAGAGCGCGGGGGTGAGCCGGTCGAGCCTGTCGCGGATGGTGGCGAAATGCTCCTCGCGCAGCGCCAGCGGTAGCGCGGTGTCGTGGCGGCCCTTCAGGATCCAGTGCAGATAGGGGTTTTCGGATGGATCAAGCGCGGTGAAGGCGTGGCGGGTGCGGGCCGCGACCTGATCCGAGAGCGAGCCCTGCGCATGGGTGAAGAAGGCGGGGTCGCGGCCGAGCCGCCCCATGACGGTCTGCGAGAAGAACAGCCGCAGCATCAGCCGCCAGCGCCAGTTGGCCCAGCGCCGGTCGTGGAACGCTTCGCGCGCCTCGGGCGGCATCGGCGTCAGCAGCGCGTCGATGGTGCTACGCCCGTGGACCCAGGGCAGCACCCGGTTGCGGAAGATGCGGAAGTAATGCTCGAACTTGCCGACCCCGCCCGCGCCATGGGCGATCACCCCGGGGCGCAGCGCGGCCCAGAAATCGGCGCAATCGGCGGGAAGCCCGCCCTCGCGCAGCACGCGGTCGAGCAGCTCCCCGCGCCGGTCGCTGGGGCGCGAGCCGATCAGCTCCAGCAGCCCGGCATGGTCCAGAACCCGGTAGGCCCCGATCCGCAACCGCAGGCAATGGAGCTGCGGCAGCGACAGGTCGATAGCGGTCACCGAGGCCGGGTCGGCCACCAGCAGCGCCAGCGCATTGTCGCCCGCCGAGGCGATCGACAGCACATGGTCGCCCGGCCGCACCCGCAGCGCGGCAAGGAGCACGTCGGCATCCTCCCACACCTGCGCGTAGCGGATGATGTCGAACCGGGCGCGGGTGGAAATGTCGCTCATCTGACGATCCTTGCGGTTCCGGCGCCGCCGTCCACCTCGACCATCGCGCCGTCCTCGATCCAGTCGGTGACGCCCTTGATGCCGACGACGCAGGGGATGCCCATCTCGCGCGCGACGATGGCGGAGTGCGAGAGGATCGAGCCCTTCTCGACCACCACCGCCCCGGCATTGGCGAAGAGCGCGATCCAGCCCGGGTCGGTGTTGCGGGCGACGAGGATCTCGCCCGGTCCGACCGTGCCGCGCGACGGGTCGCGGATCACCCGCGCGGTGGCGGTGACGCGGCCCGCCGAACAGCCGAGGCCCGCGCGCAGGTCGCCCCCTTCCGGCGCCTTGGCGCGGGGCACGATGGGCCGGGCGGTGAGCACGGCGCCGCGGGTCTCGAAACGGTCGGGCGGGTTGGCGGCGCGCTCGGTCTCCGCAGTGGCGCGGCGTCCGGCGGCGAGGCGGGTGAGGTCGCTGTCGATGCCCCAGCCCTCGGCACCGCCCTGCAACTCGTCCACGGTGAGCAGGAACACGTCCTCGGCGCGCTCCAGTCTGCCCGCCGCCGCCAGCCTTTCGCCCATCGCCCGCACGATCCGCCGCACCCGGCCGAAGACGCGGGTGCGGTCGAAGCGCAGGTTCTCGCGGTCGCGCACCCGGCGGGCGGCGAGGGCAAGCAGCCAGCGGGCCAGCGCCGCGCGCAAGGGCTTGCCGCGCAGCAGGTCGCGCAGTTCGGCGCGGATATCGGGCGGGGCTGCGGTGGTGGGGCCGGGCTCGCGCCCGGTGGCGGCCAGCACGGCGGAAAGCACCGGGCCGGGGTCGTCGTCCAGCGTCGGGCTTTCGAGCTTCAACTCCGCGATGCAGCGGTCGCCGAAGTCGCTTATATAGGCGGCGAGCAGCGGGCCGAAGGCGGGGTCGGCCATGAGCGTCGCCATGTCGCCCGCCTGAAGCGCCGCCAGCAGGTCGGGCCGGTCGCGCGCCACCCCGGCCAGCGCGCGGATGCGCCGGGGCGGCTCGGCCGAGACGATCTCGCCCTGGCCGATCAGCGTGGCGTTGAACAGCGCGGTGCCCGCCTCGCCGCCCCATGCCGCCAGCGCCTTGCGCGCCAGCCCCACGGCGATCATGCAGTTCAGATCGTTGAGCAGCGGCGCATCCCAGCGCGACAAGAGCCGCACCTCCAGATCGCGCCAGTGGGCCACCAGATCGTCAAGCCCGGCGGTGGCGAAGTCGATCCGCCCCTCGTCCAGCGCATCGTCCAGCCGGGCGCGGAAACCGGCGATGGTGCGCGGCAACACGAGGGTCCGCAGCGCAAGGCCCAGCCCGGCGCGCGCCAGCCGCAGCCCGGCGACCAGCCTGCCCGGCCCCGCGCCGCTGTCGAGCCCGGCCACGAACGCCTCGGGCAGCGGTTCGCCCACCCCCATCATCTGGTCCATGAACCCGGCGTTCAGCCGGTAGGCGGGCAGCGCCGACAACAGCCGGTGCCAGTTGCCGAGATCGTAATACACCCGGCCGTCGAACCGGCCCAGAAGCCCCTCGAACACCGCGTGGCGGTCGGCGATGGCGGCTTCGGTCGCGCCGAGGTCGGCCAGCAGGCGGCGGTAGACATGGGCATAGACCGACCGCGCGAAGGAGAAGGTCAGCGGCGAGACCCAGCCCGGATAGCTTTCGACGATGTTCGAGTTGTCCCAGATCCGCCAGACGCCCGCTTGCAGCGTGGTGATGGGCCGCGATTGCAGGATGTGCAGCCCGGCACCGTCGAAGGCCCATTCGATGTCCTGCGGCGCGCCCATCTGCGCCGCGATCCGCCGGGCGGCTTCGACCAGTCCGGTGATATCGGCGGGGGTCAGCGGGCAGGTGTCCCCGGCCGGGGTTTCCTCGGTGACGCAGCCCGTCGTGGCGTCAACGACATGGGTCCAGCCGTCCACCTCCCCGGCCATCAGCCCCTCGCCCAGCCCGGCGACCGAGGAGATCACCATCCGGTCGGGGCGCGAGGTCACCGGGTCGGCGGAGAAGATCACCCCGGCGGCGTGCGGGTCGATCATCGCCTGCACGATCACCGAGGGCGGCGCCTGCCCGGCGCTGCCGCGCTGGGCGCGATAGGCGGCGACCGACGCCTCGGCGCCCGAGCGGAACACCTTTGTGGCGGCGTCTTCCACCCCGTCGCGGGGGATGTCGAGCAGCGACAGGAACTGCCCGGCGAAGGAATGTTCCGCCCCGTCCTCGTCCACCGCCGAGGACCGCACGGCAAAGCTTGTGCCGGGCAGGGCGTCCATGGCGCGGCGGTGGGCCTCGGCCGCCTCGGGGCGTAGCGCGCCGGCATCGGTGAAATCCGCGCCGGGGATGGTGTGGAAGGCGGGCACGTGCCAGCCGAGGTCGCGCAGCCGTTCGAGGTTGGCGGCCTTGCCGCCGACGATTGCGGAACGTCCGGTGTTCATCCGATCAGCGCCCCCGCGATGCAGACCGCATAGGCCAGCACGATCACCCCGGCCGCCATGGCCCGCAGCCGCTTTGCCCGCGCCAGCGTGGGCTGCTGGGCATAGCCGAAGGCGAGCGTCAGCGCGGCCCCGCCCCCTGCGGCGGCCAGCGCCATCAGCGCCGGATGCCCGGCGAGCGTCGCGGCCAGCGCCAGCGTCACGGCGGCGGTCAGTGCCCAGACCGTCGCGGCGCGGGCAGGGCCCCAGAGGCGGGAATATGTCTCGACCCCTTCGCGTTCCTCCTCCGCCCCCCAGAGCTTGCGGCCGATCTCCAGCACCAGCCCGGCGCCGAAGGCGAGCGCCAGCACCGGCAGGATCGCGGGTATGGCGATATCGGCCGCGAAGGAGGTGGCGAGCAACGCCAAGAGCGGCATCACCAGCATGTGCGAGACGAGATAGGCCACTGGGTGCTCGCGCAGCCAGTCGCGCAGGCCGAATTCCACGCTCATCGCCGCGATCCAGCCTGCCGCGAGCAGCAAGGGCAGCAGCGCGGCGGGGAAGGTGAGTGCGAGGGTGAGCGGTAGCAGCGCCGCCACCGTGCCCGCCAGCCGCAGTTCCGCCAGCGTCACCAGCCCGCGCGGCACCGGGCGCTCGGGGCGGAAGGCCATATCCTCGGCATGGTCCTTGTGCTCGTCGGCCACGCGCATGATGAAGAACAATGGGAGCAGCGCGGCGAACCCGGCCAGCACCGCCTTCACCGGCAGCGCCCCGGTGAAGGCCGCCACCGACCCGGCGCACAGGAGCAGGGTCATCGGCGCATGGGCCGCGAGCGGGAACCGCTCCGCCTGATAGATCCAGAGCCGGGCGGGCAAGGGGGCGGCGGTCATTCCGTCTCCCCGGCCAGCCGCTTGCGGGCCAGCTTGTGATGCGCGCCGGTGAACTGCCCGGACGAGAGCGCGGCGATGATCGACAATTCGCCCGCAAGGCAGGTTGCCGCCACCACCTCGGCGAAGGCGTCGGCATGGCCCGGCCCGGCGAGGCCCATCACCTCCAGCGCCGCGCGGGCGGTCGGCGTGCCGGTGCCGCCGCCCACCGTGCCCACCATCAGGTCGGGCAGGGTGACGGAGAAGCGCATCTGCCCCTCGCTGCGCTCCAACCGCGTCACCCCGACCGCGCATTCGGCGACGCAGGCGGCATCCTGCCCGGTGGCGATGAACAGCGCGGCCAGCGCATTGGCGTAATGCCCCTGCACCCCGAAACTGCCCGAGACGATCCCGCCCAGCGAGGACATGCGCACATACTTGTCCATCCGGTCGATACTGGTGCGCAGGTGGCGGGCGACGATGGGTTCGGACATCACCACGCTTGCCGTGGTCTTGCGGCCGCGCCCCGACAGGAACGACAGGTTCGACGCCTTCTTGTCGGAGGAGAAGTTCGCCTCGACGAACCAGTAATCCGGCCGGATCGGGCAATGTTCCAATATCGCGAGGCAAAGCGCCTCGGTGGCGATGGTGGCCATGTTCTGTCCGGCCGCGTCGGCGGTGTCGTAGCGGCAGACCAGAAACACCACCTCGTTCTCCACATGGGGCGCGATCTCGGTCAGCCGCCCGTGCCGGGTGGTGGCCTGCGCCGCATCGCGCAACAGGCCGTTGTTGCGCACCACCCATTCGACGAACAGCCCGGCGGTGATCTCGTCCCCCAGCGCGAAGCCGGGGGAGCGCATCACCCCCCGGCTGAGCACCGCCGCCGAGACCCCGCCCGCCACCGTCGCCGCCCGCATCCCCCGGTGGTAGGAGGCCACCAGCGCCGCCTCGGTCGTGGCCAGCGGCACGTGATACTCGCCCTGCGCGTGAAGCCCGTTGACGCGCACCGGCCCGGCGATGCCGACCGGGATGCGGGCGGTGCCGATCATCGTCTCGATATTGCCGCGGAAGGCCGGAAGGCGTTCCTGCGTGTCGGCATCCCACAGCGCCGCCCTGGCTTCCGGCCCCGCGCCCGTATCCTGCGCAAGCTGCTGCCATGTGCGTTCGATATTCTCGGGGCGGATGTCGGTGAAGGGGCGGATGCCGCGTAGCCCGGGCGGTCTGGGGGCAAGCCGGGCGCGGGCCTCGTCCTCGCTCATCCGGTCGCGAAGCCGGTCGAGATCCTGCCGGATCGTGTCGCTGTCGCTTTTCATCGCCCCTCCGTATGCCGGGCATCAATGGATCTGGTGCGCAATGCTCATGCCAATACCGCCGCGAAGCGGGCCCGACAACTTAGGGACGAGCTTTGCGCCGATTGCAAGTCGATACGCGGGTGGCGATGTCCTGCCCCCGCCTGCGACCTGGCCGGGGGGCGGGGTCAGGAGTGCGGCTTTCGCCCGGGATGCCCGGCCCGGAACAGTCGTGCCGACGGCCCGGGCAGCGGCCGACCGCTTGCCCTCTGTTGCACGGGCGCCCCCCGCATACCGTCGTATGCCGACAACCATATGAAACCTATGAAGTTTCCCTTTACTTGAACCCGGATCCGGCTAGGTTGCGCAGACCCACGCGGAGCAAGCACATGCCCCCGATCGACGACCACCCCCTGCGTTACGCGCTGGTCAACGAGCTGCACGCCCGGCCGTTCCCCGAACTCGGCGTGCCCTGCGAGGCGGTGTTCCTTGCGGTCAAGGAACCCGAGGACGCCGCCAACCGTGATCGTGACCGCGACCGGGCGCATCTGCTCGACCTGCTCGATCGGCACGGGGCGGTGCATCCGCAGCCCGGCGCCACCCATCACGCCGCGACCATCGGGCGCCATGCGCTGAAATGGGAAAGCCATACCGAATTCGTGACCTATTCCGCCTTCCGTAACGGGCCGGGCGGCCTGCCGTTCGACCCGGCCATGACCGGGGTGTTCCCGCCCGACTGGCAGGCGGCGGCGCCGGGGCGGCGGCTTTGCTCGGTTCTGCTGCGGGTCGAGCCGATGCCCGATGATCCCGGCGCCATCACCGCCCGGCTTGAAGAGTGGTTCGTGCCCGAAAGTCTTGCCTGTTCCGAGGTGCTGGACGGCGCGGCGGTCATCGCCGGGGATTTCCGCATCGATCCGGCCGGGCATATGCGTTTCGCGGTCTTCGTCCGCCCCGGCACCGGACGGCGGCGGATCGGCCGTATCGTCCAAAGGCTTTGCGAGGTCGAGACCTATCGGGCGATGTCCATGCTCGGGCTGGGCCGGGCGCGGGCGCTGGGGGCGCGGCTCAACGTGATCGACCGTAGCCTGTCGGAGGTGGTCGATGCCATGGCGGGCGATGCGGCGGCGGGCAACGCCATGGCGGAAAACGGCGGGGCAGGGGATGCCCGCCCGGCCGAGGAGGTGCTGAACGACCTGCTGCGCATCGCCGCCGAACTCGAAGGGCTGGCGGTGCGGTTCTCGTTCCGCGCCGGGGCAACGGCGGCCTACCGCGCCATCGTCGCCCAGCGGATCGAGGTGCTGCGCGAGGCGCGGTTCAGCGGTCGCCAGACCTTCGGCGAATTCATGATGCGCCGCTACGATCCGGCGATGCGCACGGTCGACTCGGCCGCCCGGCGGCTGGACGCCATGGTGGACCGGGCCGCGCGGGCGGCGGAGCTTTTGCGCACGAGGGTGGATGTGGAACGTTCGGCCCAGAACCAGCGGCTGCTGGAAAGCATGGACCGGCGGGCCGCCCTGCAACTGCGGTTGCAGAACACGGTCGAGGGGCTTTCGGTGGTGGCGATCAGCTATTACGGGGTCGGCCTTGCGCTACACCTGGTCGGCCCGGCGGTCGAGGCGGCGGGGGTCGCCCGGGGCCTTGCGGCGGCGGCGCTGACGCCCGCCGTGGTGCTGGTGGTGTGGGTGATGGTGCGCCGGATCAGGCGGCGGATGCATCACTGAGCCTGCCCGTGATCCGGTCGGTCACGCAGGCGGCGAAGGCGATCGACAGAAGCGCGGTCAGCGCCGCGACGGACAGGGTGGCGATGCCGCTCAGCCCGGCGCCGATGGTGCAGCCCCCGGCCAGCACGCCGCCCAGCCCCATCATCGCCGCCCCGGCAAGATAGCGCCCGGTCTCGGCCGGGGTCGAAAAACTTTGCCAGCGCAGCCGCCTGCCGACCAGCGCCGCAAGGAATGCGCCGATGAGCGTGCCGCCCACCAGCCCGACGCCGAACCCGGGGGCGATGGCGGTGGCGGCGACCGACCAGAACAGCGTTTCCGCGGCCGGCCCGGTGTAGGAGATCGCCTCGACCGGGATCGGGTCGAAACTGTCCTGAAGCACCACGCTGGTGCCTGCCCATGCCAGCGGCACCAGCGCGCCGATGGCCACGCCCGCCAGCGCCTCGCGCGGGCCGATTCCCGAACGGGCGGCGAAGACAAGCGCCGGGACCACGATCAGCGCCGCGCCCATCGCCACGCCGCCGGGCAGGGCGGTCAGGCTGACACCCTCGCCCAGGGGCAGGGTGGCCTCGGAAAGCCAGAGCCGCAGCGGCGCCAGTATCCCGCGCAAGGAAGCGAGCGCGACGACCGCCACCAGCACGACCACCATGGCTGCGCGCAGGTTGCCGGTCGCGGCCAGCACCGTCAGCCGCGCCGGGCATCCCCGGGTAAGCACCATGCCGCAGCCGAAGATCACTCCGCCGAGGGCGATGGCGGGCAAGGGGGCGTCGGGGGCCAGGAAACGGTGGCCGCCCAGTTCGATCCAGCCGGTGACCGTGGCGGCCTGCGTGCCCAGCACCGCCACCGCCAGCGCAAGCAGCCACAGCCCCATGGCGCAGCGCCGTTCCCCGGCCGGACCGGCCAGCCCGCGACGAAAGCAGAACCGCGTGGGCTCCGCCAGCGCGCCGAACAGCAGGCCGAGCGCAAGCCCCAGCCAGAGGCTGACCAGCCGGGGGCCATAGGCGTCGAGGCCGAGCGTCTCGAACATGTCTTCTCCTGCATGGATTTCCTGCGCGCGGGCCGTTCTAGCCGATCCGCAACGGGGCTGTCGAGGTGGGATGCGGGGGCGGCGAGGGTGCAGCCCGCTGTTGCGGGGGTTCCATGGGCGAGGTTTCCGGACCGGACTCTGAACCAGGGCACACTCCGCCCGGAACAGCCGCGAAGCGGCCCGGGCGTGTCCGGCCGGGGGTGGTGCGCCGAAGCGCCCCCTGCGGGGTCGGCTGAGCGGCGGGCGACCCGCGATTCGAGCCGTCGGGACGAATCGCCGGGATTCGGGAGAGGCGATTCGAGGAAACAACCGGGGGCGCCAAGTTTTCCACAGATCAGCGACACTTATCCACAGGCGGCCCCGGTGCGGCGACCCTGCGATAGGCGTAAAACGCCAGCAAACACGGGCTTTGCAACGATTTCGCGACAAGGCCCGCATTTTCCACTTGCGCCCTCCGGCGCCCCGGCCTAAACACCCCTTCACCGAGAGGGTGGCAACGCTCCGACGGGCGCCGGGAAACCGGCGGCACAATAAACACAGAGGCGCGGGTGGTATCGCCGGGAAACCTGGCGCTGCCGTTTGTGTTGCGTGTTGTGTGCATGCTCTTTGACTTTGTTGTTTTATGAAGGGATATGCGGGCGGTTTGGTCGTTTCGGCGGCGTACTGTTTTGCATATCGGCCCATTAGGTTTCCGCGAGGGAGCCGATGATATGGGTGTCAGCTT
>Ga0172382_10001056_pt1 | contig 50440 bp, 48 predicted proteins | sample Leawel138RmetaG_FD_122245 | JGI IMG/M metagenome (GOLD analysis project Ga0172382, IMG submission 122245) | Leachate microbial communities from a municipal landfill in Southern Ontario, Canada - Leachate well 138R metaG | ecosystem: Engineered > Solid waste > Landfill > Unclassified | place... | reverse complement strand
GATGGGCGTGTCAGGCAAGGGTGAGTGCTGCGGCTCCAAAGGTGCCTGCGCACCTTTGGACAGCACGAACAGAAGCAGCCTCTGGCTGCGGGGCGCCCTGCAAGGGCGACAACGCCGCAGACTATTGTCTGCAAGGCGGAGCAACGCAGCATGGCGCGTCCAGCGCTGTGCGATCAGGCGCATAGCGTCTTCACCTGATGGATGAACATTGAAAAACACAAAAACTCGAGCTATAACAAATAGCTACCAAAGAAAACAAGCGGTCCACTGCGGAATCTAGGTTCATGAGAGTCCTGCTCGACTTTGTCCCCATCCTGCTGTTCTTCATTGCCTACAAGCTGTGGGGCATCTACGTGGGCACGGCCGTGCTCATGGCCGGCATGACGGTGCAGATGGGCATCATCTATGCACTGGACCGCAAGCTCAGCACCATGCACAAGGCGACGCTGGCGCTGGTGCTGATTTTTGGCGTGCTCACGCTGCTGCTGCGCGACGACCGCTTCATCAAGTGGAAGCCCACCGTGCTCTACGTGGCCATGGCGCTCGCGCTGGGCCTGGCGCTGTGGGTCTGGCACAAGAACTTCCTGAAGATGATGCTGGGCAGCCAGCTGACGTTGCCCGATTTCGCATGGAACCGATTGACCGTGGCATGGATCGGATACTGCATGTTCATGGCGGTACTCAATGGCTACATTGCCGCGTGGTTCTCCACCGACGCCTGGGCCAACTTCAAGCTGTGGGGATATGCCTTCCCCATCGTCTTCATTATTGGTCAGGGAATCTACGTGGCGCGCCACCTGCGCGAGCCGTCCACGCCTGGAGCCGGCCCGCCGGGGGTGCGCGAATGAGCGAGCTGGCCCATGAAATGGAGCAGCGCCTGCGCCAGCAGCTGAAGCCCGCGTTTGTCCAGGTGCTGGACGAAAGCTGGCAGCACGAAGGACATGCCGGCGCCAATGGCACCGGCTTTGGCACGCACTTTCGGGTGCGCATTGCCGCATCCGCGCTGGACGGCCTGGGCCGCGTGGCGCGGCACCGCCTTGTTTATGATGCGCTGGCTGAATTCATCAACCACCGGGGCGTCCATGCGCTGGTCATAGAGCTCGCGTAAGGTCCAAGTGGCGCCCGCACCAAGTCCCACAATCCCATCCGGTTCCCGCTTCTTGCCGGCTGCCGGCCATCCATCTTCTTCTTCACGCTTTTTCATGAAACAACACCTCATTGCCCTCACCGCTGCCGCCCTGCTTGCCAGCAGCTTCACCCTGCCCGTGCACGCGCAAGACAACGTTGCCGTTGTCAACGGCCAGGCCATACCGCAGGCCCGGCTGGACGCGCTGAAGTCGCAAATCGAGCAGCAGGCCGCGCGCATGGGCCAGCCCGTGCCGCCGGAGATCCTCGACCAGCTGCGTGAAGAGGTCATCGCGCGCGAAGTCTTTGCGCAGGAAGCCCAGCGCCAGGGGCTGGACAAGACCGACGCGTACCGCAACAAGCTGCAACTGGCCAGGGAAAGCATCCTGGCCAGTGAGCTGTTTGCCCACTACATGGACGAACACCCGGTTTCCGACAAGGACGCGCAGGCCGAATACGACAACCTGGTCAAGGCGCAGGCGGAATCGGCTTCGGGCAAGGAATACAAGTCGCACCACATCCTCGTTGACGATGAAGACGAGGCCAAGTCCATCATTGCCGAACTGAAGAAGGGCGCCAGCTTCGAGGACCTGGCCAAGGACAAGTCCAAGGACCCGGGCTCGGGAGCCAACGGCGGCGACCTGGGCTGGGCCAGGCCCGACAGTTTCGTTCCCGAGTTTTCCCAAGCGCTCAAGAGCCTGGACAAGGGCCAGGTGACCGAGACGCCAGTCAAGTCGCAGTTTGGTTACCACATCATCCGGCTGGACGACGTTCGCGACGCCAAGGCGCCGGAGGCACCACCCTTTGACGCCGTCAAGGACCAGATCAAGGAGCGCCTGGAGCAACAGAAGGTGGCCGCGTACCAGCAGGAGCTGCGGGACAAGGCCAAGGTGGAATAGGTGTTGAGCGTTGAGCGGATCCGCAAGACGCAAGTCGCCAAACGCTCAACACCCTCTCAATGCAGTATCTGCCGCAAAAAGAGCTGCGTGCGCTCGTTCTGCGGGCTGTCAAAAAACGCCTCCGGTGTGTTCTGCTCGATGATCTGGCCCGCGTCCATGAAGATGACGCGGTTGGCCACTTGGCGCGCAAAGCCCATTTCATGCGTCACGCACAGCATGGTCATGCCGGACTCCTCCGCCAGCTCGACCATCACGTCCAGCACCTCCTTGACCATTTCCGGGTCCAGCGCCGACGTGGGTTCGTCAAACAGCATGATCTTGGGCTGCATGCACAGCGAGCGCGCGATCGCCACCCGCTGCTGCTGGCCGCCCGACAGCTGGCCGGGGTATTTCAGCGCCTGATCGGGGATGCGCACGCGCTCGAGATACGTCATCGCCATCGCCTCCGCCTCGGCGCGGGGTCGCCTGAGCACCCAGACCGGCCCCAGGATCAGGTTTTCCAGCACCGTCATGTGCGGAAACAGGTTGAAGTGCTGGAACACCATCCCCACGTCGCGCCGTATGGCCTCTATCTGCTTGAGGTTGCTGGTCAACTCCACCCCGTCTACGGCGATGCGTCCTTCCTGGTGTTCCTCCAGCCGGTTGATGCAGCGGATCAGCGTGGACTTGCCGGACCCGGACGGCCCGCAGATCACGATGCGCTCGCCCGGGCGCACGATCAGGTTCACGTCCTTGAGCACGTGAAACTCCCCAAACCACTTGTTCACGTTCTGCATTTCAATGATCGCGTCGGACATGGCTGTGGCTCTTTCCGGTCTGCAAGAGTCAGCGCTGCTGCGCCTGGTCAAAGCGCCGCTCCAGGGTCACGCTGTAGCGCGACATGGAAAAGCAGAACACGAAATAAATGGCTGCAATGAAGAGGTAGGAGTCAATGCTGAACCCCTGCCAGCCCGGGTCCAGCACGGCCGCCCGCGACGCCTGCATGAGGTCGAAGATGCCGATGATGACCACCAGCGACGTGTCCTTGAACAGCGAGATGAACGTGCTCACGAGCGGCGGGATGACGACCTTCAGCGCCTGCGGCAGGATGACCTTGCGCATGCGCTGCCAGTAGCTCAGTCCCAGCGAGTCGGCGCCCTCGTACTGGCCCCGGGGGATGGACTGCAGGCCGCCGCGCACCACCTCGGCAACGTAGGCCGCGGTGAACAGGATGAGCGCGATCTGTGCCCGCAGCAGCTTGTCTATGGAAACGCCCTCCGGGAGGAACAGCGGCAGCATGACCGACGACATGAACAGCAGGCTGATCAGTGGCACGCCGCGGATGAGCTCGATGTAGACCACGCACACCGCCTTGATCGCCGGCATGTTCGAGCGCCGCCCCAGCGCCAGCAGCACGCCAAAGGGAAACGCCATGCCGATGCCAAACGTGGCCAGGATCAGCGTCAGTGGCAAGCCGCCCCAGCGGCTGTCTTCCACGTACGTCAGGCCCAGCACGCCCCCCCACATCAGCACGGCCACGGCAGCCAGCGCAGCCAGCCAGGCCAGCGCCAGCAGCGGATGCCAGAAGCGGCGGATGCAGCTGCCGATCACGATGCCGACCAGGATGACGGACGCCAGCAGCGGACGCCACTGCTCGTCGTAGGGGTAGAGACCAAACAGGATGAGCCGGTGCTTCTCGCGCACCAGCGCCCAGCAATATCCGCCGTTTTCACGGCAGCCCGCAGCCGTGCTCGCGGCAAAATCGGGCTTCAGGAAAAAATAATCGATCAGCACCGGAACCGCCAGCAGCAGGATCCAGGCCGTCAGGATGGTCAGGATGGCGTGCAGCGGCGTGGCAAACAGGCGCGTGCGCAGCCAGCCAAGCGCGCCGGCGCGCGCGGTCGGCGGCGGCCGCGGTGCAATCAGCTCGGGACCCGTGTACGGCGTGCTCACGGCGTCAACGCTCCACCAGCGCCATGCGCTTGTTGTACCAGTTCATGAACGCGGAAATAGACAGGCTCACCACCAGGTACGCGGCCATGATGATCATGATGCCCTCGATGGCCTGCCCGGTCTGGTTCAGGATGGTGTTGGTCACCGCGACGATGTCCGGATAGCCGATGGCTACGGCCAGCGAGCTGTTCTTCATCAGGTTCAGGTACTGGCTGGTCATGGGCGGGATGATGACCCGCATGGCCTGCGGCAGCACGACCCGCCGCAACACGCGCCTGCGCCGCAGCCCCAGCGACGCAGCTGCCTCCCACTGCCCCGTGTCCACGGCCTGGACGCCCGAGCGCACCACCTCGGCGATGTACGCCGCGGTGTAGATCACCAGCCCCGCCAGCAGGGCGGACAGCTCCGGCGTCAGCGTCAGGCCGCCCTGGAAGTTGAACCCCGTGAGCACCGGACGGTCCACTTCCAGCGCGGCTCCGCTGGCCAGCCACGCCAGCAGCGGCAGGCCAGCAAGCAGCAACAGCGCAACCCGGCCCAGTGGGAAGATGCGGCCGGTGCTGTCCTGGCGCCGCCGCGCCCAGTGCGCAATCACGACCACCGCAACGATGGCCAGCGCCAACCCACCCAGGATCCAGTCCATGGCGTGTCCCGCCAGCCAGGGCAGGCGCAGCCCGCGGTTGGAGATGAACACGTCCGGCAGCGGCGACAGCGCCTGCCGGGGACCCGGCATGATCTCTGTGATCAGCGCGTACCAGAAGAAAAGCTGCAACAGCAGCGGCACGTTGCGCATGACCTCCACGTACAGGCCGCACAGGCGCGAGACCAGCCAGTTCCGGGACAGGCGCCCGATGCCGACCAGCGTGCCCAGCAGCGTGGCCGCGACGATGCCGATGACCGACACCATGAGCGTGTTGACCAGCCCCACCAGCACCGCGCGCCCGTACGTGTCGTTGGGCGAGTACGCAATGGCCGTCTCGCCAATGGCAAACCCGGCCCGCTGCTGCAGGAAGTCAAAGCCGGTGGTGATGTTGCGCTTGGACAGGTTGTGCAGCGTGTTGGACGCCAGGTACCAGATGAACAGCCCGACCAGGCCCAGCAGCAGCGCCTGGTAGACCAGCGCGCGCAGCGCCGGGTCGTTCCAGGACCAGCGCGGTCGCGCCGGCCTCCTGCGCCTGGCTCGGGGTGCGGTCATCGGCATGCCGGTCCGGCAAGGCAGCAGCCCGGCATGGGGCGGCAGGCGCCAGGCGCTGCCGCCCCATGCCGGCGCGGGCTGCCGGCCGGGTTCAGCGGATGGGCCAGGCGTACATGACGCCGCCGTCGGTCCACTGTGCGTTCAGGCCGCGCTCCAGCTTGAGCGGCGATCCCATGCCGACGTTGCGCTCGAACGACTCGCCGTAGTTGCCCACCTGCTTGACGATGTTGTACGCCCAGCGGTTGTCCACCTGCAATCCCTTGCCCATGTCGCCGGTCACGCCCAGGATGCGCTGGATGTCCGGGTTGTCGCTCTTGAGCATCTCGTCGACGTTCTTGGAGGTGATTCCCTTCTCCTCGGCCTCGACCCAGCCGTTCAGCGCCCAGCGCACGACCATGAACCACTCGTCGTCGCCCTGGCGCACCATGGGTCCCAGCGGCTCCTTGGACAGGTCCTCGGGCAGGATGATGTACTCGTCCGGGCTGGCGGAAGACGCACGCAGCGCGGCCAGTTGCGACTTGTCGCTGGTGGTGGCGTCGCAGCGACCGGACTCAAAGGTGCGGAATCCGCCCTCGGACGTCTCTATGACGACGGGCTTGTACGAGATCTCGTGCGCATGGAACCAGTCGGCCAGGTTCAGCTCGGTGGTGGTGCCCTGCAGCACGCAGATGGTCGCGCCATCGAGCTCGGTGACCGAGCTCACGCCCAGGTCCTTCTTCACGATCACGCCCTGACTGTCGTAGTAGTTGATTCCGGCACTCATCAGCCCCTGCGTGGTGTCGCGGCTCATGGTGGCGGTGGTGTTGCGCGTGAGCACGTCGATCTCGCCGGATTGCAGCGCCGTCAGGCGTTGCTGCGTGGTCAGCGGCGTGACCTTGAACTTGGACGCATCGCCAAACACCATGGTGGCAATGCTGCGGCACATGTCTATGTCCAGGCCCTTCCACTCGCCCTTGCTGTCGGCCAGCGCAAAGCCGCCCAGGCCGCTGTTGACGCCGCACTGCACGTAACCGCGCTCGCGCACGGTGTCGTAGGTCTCGCCCGCCTGCGCCGTGGTCACGGTGGCAAGCAGCAGCGCTGCCGCTGCGGCAGCTCCTGTCATCCATTTCATGGTCGATCTCCCAAGTGTTTTTTGAACGCACCAGCCGGCGTTGGCGCGCGCGCCAACGGCCCGGCCTGTGTGTCCCAATCATAGCCATGACGCCGACCGCATCCATACGGGAAAACCCGGAACCCCTGCCCGGCTGCCCGGCGCGGGCGTCCGGGACGGCGCCAGCGTCCCGGCCGGGCCACTGACATTTGCACAGATGCGGGCACGCTGCAGGCGAGGCCGGCAGCAACCCCGGCCGCTCGATCATGGCATCATGGACGCCGTGGCCATTCGTGATCAAGACCGGAGGACTTGCCGTGGATTTCAAGATTCTTCTGCCGCTGGACGGCACCGCCGTCTCGCTTCAGCAGGCTCGGTTTGCCATACAGCTTGGCCTGAACGGGCTGAAGGCGCACCACGTCGTCACCAATATCCAGGAGCCGGCCAGCTTTTACGAGATCCTGCGCGTGCATGATCCTTCCATGCTGGCGCAGCTGACCACCGACACTGCGCAGGAGCTGATGCAGCCGGCGCTGCAACTGCTGGACGCTGCCAAGCTGTCCTACGAAGCCATCATCGTCGAAGACACGCACCCCGTGCAGGGCATGCTGGAGCTCATTGCCCTGCAACACTGCGACCTGGCCATCGTGGGCCTGCACGACCGCTCGCTGTTCGAGCGCAAGGGGCTGTACGCAACCAGCGAGCGACTGGCCCGCGCTGCGCCGATTCCCGTGCTCTCGGTGCGCGCCCCCGTGCCACGCGAGTCCACGCGCGCGTGAGCCGTCGGCAGGTTGCGGCCCTGAACGCGGAGCCACCAGGCCATGAATGAAACACCGTCCCGGCAGCGCGCAAAGCCAGCGCGCGAGTCAACGCTGCGCCTGCCCGGTGTCCGCCTCGTCCCTGCGCCGCTGCGCCGGCGGCTGCAGCGCCAGGCGCTGGCCGTGCTCAGCCACGATGGACGCGGCGCCAACTACGACGCGCCGCTGGGCGACCCCGGCCTGTTTGGCCCGGACAGCGTGGTCTGGAAGGTCCACGCCGACTTCCCCAGCATGATGGCCGGCGGCCTGGCCGCGCTCATGCTGCAGGCGCTGCACCCGCTGGCCCTGGCCGGCGTCTGGGACCACTCCGACTTCCGCAGCGACCTGCTTGGCCGCCTGCGCCGCACCGTGGCCTTTGTCGGGCGCACCACCTACGCGCCCACCGGGCCGGCGCAGGACGCCATAGACCGCGTGCGGCGCGTCCACGACCGCGTCCACGGCACAGCGGCCGACGGGCGGCCGTACAGCGCCAACGACCCGCACCTGCTGAACTGGGTACATTGCGCCGAATCCTGGTGCTTCCTGCAAGCGTACGCGCGCTATTGCCAGCCGCTGCCGGCGTGGGCACGGGACCGCTACCTGGACGAATTCCGCCTGGTTGCCGAGCGCCTGGGCGCCCGCGACGTGCCCGCATCCATGGCCGCTCTGCAGGCGTTCTTTGGCCGCGTGCAGGGGGAACTGGCCTTTGACGTGCGCACGCAGACGGTCATGGACGTCCTGGCCAGCATCCAGCTGCCCATCCCCATGCCTGGGCTGAGCCGCAACCTCTTCCTGGGCGCGTCCATGGCGCTGCTGCCGGACTGGGCGCTGCGGCTGCACGGGCGCAGCATGGCACAGCAGCGCCGGGACCGGTTGGCCGCAGCCTCGCTGCGCGCGCTCGCGCCCAGCATCCGCGACGCCATGTCACGGGGCGGGCTGGCCTGGCGCGCCTGCCGGCGCATGGGGGTCGACCACGCGGCCTTGTTTCACTGGGACTGAGTCAAGTGGATCCCGCGTCCAGGCGCCTGTTCAAGCGTGCGTTGCACGAGAGGCAAATGCGATGACACAGAAGACCCGGCGCAAGAGCTACAGTGCGCAGTTCAAGGCCAGGGTGGCCAGAACCATCAAGACTGTGGGTCGGCATGTCGAGCAAGAACGGCGTGTTCGGGCATGAGCTGGCATCGACTCGATCTGGGTGACGCGCTGCAGGCCGAGATCGAAATTGCCGATATTCGGGAGCCAGCTGAGGCCGAATACGGTCGCCCTGGCCGGCCGTCGGGCTGCGCAGTTTGCCTCGCTCACGCCTTGGGCGATGTCCACTGCAGCGCGCAGCTTTTTTCTTCTCTCCGGCGATCTGGGCCGCTGGCGCATCGATTTCGGCGCGCCCCTTGCGGCGCTGCGCCAGCGCCATGGGATCGGGGTCTGCTGGCCGCCAGGGACACCCTACAATCAAACCCGTGATATGGATAGGAACATGCTTGGTGGCACCGTGTATCAAGCGCACCGCCCGGCCGCGGCGCTGAACCGTGCTTTCCTGGAACCTGCGCCGGCGTTTGCAGCACGCCCCATGGACCCTGATCTGGTCGCTGGCGATCATGCTCGGCTTCGTCGCGCTGGGCGTGCGCATGCCTGCCGAGCTGACGCGCTGGGCCGACGTCGCGCTGCAATTCACAACCGAGCACTTCGGCTGGCTCTATCTGTTCGCCACCACCGGTTTTCTGATCTTCTGCATTGGCGTGGGCCTGGGCCCCTATGGCCGCATCCGGCTCGGCGCCGACGGCGAAGCGCCGGAGTTTCCCTACCTGACCTGGCTGGGCATGATCTTTTCGGCCGGCATGGGCGTGGGCCTGGTGTTCTGGGGCGTGGCCGAGCCGATGAGCCATTTCATCGCCCCGCCGCTGGGAATGGCCGACGCGCGCAGCACCCGGGCCGCCGAACTGGCGATCCAGTACTCGTTCTTTCACTGGGGCTTTCACCAGTGGGCCAACTTCGGCATCGTCGGCCTGGCCATTGCCTACGCCCGCTTCCGGCTTGATCGCCCCGGGCTGATCAGCGAGACCTTTCGCTCCGCGCTCGGCGACCGCGTCGACGGTGCCGCCGGCTACGCCATCAACATGCTGGCGGTGGTCTCGACCGTGTTTGGCGTGGCCACGACCATGGGCCTGGGCATCATCCAGATCAACAGCGGGCTCGGCACGGTCGCCGGCGTGGGCTTCGGGCTGGACAACCAGCTCGCCATCCTCGGCGGCATCTCGCTGGTCTTTCTGCTCGCCTCACTGACTCCGCTGAAAGCCGGCATCCGCTACGTCAGTGATGCCAACATGCTGCTTGCCGGGCTGGTGCTGCTGTTCGTGTTCTTTGCCGGACCCACCGACTTTCTCACCGCCGTGCTGACCAATGGCATTGGCGACTATTTTGCCAACCTCATCGGCATGAGCCTGGTCATGGAGCCCTATACAGGCGAGGACTGGGTCGAGCGCTGGACGATCTTCTACTGGGCCTGGGGCCTGTCCTGGGCGCCGTTTGTCGGCAGCTTCATCGCCCGCATCTCGCGCGGGCGCACGGTGCGCGAATTCGTGCTCGGCGTCATCGGCGTGCCGGTGCTGTTGAGCATGCTGTGGTTCGCCACCTTCGGCGGCACCGCGCTGCACTTTGAGCTGTTCGATGGCGCTGGCCTGGGCGACGCGGTCAGCCGGGAAATGAGCGCCGGGCTGTTTGCCATGCTCGAGGCTCTGCCGGCGCCCGGCGTGCTCGGCATCGCCATGCTCGTGCTGATCGTTCTGTTCGTGATCACCTCGGCCAACTCGGCCACCTTCGTGCTTGGCATGTTCACCAGCCAGGGCCGGCTCAACCCGGGCCGGCCAACGCGCCTGATCTGGGGCGTGGTCACCGCACTGGTCACCGGCGTGCTGCTGGCCAGCGGTGGGCTCGAAGCGCTGCAGACCATCTCCATCATTGCCGCCCTGCCCTTCATGGTGCTGATGATCTTCATGGCCGCCTCGCTGCTGCGGGCGTTCCAGGCCGAGCAGCGCCAGAAGGAGTTGCGTGAGGCGCTGCTGCGCGAGCGCGTCCAGAGGCTGCTGGCCGAGCACGATGCCGAGCGCGATGGCCACGAGGCTACCGGCCGCAACGAGAATGGGGGCAACCCGCCCGCCGGATAATGGAGCGTCGGTGACGCGAAATCGTGATCGCTGTCCATCCCGACCAGGCCGCCGTGTTTCACTGGGACTGAGCTGCCGCGCCCGCCCCGCGCGCTGCCGCCCGCCGTCGCGCGGGGCGTTCCGCGTCGGCCGGCAGGAAAACGGTCAGCACGCCCAGCAGCGGCAGGTACGAGCACAGCTTGTAGACGGCAACGATGCCCTGGCTGTCGGCCACGGCGCCAAGCACGGCTGCGCCCATGCCGCCCAGCCCGAACGCCAGCCCGAAGAACATGCCCGATACCGTGCCGATCTTGCCTGGCATCATTTCCTGCGCATAGACCAGAATCGCTGAAAACGCGGACGACAGCACGAGGCCGATGGCAAAGATCAGCACGCCGGTCCACGCCAGGTTGACGTACGGCAGCGCCAGCGTGAATGGCGCCACGCCCAGGATAGACACCCAGATGACCGGCTTGCGGCCGATGCGGTCGCCAATCGGCCCGCCAAACAGCGTCCCGGCGGCCACCGCAAACAGGAAGACAAACAGGTGGATCTGCGCGGACCGCACCGACACGCCAAAGTGGTCAATGAGGTAGAAGGTGTAGTAGCTGGTGATGCTGGCCAGGTAGAAGTACTTGGAAAAGAGCAGGACCAGCAGCACCGTGACGGCGCGCACGACGGTGCGCTGCAGCACCCGCGGCGCGGCCGCGGCGTCGTCCGCAGCCGCTGCCGGGCCGGCGCTGCGCGTCAGATGCTGGCGCTTGTACCAGTTGCCGATTTGCCACAGGATGACCATCGCTGCCAGCGCCGCCAGCGCAAACCACGCGATGGCCGGCTGGCCGTGCGGCAGCACGATCAGCGCCGCCAGCAACGGCCCCACGGCCGAGCCGGTGTTGCCCCCCACCTGGAAGATGGACTGCGCCCAGCCGTGCTGTCCGCCAGACGCCAGCCGCGCGATGCGCGAGGATTCCGGATGAAACACCGACGAGCCGGTCCCCACCAGCGCAGCGGCAACCAGCAGCGTCGCAAAGTTGGGCGCCAGCGCCAGCACGATGAGGCCGCACAGCGTCGAGCCCATGCCCAGCACCAGCGAATGCGGCCGGGGATGCCTGTCCGTGTACAGGCCCACCGCCGGCTGCAGCAGGGATGCCGTGACCTGGTACGTCAGCGTGATCATCCCCACCTGCATGAAGCTCAGCGCAAATTCCGCTTTCAGGATGGGGTAGATGGCCAGGATCAACGACTGGATCATGTCGTTGAGACCATGCGAGAGGCTGATCGCCCCCAGCACCCGGTAGCGTATTCCGGGCGCTGTGGTGTTCCGTGACAGGGTTGCCGTGACGGGGGGGCTCATGGGTACACGTGGGTGATGTTGATTGCAGGGCCGTGCCGGCCGGCACCGGCGTCAGGCTCCGTCCATGTTAGGGGGTTCGCCCATCCGGTGCAGACACGTGGCTGGGCGCCGCCGGGCGCGGCGTCACCGCGCCGCGAGCGCAGGCAGGATCGCGCTCGCGATGGCAAAGTAGATGAGGATGCCGCTGCCGTCGGCGATCGTCGTGATCAGCGGCGAGCTGGCAGCGGCCGGGTCGGCCTTGAAGTGGCTGAGCAGGAACGGCAGCAACATGCCGATCAGGCTGCCGACGATGACCACCACCAACATGGTCAAGGCAACAACCAATGCAATGGCCGGGCCGCCGCGCAGCAGGCCGACGCCGCTCACGGCCAGCGCCATGGTTAACCCCAGCAGGAACGCCACGGCCAGTTCCCGCCCCAGCATGCCGGCCCAGTCGCGCATCTGCACGTCGCCGGTGGCCAGCGCGCGCACCATCAGCGTGGACGACTGCGAGCCGGCGTTGCCGCCGCTGTCTATCAGCAGCGGCAGGAAGAACACCAGCGCCACGTTGGCGGTGATCAGGTCCTCGAAGTACGCAATGCCCGCGCCCGAAAAAATGTTGGCAAACACCAGCAGGATCAGCCAGAAAACGCGCTTTTGGTACAGCAGGCGCACGGTGGCGTCCTTCATGCGGGTCGGCCAGTCGCCGCCCAGCGAGCCGCCGGACTTCTGGAAGTCTTCGGTGGCCGCGTCGGCAAGCACGTCCATGGCGTCGTCGGCGGTGATGATGCCGACCATGCGGTGCTGCGCGTCGACCACCGGCAGCGCAATGAAGTCGTAGCGGGCGATCTTGGCCGCTGCGGCCTCGCGGTCTTCGTCCACGCGCACGCTGATGGGCTTGGTCTCCATCATGTCGCCAACGCGCCGGCCCGGCTGCGCCAGGATGAGCCGCCGCAGCGTCGTCACCCCGATCAGCTCGCGCTGGTCGTTGATGACGTAGGCGTTGTAGATGGTCTCGCGGTCTGGCGCGATGCGGCGCAGCTCCTCTATGGCCTGACCCGCCGTCAGCTCCGGCGTCAGCGTCGCGTACTGCGAGTTCATGATCGCGCCGGCGCTGTCCTCGGCGTAGCTGGCCAGGCGCCGGATGTCCTCGCGCTCGGCCTGCGCCAGCGCCGGGAGCAGCATTTCCCGGTCTTCGGGCAGCGCGTTGAACAGGTCCGCACGCTCGTCCGACGACATGTTCTCCAGCAGCGTGATCAGCGCCGCCTGCGGCATGCGCGCGGCCAGCTCGGCCTGCCGGTGCAGCGGCAGGTAGCCAACCACGTCGGGCTGCACCTTGGCCGGAATCAGCGGCAGCGCAGCGTGCAGCTCGTCGTCGCTGAGCTCGTCCAGCGCATCGGCCACGTCCACTGCGGGCGCCTGCTCGAACCAGCTGTGCAGCACGCTGCGCCCCGTCTCGCTGCCCAGGTCGTTGCGAATGACCTCGGCCGCAGCCTGCGCATCAAAGGGTTCATCGCTGTGACGCAGGGCAACGGCCAGTTCATCGTCAAGTTCGGGCATGGTGAACCTCCGTGGGCGGGTGGATGAGGCAGCGCGCCGCAGCGGGCAGGCGGGCCCGCGCCCGGTATCGCAGACCTCGGGTCTGCAGGGCACGGTGGCACGCGGGCAACCGGCTATTGTCGCAGGTCGGGAGACCCGCCGCCGGGCGCGGGAAAGACCGCGTTGAGACGCTGGCGGGCTAGCGTTGCGGCAGGCTGCGCCGCTGGGCCGCCAGCGTCAGGATCGCGAGCACGCCCAGGCCGGCAAATCCCAGGAAGGACCAGTTGGCGATGCTGCCGCCCAGCAGCGTCCAGTCCACCGCGCTGCAGTCGCCGCTGCCGCGAAAGATCATGGGGATGGCGCGGCCCAGCGGAAACGACTCGATGATGCCGTAGAGATCGCGGCCGCAGGTGGCAAACTCGGGCGGATTCCACTGCAGCCAGCTTTGCCGTGCCGCCGTGAACGCGCCAAACGCGGCGGCCAGGATGCCCAGCCCGCCCCAGAGAAACCACAGCCAGCGCCGCGACGTGAGCGCGGCCAGCAGGCTGCACAGCGCCAGCACGATGAACGCGTCACGCTGCACGATGCACATGGGACAGGGTTCCAGGCCCACGATGTTTTGCAGGTAGAGGACGGCAAAGGCCAGCAGCGCCACGCAAGCCAGCGCCATGCCGGCAAAGATGCGGCGCGGGTACAGGAACAAGGGCTTCAGCATGGCAGCTCGAGTTTGGCACGCATCGTCAGCTCACTGGATAGAAGCCGCTTGCGGCGGCTGATGATAGTCTGGCGTTGAGCGTTGAGCGTTGAGCGTTGGGTGTTGGGTGTTGGGTGTTGGGCAAATAACGAACCATACGCAAAACGCTGGACGCCTTTCGTTCAACCTCCTCAGAGTCATGCGCTTGGGGTTGCTGGGCATCGTTTCTGGTCAGGTGGCAGATTGGCGCGGGTTGGGTCTGGCGGTAACGGCGGGCGCTGGCGACAGGGGCTGCAGGCCGGCCGGCGCCCCGTCTGCCCTCCGGATTCTACGCAACCGCCCCGCCATGGCGCGCGCCGCTGGCCCCATCAGACCGCTGCCAGCGCCTGGTCCAGGTCCGCCAGCAGGTCGTCCACGTGCTCCACGCCCACGGACAGCCGCACCATGTTTTCATGCACCCCGGCCTGTGCCAGCTCCTGCGCGTCGAGCTGGCGGTGCGTGGTCGACGCCGGGTGGCAGGCCAGCGACTTGGCATCGCCGATGTTGACCAGCCGCAGGAACAGCTTGAGCGCATCCTGGAAGCGGGCACCGGCAGCCCGGCCGTCGGCGGCCTGGATGCGGAAGCTGATCACGCCGGAGGCGCGGCCGCCCATGAGTTTCTTCACCAGCGCGTGGTCCGGATGGTCGGGCCGGCCGGCGTACTGCACCGACGCCACCTTGGGATGCTCGGCCAGGAAATTGGCCACGGCCATCGCGTTGTCACAGATGCGGTCCATGCGCAGCGGCAGCGTCTCTATGCCCTGCAGGATGAGAAAGGCGTTGAACGGGCTGAGCGCGCCGCCCAGGTTGCGCAGCGGCACGGTGCGGGCACGAGCCACGTAGGCGGCTGCGCCAAACGCTTCGGTGTAGACGACCCCGTGGTAGCTGACCTCGGGCGAGCTCAGGCGCGGGAACTTGTCGGCGTACTCGGCCCAGGGAAACTTGCCCGAATCGACGATGACGCCGCCTATGCTGTTGCCATGCCCGCCCAGGTACTTGGTCATGGCGTGCACCACGACGTCGGCGCCGTGCTCCACGGGCCGGAACAGGTACGGGCTGGGCACGGTGTTGTCCACGATCAGCGGAATGCCGTGCCGGTGCGCGATCTCAGCCAGCGCCGGCACGTCGGTCACGTTGCCCAGCGGGTTGCCTATGGTCTCGCAGAAGATGGCCCGGGTCTGGCCATCGATCAGCGTCTCGAACGACGCCGGATCGCGGTGGTCGGCAAAGCGCACTTGCACGCCCATCTGCGGCAGCTGGTGCGCAAACAGCGTGTACGTGCCGCCGTACAGCGTGGCGGCAGAGACGATGTTGTCGCCGGCTTCGGTGATGTTGTGGATGGCGTAGCTGATCGCGGTCATGCCCGAGGCCAGCGCCAGCGCGGCCACCCCGCCCTCAAGCGCCGCCACGCGCTTTTCCAGGATGTCGGTGGTCGGGTTCATGATGCGGGTGTAGATGTTGCCCGGCACCTTGAGGTTGAAGAGGTCTGCGCCGTGCTGCGTGTCGTCAAACGCAAACGACGTGGTCTGGTAGATGGGCGGCACCACCGAACGGGTTTCCGGGTCCCAGTCAAAACCGGCGCGAACGGCCTGTGTTTCAAACTTCCAATTCTCGGTCATGGTCTCTTTCTGTCGGCAACATGTGAAAATCCGGCCTGTGGGCATGGGCCAGGGGCCTTCGCCCACCCCAGCCGCGCGGGCAGCGCCCGCCTAGTGTATCTGGCAAGAAACGGAAATGCCGCCGGGGGATTCGAATCTTTCTCCATTTGCTTATATAAATTGCCTACTTGATAACCTGCAAGTGCATATGAATCGGCGCGAGATCCCGGCTGGCGCCAGCGCGCCGCTTGCCGCTCATCCGGTGACCTGGCGGGAAGACGGCAGTCCCACCAGCCTGCGCTTCAACGACGTCTACCGCAGCGCCGGCAGCGACGGGCTGGGCGGCCTGGCGCAGGCCCGGCAGGTCTTCCTGGGCGGCTGCGGGCTGCTGGATTCATCGCAATCTGCCGCAGCCTGGCATGGCGCGCCCAGCTGGTCCGTGCTTGAGCTCGGCTTTGGCCTGGGGCTGAACTTCCTGGCCACCTGGCATGCCTGGCAAGCCGCTTCCGGCCGCCCGGACCGCCTCTTCTACAGCGCGGTGGAGGCGTTCCCGCCGGAGCCGGAAGACCTGCTGCGCAGCGCCGCGCCGTTTCCCCAGCTGCATCCGCTGGCGCAGCAGCTGGCAGCGCAATGGCAGGCCCTGCTCCCTGGCGTGTATCGGCTGGAATTTGAACACGGCCGCATCGCGCTCACGCTGGCCGTTGGCGACGTCCGCGACGCGCTGCAGCAACTGCAGGGACGGCACGACAGCATCTACCTGGACGGGTTCAACCCGGCGCACAACCCGCAGATGTGGGAGCTGCCCGTGTTGAAGGCGGTGGCGCGGCTGGCACGGCGCGGCAGCCGGGCCGCGACCTGGTGCGTGGCCGCCAGCGTCAGGAAAAACCTCACGCAATGCGGCTTTGCCGTGGCGCGGGTCGCCGGCCTGCCACCCAAGCGCCATGCACTGCAGGCGCGCTACGACCCGCCCTGGCGCATCCGTCGCCGCGTCCGCTCAGATCAGGTGGTTTGCCGGCAGCCGGCGCGCTGCGCGGTCATTGGTGCCGGCGTGGCCGGCGCGTCGGTGGCATGGAGCCTGGCGCAACGGGGATGGCAAGTCACGGTGCTGGACCGGGCCGCCTCGCCGTGCGCCGGCGCCAGCGGCGTGCCCGTCGGCCTGGTCGCGCCGCATGTGTCGCCGGATGACTGCGCCTTGTCGCAACTGACGCGGGCCGGCGTCCGGGCCACGCTGTCACGGGCGCGTGCGCTGCTTGCCAACGGGCGGGATTTTGCCGTCACCGGCGTCCTGCAGCCGCATGCCGCGGGGCAGTGCCGGCTGCCACCGGCCTGGCAGCCGCTGCGCTCCGCCCGCGCCACGCGCGCCACCACGTTGCCGGCCGCGCACGAGACAACGCGCGCCAGGGCACGCGACGCCGGCATGCGGCTGGACGCCAGCCACCCGGCGCTGTGGCATGAAGAAGCCGGCTGGCTGCGCCCGGCAGCACTGGTCGCCGCCCTGCTTGCGGCACCCGGCATCACCTGGCGGCCGCGTACTCTGGTGGCGGCCATCCAGCCGGCGGCTGGCGGCTGGCAACTGCTGGACGCCAGCCGGCGCTGCCTGCTCGAAGCCGAGCTGGTCGTGGTGGCTGCCGGCCTGGACACGCCGGACCTGCTGCCCGACGCAGCCCGCCTGCCGCTGAACGCACTGCGCGGACAGGTCAGCTGTGGCCCCATGCCGGCATCTGCCGGCGCATGGCGCTGGCCCGGGTTTCCCGTCATGGGACAGGGCCACCTGGTGGCCAACGTGCCGGGCCCGGACGGCCCCTGGTGGCAAACCGGCGCCACGTTCCAGCGCGGCCGCGTCGACACAACGTGCCAGCCTGAGGACGACGCGGCCAACCGCATGCAGCTGGCCGCGCTCCTGCCTGACGCGGCCGCAGCGCTGGAGCCGCAGTGGTCCAGCGCGCAGCGCCGCAGCTGGGCCGGGGTGCGCGCCACGCTGCCCAATCACCTGCCCGCGCTGGGCGCCTGGACGCCAGGGCAACCCGTCACCCTGCGCAGCGTCTGCGAGCCGGATGCACTGCCGCCGCCGGCGCGGCTGCCGCTGCAGCTGTGCACCGGGTTTGGCGCGCGCGGGTTGACGCTGGCCGTCCTCTGTGGCGAGATCCTTGCAGCCTCACTGCACGACGAGCCGCTTCCCGTGGCCAGCACGCTGCTGCCGCAGCTGCGCGCAAGCCGCTATGGGTCACCGCGCGCGAGCTGCTCCTGACGGCTGCGCGCCAGCTGGTTCAACTCGCCGTGCTCGGCCTTGCCGGCCAGGCCATCAAAGCGGCCCTCGGCCAAGCCCCGCGCTGCACGCAGGAAGCCGCCCCAGGCAGCGCCGGCCAGCGCACCGCCCACGCTGATCCGCCGCACGCCCAGCCTGGCCAGCGCGGCCACGTCAAAGGGCACGGCCTGCCCCACCAATACATTGACCGGCCTGGGCGCCACCGCGCGCACGATGGCCTCAATGTCCTCCAGCCTGGCTACGCCCGGCGCGTACAGGCAGTCAGCCCCGGCCTGGCTGTACGCCTGCAGCCGCCGGATGGATTCGTCCAGTGCATTGTCGTGCCCGACAAGGAAGCATTCGGCGCGGCCGATGAGCATGACATCCGCGCCGGTGGCGTCTATGGCCTGCCGCGCGGCGCGCATGCGCGCCACGGCCTCGTCCAGGTCAAACAGCGGCTGCGCCGCGTCGCCGGTGCTGTCTTCCAGCGACAGCCCGGCCACGCCGGTCTGCACGCAGCGGCGCACGTTTTCCTGCACGCCGGCGACGGTGTCCGAATGCCCGTGTTCAAAGTCGGCATTCACCGGCAGCCCCGATGCCTGCACCATGTCGCGCAGGTACGCAAGCACGGCCTCCAGGTCGGGCTCATGGTCCATTTGCGCGCGTGACCAGGCAAACCCCGAACTGGTCGTTGCCAACGCCTTGAACCCCAGCACCGACAGTGCGTGGGCCGAGCCCACGTCCCATGGATTGGGAATGACAAAGCAGCCGCTGCGGTGCAGCTTGCGAAACGCGGCGCGGCGCGCCGCAAAGGGATCCTGGTTCATTGAAACACCTCCGGGCTTGCAAGCGGGCCGGCCAGCGCGCAGCATGTGGACCTCACGCCTTGCGTCGCGAACCGGCTGCAGCGGACGCGTCCCAGCGCTTCATGGCATAGCCCCGGTCTGCATAGTAACGCCAACGGCGCCGGGCCTGCTGGCGGTCCGGTGCATCCAGCCCCACGATCTCGATCAGGCGCTCAAAGCGCTCGAAGCCTGCTGGCACCTCGCTGCCCAGCTGCAGCAGCATGTGGCTGTGCTCTATGGCGCTGCAGTCTGGCGCCAGCACGATGGACGTCTGCGCGAGCACCTGTGCCGGTGCGTCGCTGGAGCAATGCGGTATGAAGTCCGGTGCCGAGACCTCCCACAGTGCCGTGTCCAGCGCCTGCAGTTCGGCCGGTGGCCCCACCACGCCCATCGGGCGCCCACTCTGGTGCGCCTTGCGCAGCAACAGGCAAGCGTGCCGCAATTTGTCTGGCACGTTGAAATGAAAGGACACCTCGGTCATGGCGCGCGCCCGGCTGCGCTTCAGCGTCCGGTCGATCCGCTGGCCCGCCCTGCCGCGTCCTTGCCTGACGCCGTCTTGCGCTTGCCGCCCGCATTGCCTGCCGGCGCGGTATCGGCTGCCGCATCGGCCTGGTCCAGCAGGTACTGCATGAGCAGGCGCACCGGGCGGCCCGTGGCGCCCTTGGCATCGCCAGTCTTCCACGCGGTGCCGGCAATATCAAAGTGCGCCCACGGCCAGTCGGCCACGAAGCATTGCAGGAACTTGGCCGCCGTCACGGCGCCGGCCGGCCGGCCAGCCACGTTGGCCACGTCGGCGAAATGGCTGCGCAGGTCCTTGGCGTACGCATCGTCCAGCGGCATGCGCCAGCACGGGTCCTGCGCCGCCTCGCCCGCCTGCAGCAGCGCATCAGCCAGCGCATCATCGGTGCAAAACAGGCCGCTGCGCACGCCGCCCAGCGCGATCACGCAGGCGCCGGTCAGCGTGGCAATGTCTATGACCGCCCGCGGCTTGAAGCGCTGCGCATACGTGAGCGCATCGGACAGCACCAGCCGCCCCTCCGCATCGGTATTGAGCACCTCTATGGTCTGCCCGCTCATGCCGGTGATCACGTCGCCGGGCTTGACCGCCGCCGCGCCCGGCAGGTTCTCGCAGGATGCAATCAGGCCGACCACGTTGACCGCTGGCCGCGCCTCGGCCAGCGCGCGGAATACGCCCAGCACGCTGGCCGCGCCGCACATGTCGAACTTCATCTCGTCCATGGCTGCCGCCGGCTTGATGGAAATGCCGCCGGAGTCAAAGGTGATTCCCTTGCCCACCAGCACCACCGGCGCATCGTCGCTGCCGCCGCCATCGTAGCGCAGCTCGATGAAGCGCAGCTCTTCGGCCGAGCCGGCAGCCACCGCCTGCAGCGCGCCCATCCCCAGGCGGGCCACCGCCTTGGGACCCAGCACCTTGCAGCGAATGCTGCTGTATCCGACCAGCTTGCGCGCCGCTTCCGCAAGCCGCGTCGGCGTGGCGTGGTTGGCCGGCCGGTTGGCCCATTCGCGGGCCAGCGCCACGCCATGCGCCACCGCCACCGCGCCGTCAAAGTCGCCGGAGGCGCGGTCCACATCGGCCACCGCCACGCTGATGCGCGTCACCTCCGGCGGCAGCGGCGGTTGCGTGTGCTCGGTCTTGGTGCTGCGGTAGACGTACGCGGCCTCGGCCGCCGCCATCACCGTAACGGCCACGTCAGCGCCATCCGGGAGCAGCAGCGTCAGCTCCTGCGCCGGGCCGTGGCGCACGATCTTCAGCGCGGCCTGCACGCCCGCCTGCACGCCGGCGCCATCGCCCGCGCCCGTCCCGGCCAGCACCAGGCGCGTGGCGGCCAGGCCTGCCGGCCGGTACGCGGCGAGCACGGTGCCCGCTTTTGTCCTGAAGTCCTCGCTGCGCAGCGCCTGGCCGATCAGGCCCGACAACGCATCGTCCCCTGCGGCAAAATCATCGGCAACCAGCACCACCAGCACCGCTGCCTTGTGCCTGGCCGCATCCGGCAACGACAATCCAATGAGTTCAAAGTCCATAATTCAAGCTTCCCTTCTTACTGACGCCGATGTTATTTCATTCTTCGCTGCGCAAGGAATTGACGCGCAATTTTGGCGCGACGCTGGTCGTGCTGGTGACCATCGTCATGACGGTCATGCTCATCCGCACGCTGGGCCGGGCGTCGGCCGGCTCCATCAACCCCTCTGAAGTCGTCCTCATTCTCGGCTATACGGTGCTGGGCTACCTGGCCACCATCCTCACGCTCAGCCTGTTCATTGCCATCACCTCGGCGCTCACGCGCATGTACGGCAGCAGTGAAATGGTGGTCTGGTTTTCCTGCGGACGCGGGCTTGCGTCGTTTCTCCGCCCGCTGCTGCAGTTCTCCATCCCCATCCTGCTGCTGATCGCGCTGCTGGCCACGCTGGTCTGGCCCTGGACCAACCTGCAGATAGAACAGTTGCGCGAGCGCTACCAGAGTCGCGGCGACATCGAGCGCGTGGCGCCGGGCCAGTTCATGGAATCGGCCGGTGGCCGGCGCGTGTTCTTCATCGACAAGAAAAGCGAGGACAAGTCCATAGGCAAGAACATCTTCATCTCCACCATGACCCCGGAGAAAAACACCATCATCTCGGCGCACGAAGGCCGCATAGACAACACGCAGGAGTCGGGCCAGTTCCTGGTCCTGAGCAGCGGCATGCGCGTGGAAACCGACAAGGACAGCGGCAACATGCGAATCAGCACCTTTTCCGGGTATGAAAACCGCATTTCCGACGAGCCGGCGGTTTTTGGCGCCAGCCCGCGGCCACGGCTGCAATCCACGCTGGCCCTGCTGCAGGGTGGCGAGCACGACCAGCAGGCCGAGCTTTCCTGGCGCCTCGGGCTGATCCTGGTGGCGTTCAACTGCGTCCTGCTGGCGCTGGCGGCGACCCGGGTCAACCCGCGCGTGGCGCGCAGCGCCGGCCTCATCTTCACGCTGCTGGCCTTTGCCACGTACTACAACATGATCAGCGTGGGCGAGACCTGGATCCGCGGCGGACACATTTCAACCGTTGCGTACATGCTGCTGCTACACGGTGGTGTGTTCCTGCTGGCGCTGGGCTGGATGGCCTGGCGCGAGCGAAACTGGCGCGGCATCCGCCCACCGGCAACGCCGGCCGCCGCCACGCCATGAAGACCATCACGCGGCTCATCTACCGGCAGATCGTGCTGGCCGTTGCCTTTGTCTCGCTGGCGTTCCTGGCGCTGTTCTTCTTCTTTGACATCACCGACGAGTTGGGCCACGTGCAGAGCTACGGCAAGCACGGCTACACCATCTGGCACGCATTTGCCTACGTGGCGCTGAAAATACCCAGCCGCCTCTACGACCTGCTGCCCATTGCCGTGCTCATCGGCACCATCTACGTGCTGGTGCAACTGGCGCAGACGTCGCAGTTCACCATCATGCGCACCAGCGGGCTGGGCCCGCTGCAGGCGCTGGGCGCGCTGCTGGCGCTGGGCCTGGGCTTTGTCGTGCTCACCTTTGCGCTGGGTGACTACGTGGCACCCGCAGCCAACCGCATCGCCACCACCGTGCAGGCGCGCTTCATGGGGGACATCACGGTGGGGCGCACCGGCGCCTGGCTCAAGGACCTGCAGGGCGAGCAGAGCTATTCGATCAACGTGGGGTCCATGTCGGCCGACGGGCAGCTCAAGCGGGTCCGCATCCTGGCGTTTGACGCCACCGCCGAGAGCCTGCAGTCCACGCTGGACGCAACCACGGCCGACATCACGCCGCAGGGCTGGGAACTGCACGACGTGCGGCAGCGTGACTTCAGCCAGGCGCAGGCAGACCCCGACCACGCGCACATCAGCACCAGCCAGCACGAGCAGCTGCTGTGGAAGACGGGCATCTCGGCCGACATGATCGCCGCCGCCCTGCTCAGTCCGGAGCGCATGCGCACCGTTGAACTGCTGCGCTACGCCAACCACCTGGAAGCCACGGGGCAGAATGCGCAAAGCTACGAGATCGAATTCTGGCGCAAGGTGTTCTACCCGCTGGGTTGCCTGGTCATGATGGTGCTGGCGCTGCCGTTTGCCTACCTGCACTTTCGCTCCAGCAACATCTCCAGCATGGTCTTCCTGGGCGTGCTCATAGGCATCAGCTTTTTCCTGCTCAACAACGTCTTTGGCTTCATCGGCAACCTGCGCCACTGGTCGCCCTGGCTCGCGGCGGCGTCGCCGGGCATCGTCTATTCCATCCTGTCGCTCGCGGCGTTTACCTGGCTGGTCGCGCGGCAGTAGCCATTCGGGCAACCGACCTGGTTACCGGCTCCCGCACCCGTGCCGCCACGCAAGACCCGCCGCGGCCCGGGCCCATGCGGCGCCGGCCACAATAGCCGCTGACGCCCTGCCAAACGAATCTGCCCCATGCCACTGCGACTTCCCTGCCTGGCCGCCATGCTGGCGCTGGCTTGCGCTGCCCAAGCAGCCCCTGACTACAACGGCCGCGTGCACGGCCTCTTTGCCGGCCACCCCATCGATGCCCCGCTGGTCTGCGAAACGCCGACGCTGGCAGGACAGACGGGCAACTGGTTCTACGCGCAGTCTGACCCTCCCACGCACGAATACGCGCAGGATCGCAACGGCGACGGGGTCGCGGTCACCGTGTCCTTCAGCGGCAACGAGGCCCTGTTCCTGCTCTACGTGGACGGCCAGGACCACAGATTTGGCAACACCAGCCCCGAGCAGATCCAGCGCAGCGACACCGGCTTTGTCCTCACCATGACCGCGTCACGCTACGAAGGCCGGGGCAAGAAACGCCGGAAAATCGGCGAGGACGAGGTCCGCCTCGTCGTTGATTGTCCGCAACCCTGAGGACAGGACAAGCCCCTGCAAGCACCCAAACGGGCTGAAGGCCGGGTCTTTTCCAGCGCGCGCCTGCCTGAAGCAACCGGGAACCTGCCATGGCCGGCCCGTGGCGCGCTGGACCGCCAGCAGGGGACGAGACGCGCCGCCAGATGCGCGCGACCCGCGGTCTCGGGAATCTCGTGCGCCAGCGTCGGCGAGGGCCGGCGCCGCAAGCCTCAGCTGCGCTCGTACGTGCCCACCAGCCGGTTCATGCCGATCAGGCGCGGCTCCGCCTGGCGCAGCAGCTCCCACAGCGTCAGCCCGGCCTCGAAAGGCTCCTCGCCCCTGAGCGCCAGCAGCAGGAAGTAGTAGTAGTGCACGCCGTGCCCGTTCGGCGGCATGGGCCCGCCGTATCCGGTGTTGCCGAAGTTGTTGGTGCCGCCGGTGTAGCCGCCCGCGGCTTCGGGCAGCGCGCCCACCGACGCCGGAATGTTGTACAGCACCCAGTGCACGTAGCCGTAGGTGCCCTCGGGCGACACCAGTGGCGCATCCGGGTCATGGCAGGCCACGATCAGCGACCCCGCCTCCGCCGGCACACCGGTCCACGCCAGCGGCGGCGATACGTCTTCGCCTTCGCCCGTATGGCGTCGCGGTATCGCGCCCCCGAACTCGAACGCGCTGCTCGTCAGCGTCATGTCAGACAGTGCAAAACCCATGGTTCAAATCCTTTCCGTGATGTCGATCCAGAGCGGATCCCACCTTACGTGACTTTGCAGCCGCGCGCAAGCGCAAGCCTGACGCGGCCTTGAACCCGGATTCACTGCTTTGAGTTCATATCTTTTCCTGGCTGGAAACGATGCCCGGCAACACCCGGGCGCCTGACCGATGTCCTCGCTGGCGCTTTGATGATGGTAGTTGAGCGTTGAGCGAACGATACGCCAAACGCCTGGCGCTCTTCGCTCAACCTCTCTTCAGCCGGAAGGATAAAAAAAGGACTCGGCCTTCGCGGAAGGCCAAGTCCCTGAATTGCATGGTCGGCGTGGCGGGATTCGAACTCGCGACCCCTTGCACCCCATGCAAGTGCGCTACCAAGCTGCGCTACACGCCGATAAGCTGGCAATTATAGTCGAGAATCAATCGTCTCCAGATGACAAGATCTGCCGGATTTCGCGGAGCTCGCGGGCAATGTCGCTCAGCAGGTCGGTGCCGTCTGCGGCACGCGCGCCGGCACCTGGCGGGTCGCCCGCGCCCGGCAGCTCGCCTGGCGCATGGCGACGCTGCAGCTTCAGGCGGGCGCCGTGTATGGAGTAGCCCTGCTCGTACAGCAGCTCGCGGATGCGCCGGATCATGAGCACCTCGTGGTGCTGATAGTAGCGCCGGTTGCCGCGCCGCTTCACGGGCCGCAGCTGCGTGAACTCGCGCTCCCAGTAACGCAGCACGTGCGGCTTGACGTCGCACAGCTTGCCGACCTCACCAATGGTGAAGTAGCGTTTTGCCGGTATCTTGGGAAGGCCCTCGGCCATGGTCAACAAAAAGCCCTGTCGTCACACGGAGCGCGGCGCGGGCGGTTGACGGACCGGGCGGCCACGCTACAGGCCCAGATATACCACATCAGGCCGGTGGCGGCGATGGCGCCTGGATCTTGTCCTTGAGGATCTGGCTGGCGCGGAACGTGACGACGCGCCGCGCCGGGATCATGACCTCTTCGCCCGTGCGCGGGTTGCGCCCCGGGCGCGCGGTCTTGTGCTTGACCTCAAAATTGCCGAATCCGGGCAGCTTGACGTCGTCGCCGCTTGCCAGTGCCCTGCTGATGGTGCCAAAAAAGGCATCGACCACGTCGGCGGACTCGCGCTTGTTCAGGCCGATCTGCTCGAACAGGGTCTCGATCAGGTCGGCCTTGGTCAGCGTGACCGGAGACATGTCGCCAATCACGAGGGCAACGGGTCTTTTCTTCTTTCTTGCCATGGATCTTTCCTCCGCCCTTCAGCCCCGCAAGCGGGCGCCGCAATCGGCCTGCAAGCGCGCCAGCACGGCCTGCACGGCCGCCTCGATGCGCGCGTCGGTCAGCGCTTCCTTGTCATCATGCGCCAGCTGCAGGCGCAGCGCCATGCTTTTCTCGCCCGGGGCCACGTCGCCCGAGCGGCCGCTGCCATCCGGGCGGTAGATGTCAAAGACCATGATATCGGAGAGCAGCGACTGCGTGTCCCTGGCGCTGCGCGCGGCGTGCAGCAACTGGTCGTGCGTGACCGCATCGCGCACCACGACGGCCAGGTCGCGCTCCACGGGCAGCTGGCGCGGGATGGCCGCCAGCACCGGCAGCGGGTGCGCCAGCACGGCGGCCAGCTCCAGCTCGAACAGGACCGGCGCACGCGGCAGCTCCCACTGCTGGCGCCAGCGCGGGTGCAGTTCACCGAGGAACCCGACCGGCTGCCCGTCCACGCTGACGCGGGCACAGCGGCCGGGATGGAACGCTGGATGCGTGGCCCTGTCAAAGGCAACGGTGCGTGCACTGAGCAGCGCCTCGACGTCGCCCTTGACGTCATAGAAATCAGCCGCGCCGCGCCGTCCTTCCCAGGACGGGCGGTGGCTGGCGCCGTAAATGGCGCCGGCCACGTGCAGCGGCTGGCGCACGCCGCGCACGCTGGTGTCGCTGGTTGGCACGGCCGCATCACGACGGAACACGCGCCCCACCTCGAACACGCGCAGCTGCGCAATGCGGTGGTCCACGTTGCGCCGGATCACCTGCAACAGCGAGCCCAGCAGGCTGGAGCGCATGACGTTCATCTGGCTGGCAATGGGGTTGACCAGGCGGATGGGGTCTTCGTTGCCGGCCAGGTCGCGCTCCCACGCCGCGTCGACAAAGCTGAAGTTGATCGTCTCGAAATAGCCCAGCCGGGCCAGCGCATGCCGCACGTCAAAGGGATCGCGCCGTGCCTCGGAGCGCACGCGCGGCGTGACCGGCTGCACGGGCGCAGTCTCGGGCAGCTTGTCGTAGCCGATGATGCGCGCCACTTCCTCGATGAGGTCGGCTTCCATCGTCAGGTCAAACCGGTGCAGCGGCGGCTGCACGGTGAAGACCGCTTCCTGCTGCGTGTACGCAAAGCCGAGCCGCTCGAACACCTGCGCGCACTGCGCGGCCGTGACCGGCATGCCGATGATCTTGCTCGCGCGTGCCACCCGCAGTTGCACGGGCGCGCGCTGCGGCATGTTGGGCTGCTGGTCGTCCACCGGGCCGCAGCGGGTTGCATCGGTGCCGCAAATGTCCAGCACCAGCTGCGTGATGCGCTCGATGTGCCGGGCGGTGCCAGCGGGGTCCACGCCGCGCTCGAAGCGGTGCGCGGCCTCGGTGGCAAAGTTGTACCGGCGCGAGCGGCCGCGGATCGCGTCGGGCCACCAGAACGCCGCTTCGATGTAGATGTCGCGGGTGTCGTCGGACACGGCGGTGGCGTCGCCGCCCATGATGCCGGCCAGCGACTCCAGCTCGCGCTCGTCGGCAATGACGCCCACGGTTTCATCAACATCAACCGTGTTGCCGTTGAGCAGCTTGAGCTGCTCGCCGGCCCGGCCCCAGCGCACGGTCAGGCCGCCATCGAGCCTGGCCAGGTCGAAGATGTGCGTCGGCTGGCCCAGCTCGAACAGCACGTAGTTGGAGATGTCCACCAGCGCAGAGACGCTGCGCTGGCCGCAGCGGGCCAGGCGCTGCACCATCCAGTCCGGCGTTTTGGCCGCGGTATTGACGCCGCGCACGATGCGGCCGGAGAAGCGGCCGCACAGGTCTGGCGCTTCCACGCGGACGGGCAGCGTGTCGGCTATGCCAACCGGTACGGCAGGCGGCTGCGGCGCATTGAGCGGCGCACCGGTCAGCGCCGCGAGCTCGCGCGCCAGCCCGTACACGCTCAGCGCATGCCCCAGGTCGGGCGTGAGCTTGACGACAAAGACCGGCTCGTCCAGCTCCAGCGCCTGGCGCAGGTCGGTGCCCACGGCAAGATCGGCGTCCAGCTCGAGCAGGCCGGAATGGTCGTCGCCCAGCCCCAGCTCGCGGCCCGAGCACAGCATGCCCTGGCTCGTGACGCCGCGCAGCTTGCTGACCTTGATTGCAAACGGCTGGTCTGCCCCTTGCGGCGGCGGCAACTCGGCGCCGACCAGTGCGCAGGGCACGAGCATGCCGGCGCGTGCGTTGGGCGCGCCACAGACGATCTGCAGCGGATCGGCAGCGCCCGCATCGACGGCGCAGACGCGCAAGCGGTCGGCATCGGGATGCGGTTTGGCGCCCAGGATCCTGGCGACGACCACGCCGGTGAACGGCGCAGCCGCCGGGCGCAGCTCCTCCACCTCGAAGCCGCCCATGGTGAGCGTCTCGGCCAGCTGCTCGCTGTCCAGCGGCGGATTGCAGAACGCGCGCAGCCATGATTCCGGAAACTGCATGGCGCCTCCTCAGGCAAACTGTTTCAAAAAACGGATGTCGCCGTCGAAGAACAGGCGCAGGTCCGATACGCCGTAGCGCAGCATGGCCAGCCGGTCCATGCCCGAGCCAAAGGCAAAGCCGATGAAGCGCTCCGGATCCAGCCCCATGTTCCGCACCACCTGCGGGTGCACCTGGCCGGCACCGGAAACTTCCAGCCACCGGCCCGCCAGCGGACCGGATGGAAACCGGATGTCGATCTCGGCACTGGGCTCGGTAAAGGGAAAGTAGCTGGGCCGAAAGCGCAGGATGAGTTCCTCGTTCTCGAAGAACGCGCGGCAGAAGTTCAGGTACGTTGCCTTGAGGTCGGCAAAGCTGACGTCTGCGCCCAGCCACAGGCCCTCGACCTGGTGGAACATGGGCGAGTGCGTGGCATCGTTGTCAACGCGGTACGTGCGTCCCGGCGCGATCACGCGAATCTCCGGGATCTCGCCACGGGCCAGCGCTGCCGCGTGGCGCTTGGCGTGCGCGGTCGCGTAGCGGATCTGCATGGGACTGGTGTGCGTGCGCAGGCAGTACGGATGGCCCGCCTCGTCCTGCATGTCCACGTAGAAGGTGTCCTGCATGGAACGCGCCGGGTGGTCGGGCGGGTTGCCCAGCGCGGTGAAGTTGAACCAGTCGTTCTCGACTTCCGGGCCATCGGCCACGTCAAAGCCCATGCTGCGAAAGACCTGCTCCACGCGCTCCCAGGCGCGCGCCACCGGGTGCAGCCCGCCGCTGCCCCGGCGCCGGCCCGGCAGGGTGACGTCCAGCGCCTCGGCCTGCAGCTGGCGCTCCAGCTCGGCATCGGCCAGCGCCCGGCGCCGTGCATCCAGCGCGCGTTCTATGGCCTGCTTGGCCTGGTTGATGGCGGCGCCGCGTGTTTTCTTCTGCTCTATGTCCAGCGCGCGCAGCCCCTTCATGAGCTCGGTGATGCGGCCTGTCTTGCCCAGGTACCCGGCCTTGGCGTTTTCCAGCGCGGCCGGCGTCTCGGCCTGGGCAAAAAGTGCCGTCGCAGCGCGCACCATATCCGACAAATCGTTGGTTGTGGTCATCGATCTAGACAAAAAAGGGACTGAAGCCCGGCGAGACCTCAATCCCCTGATTCTGGACGCCACAGGCAGGCTGCGGCCCTGGTCAGCGCATCGCGCGGGAACGAACGGGAGGCTTCAGGGCGTGAGCATCAATGGATCGCAGCCGGAAGGATCGCCAAAACGGGCATGAGCGATCGTTTGGGTTCTCAGGCGAGCTGTGCCCTGGCCTGCTCGACGATCGCGCCAAATGCCTGCTTGTCGTGCACGGCCAGATCGGCCAGCACCTTGCGGTCCAGCTCTGTGCCCGCCTTGTTCAGTCCGGCAATGAACTGGCTGTACGTGAGGCCCTGCTCCCGTGCGGCCGCGTTGATGCGAACGATCCAGAGCCTGCGGAAATCGCGTTTCCTGGTGCGGCGGTCGCGATAAGCGTACTGCGCCGCCTTCATCACCGCCTGCTTGGCGGCACGGATTGTATTCTTGCGGCGCCCGCGGTAACCCTTGGCCTGGGCCAGGATCTTCTTGTGGCGCGCGCGCGCGGTGGGACCACCTTTTGCACGAGGCATGTTCTTGCTCCTGTTTCGTCAGCAGATCAAAGGCCGGAGTACGGCATCATGCGGGCCACCTGCGCCATGTCGCGCTCGTGGATGGCCGTCGTGCCGCGCAGCTGGCGCTTGTTCTTGGTGGTCTTCTTGGTCAGGATGTGGCGCTTGAACGCCTGCGCACGCTTGACCGTCCCGCCCGGACGGACGCGAAAGCGCTTCTTGGCGCTGCTCTTGGTCTTCATCTTTGGCATTTCTGCTCCATTTTCAATTGTGCTCGCGAGGCGTCCGCAGCCAACTGCCTGCGTCCTTGAATGGGCCCCGAGCCACTTTTCTTCCATTGCCCTGCCGCTCGCAGCTGCGCCCGGCGGCATCTGGCAAAGCCCTTGATTATAGGCGATGTGGTGTCGCATGCCACAGACGCGGGCGGCAAAAGCTGGCGCCGGCAGCCTGACGCGCTCACGCGTCCGCCATGGGCAGAGCAAGCCCCGCGACCGGCCGGCGCCGCCGGACCGCCGCAGTGTCCGGGGCAGCGTCAGCTGTCGGCTGCCGGCGTCTCGGCCTTCTTGCCGCCGCTGCTCTTCTTGCGCGCCGGCGCGATCACCATGACCAGCTGGCGTCCCTCGAACTTGGGGCTCTGCTCGATGACGATCTCATCGGCCAGGTCCTCGCGCACGCGGTCCAGCAGGTCCATCCCCAGTTCCTTGTGCGTGATTTCACGCCCGCGGAACCTGAGCGTGACCTTGACCTTGTTGCCATCATCAAGGAAGCGCCGGATGTTGCGCATCTTGATGTTGTAGTCACCCACGTCGGTGGCGGGCCGGAACTTGACTTCCTTGATCTCTATGACCGTCTGCTTGGCCTTGGCCTCGGCTGCCCGCTTCTGCTGCTGGTACTTGAACTTGCCGTAGTCCATGAGCCGGCACACGGGCGGCTTGGCTTCTGCGGAAATTTCAACCAGGTCCACGTTCATGTCGCCTGCCATGCGCAATGCATCTTCCACAGGCACGATGCCCAGCTGCTTGCTGTCCGGGCCGATCAAACGAATTTCCGGAGCCGTAATTTCCCGATTCAAACGGTGCGCGCGCGGCTCCCTGCGGCGGTCATGAAATCTTCTACGGATAGTGAATTACCCTCTGGTGAAGTGACAAAAAGCGGTCCGGCTGGCGCCGATCCGCAAGCAAAATCAGGACTTGGACGCAACCACCTGCTGCAGGTGCTCGAGGAACGCCTGAACCGGCATGGCGCCCATGTCCCTGTTCCCACGGGCCCGCACGGTAACGGTCCCGGCCTGTTTTTCCTGGTCACCAACGACCAGGATGTAGGGAAACTTTTGCATCGAATGCTCACGAATTTTATAAGTTATTTTCTCATTGCGCAGGTCCGTGTCCACACGGTACCCTGCATCGTGCAGCGTTTTCACAACAGTTTGCGCGTATTCGGCCTGGTTGTCGGTGATATTGAGCACCATGGCCTGCACTGGCGCCAGCCACGCGGGCAGCGCGCCCGCGTACTGCTCGATGAGAATGCCGATGAAGCGCTCCATCGACCCCACGATGGCCCGGTGCAGCATGACCGGCGTGTGCCGCTGCGAGTCCTCACCCACGTATTCCGCGCCCAGGCGGCCGGGCATGGAAAAGTCCACCTGCATGGTGCCCAGCTGCCAGTCGCGGCCTATAGCGTCCTTGAGGTGGTATTCGATCTTGGGGCCGTAGAACGCGCCCTCGCCCGGCAGTTCCTGCCACGTGGCGCCGGCTTGATGCAAGGCCCCGCGCAGCGCGTCCTCGGCCTTGTCCCAGATGGCATCGCTGCCCATGCGCTGCTCAGCGTCGGGCCGCAGCGCCAGCCGGACCTCGACCTGGTCAAAGCCAAAATCAGCATAGACCTTGAGCGCCTGCCGGTGAAAGGCCACGACCTCGGGTTCGATCTGGTCTTCGGTGCAAAAAATGTGGCCATCGTCCTGCGTGAAGCTGCGCACGCGCATGAGACCGTGCAATGCACCGGAGGGTTCGTTGCGCGTGCAGCCGCCAAATTCGGCAATGCGCACCGGCAGGTCGCGGTAGCTGTGCAGCCGCGACTTGAAGATCTGCACGTGGCCCGGACAGTTCATGGGCTTGACCGCGTACGTGCGCTTTTCCGACTCGGTGAAGAACATGTTTTCCTGGTAGTTGTCCCAGTGGCCGGATTTCTTCCACAGCGACACGTCCAGGATGGCCGGGCAATGTACTTCGTCGTAGCCGGTCTGGCGGTAGACCTCGCGCATGTACTGCTCCACCTGCTGGTAGATGGCCCAGCCGCGCGGGTGCCAGAACGCCATGCCGGGGGCTTCTTCCTGCATGTGAAACAGGTTCAGCTGCTTGCCCAGCTTGCGGTGATCGCGCTTTTCCGCCTCGGAAAGCATGTGCAGGTATTGCTTGAGCTCGGCCTTGGTGGCCCAGGCGGTGCCATAGATGCGCTGCAGCATCTCGTTGCGGTGGTCGCCGCGCCAGTAGGCGCCGGCCACCTTCATGAGCTTGAAGTGCTTGAGCCGGCCGGTGGACGGCACGTGCGGGCCCCGGCACAGGTCTTCGAACCTGCCCTCGCGGTACAGCGAGACGTCTTCGCCCGCCGGAATGCTCGCGATGATCTCGGCCTTGTAGTGCTCGCCCATGTCGCGGAAATGCGCCACGGCCTCGTCGCGCGGCAGCACGCGGCGCTCCACCGGCTCGTCCAGCGCGGCCAGCTCGTGCATCTTCTGCTCTATGGCCTCCAGGTCTTCGGGCGTGAACGGCCGCTCGTAGCTGAAGTCGTAGTAAAAGCCGTCGTCTATGACCGGCCCTATGGTCACCTGCGCGCTGGGAAACAGCTCCTTGACGGCGTAGGCTAGCAGGTGCGCGGTGGAGTGTCGGATCATCTCCAAGCCCTGCGGGTCCTTGTCGGTGATGATGGCCACCGACGCGTCCTCGCTGATCCTGAAGCTGGTATCGACCAGCTTGCCATCAACTTGGGCTCCGATCGCGGCCTTGGCCAGCCCCGGGCCTATGTCCGCAGCCACCTCGGCCGCGGTCACGGGCCCGTCAAAATCACGCGTGCTGCCATCGGGCAGCGTTACTTGCACCATATCAACCATTCTCTTGTCCGCCAACCTGCGGGCGGCGCATCAAAAAAGCGCGTTCCTGGCGCGCTTTTCCAGTCGGCACTCGGGCCCATGGGCAGCCAGCACGGATCCGCCCCGGCTGGGCCGGCGCCCCTGCTGGCAAATCGTCACGGCGCGTCGCGGCAGCGCGGCGATGCGCCTTGCGCCGCAAACGCAACATGGTCACGGCGCACAAGCCAATTTTAGCGTCTTGCCCGCGCCGCCGGCGTATGCTGCCACAGCACTCCGGCTCACCAGCCCAGGTCAACCTGCGCTTCCAGCAGTGCAGCGGCTTCTTCATGCCCGGCGTTGCGCGCAAAATCCAGCGCGGCCAGCCCCCGCTGGTTCTTGGCCTGCGGGTCTGCGTGGTACTGCAGCAGCAGCCGGACCGCCTGCGGCGTGCCATAGCCAGCCGCCATCATGAGCGGCGTCGTGCCGTTGGGCGAGAGTGCGTTGATGTTGGCGCCCTGCAGGATGAGATACCGCATCATCTCCACATGGCTCCGCGTGGCCGCGTAATGCAGCGGGGTCCAGCCGTCCTTGTTGACCGCAGCGCCGCGCGCCACGAGCTGGCGCGCCAGCTCCAGGTGATTGCGAAACGCCGCCATCATCAGCGGACTCTCGTCGCTGCCGTTGAGCTGGTTGACGTCAACGCGGGTGCTTTGCAGCAGCGCCTGCGCCGCAGCCAGCACCTCCTCGCGCAGCGCAACGTAAAGCGCGGCGTCGCCGCGCTCATCCCGGCTGTTGGGGTCAACGCCTGCGGCCAGCAGGCGCCGGACCGCAGCCGCGTCGTTGCTGGCGATGGCGCGAAACAACGCGTCATTCCGGCTTGCCGCCCAGCCTGACCCGACGGTGCCGGCCGAGACGATGGCGGCCACCATGCAGCGCAGGAAGACGGCGCGCCTCATGTCGCAGACGCCAGGAACAGGTGGTCAAAATTGGCGCTGGTCTGCTCGGCAATGGTCTCGGTGCTGACCCCGCGCAACTTGGCGACGCAGGCCGCGACCCAGGGTACGTAGGCCGGCGTGTTGGTCTTGCCCCGGTACGGCACCGGCGCCAGGTACGGTGAATCGGTCTCTATGAGCAGGCGGTCGGCCGGCACGAACGGGACCACGCTGCGCAGCTCGGCTGCGTTCTTGAACGTGATGATGCCGGACATGGAGATGTAAAAGCCCCGGTCCAGCGCCGCCCGGGCCACGTCCAGCGTCTCGGTGAAGCAGTGGAACACGCCGCCGGCACTGCCAGCGCTCCCGTCTTCGCCCTCTTCGTCCAGGATGCGCAGCGTGTCGGCGGCAGCAGCGCGCGTGTGGATGACCAGCGGCTTGCCCACGCGCCGGGCCGCGCGGATGTGCGTGCGAAACCGGTCGCGCTGCCACTGCAGATCGGCCACGCTGGCGCCGCCCTTGCGCGACTCCATCTGATAGTAGTCCAGCCCCGTCTCGCCCACGGCCACGACCTTGGGCTGGCTTGCCGCGCGCACCAGGTCCTGCTCGGCGGGTTCCTGCGCGCAGGCTTCTTCCGGATGCACGCCAGCGGTTGCCCAGATGCCGTCCTGGCGCGCCGCCAGCTGCTGCGCCAGGACGCACTCGGGCAGGCTGGTGCTGATGCACAGCGCGCGGGTGACCCGCGCCTGCTGCATCGCGGCCCAGATGGCGTCAAACTGGCCGCGCAGCGGCGTGGCGACCAGGTGGCAATGTGAATCGGTGTACATCAACAGGCAGCGCGGTCCGGCGCCTGGCACATCAAACGGTTTGCGTCAGCCGGTTGGCCGGAGTGAAGCCAGCCAGCATCTTCTCGATCTGGTCCCGCAGCTGCGCGCAGCGAGGCTCGTCCGGGAACTGCACGCCCACGCCCTGCTGCCGGCCGTTTTCCGCGCGCGCCGGCGTGATCCACGCCACCTTGCCGGCAATGGGATGACGTTGCTGGCTCTCGGGCAACGTGAACATCACGTAGACGCTGTCGCCCAACTGGTATGAGCGCGTGGTCGGAACAAAGACGCCGCCGCCACTGAGCAACGGCATGAACGCTGCGTGCAGCGCTTCCAGGTCGGGGATGTCGAGCTGGATCAGGTGCGGCCGGGGCCGGTCGTCGTGAGCGTCGGAGGTCATGAGCAAATCCTACAGGATCAGGTGCGGCCCGATGTCGTGAACGCAAGCGGTGGCCACGTGGCCGTGCGTCCAGACCGCTGCAGCGTGGCCTGACATCCAGACGAAGGACCGGTGCACGCTGACAGGACCAGGCGCTCCCATTCCGTGGCCTGTCATGGCGCCGTCATGAAAAGGCACGCCAGCATCACGGCGTTGCCGCCGCCTGTCCCCACACGGGCCGATGGCTCTAGTTTAGTGCCTCTTGCGCCGAATGAACAAGCACTTCCAGCGCCAGCGCGCGATTCAGCGGGTGGTCCGCGTGGCGCGCGGCCTGGCCCAGCTCGCGCCACCAGGCCATGAGCGCAGGCATGGGCGCATGCCGCTGCGGCAGCCAGGCGGGATCCAGGAACCGGGGTGGCGCACCAACGCTGAGCGCAGCCATGTCATGGCAGATCTTTTGCAGGGCGTCAACTGCTTCGGCCAGCGACAGGTCGGCCAGCGCCGACGGATCGGCGCGCAGCAGCGCCTGCGTCAGCTCGCGCCAGAAACCTTCGTCGCGCCCCTGCTGCGCCGCCTGCAGCGCGGCCTGCGGCCGGCCTCCCGCGGCACGCAGCAGGGCGCTCGCCTGCGCTGGCGCCAGGCCCTGCTGCTGCAACCAGGTCACGGTTTCATTGCTTTCGGGCCAGTGCATGGTATGCGCGAGGCAGCGGCTGCGGATGGTGGGCAGCAGCAGGTGCGCCGCGTCGGTGGCCAGCACGAAGCGCGTGTCTCCGGCCGGCTCCTCCAGCGTCTTGAGCAACGCCGCGGCGCTGACCCGGTTCATCCGGTCGGCCGGATAGACCAGCACCGCCTTGCCGCGTCCGCGCGCGCTGGTGCGCTGGGAAAAATCGACCACGCTGCGGATGGCCTGGACCCGGATGTCCTGGCTGGGCTTGCGCTTCTTGCCGTCGATGTCGCTGCGCGCCTGCGGGGGCAGCGGCCAGTCCTGCGCCAGCATCAGCGCCTCGGGCATGAGCACCATCAGGTCCGGATGTGTCCGCACCGCCACGCCGTGGCAGCTGGCACAGCGGCCGCAAGCGCCCTCTGGCGTGGGCGCGTCGCAGAGCCAGGCTTGCGCCAGCGCCTGCGCCAGCTCCAGCTGCATCAGACCCGAGGGACCCTGCAACAGCCAGGCGTGGCCGCGGTGCGCAAGCAGGATCCGCAGCTGCCGGGCCACCCATGGCGCCATCTGCCGGGCCGTTGCGCTCATGGCCAGCCCCGCGCGCGCACGCTGGCTTGCACCGCCTGCCAGACCTGCGCCACCGTTCCCGTGGCGTCGATGCGGACGAAGCGCTGCGGGTGCTCGCGTGCGCGTCGTGCATAGCCGGCGCGCACGGCTTCGAAGAACGCGGCGGGCTGGCGTTCGAACTTGTCGGGCAGCCGGCTGCCCTGCAGGCGCTGCGCAGCCTGTGCCGGCGGCAGGTCGAACCACAGCGTCAGGTCCGGCTGCAGCAGCGCGTCACCGGCCGTCGGGCCAGCCGGGCCTGCGCCGCCCTGCACCAGCCGTTCAAGCAGCTCAAGCCGTTCCCAGTCAAAGCCGCGCGCGCTGCCCTGGTACGCAAACGTGGCGTCGGCAAAGCGGTCGCAAAGCACGACCCGCCCTGCCTTGAGCGCCGGTACGATGAGCGCGTCCAGGTGGTCCCTGCGCGCGGCAAACATCAGCAGCGCCTCGGTCAGCGGCCCCATCTCCTGCCCCAGCAGCAGGGCGCGCAACTGCTCGGCCAACGGGGTCCCTCCCGGCTCGCGCGTCTGCACCACGTCCCGGCCGGCTTCGGCAAAGACGCGCGCCAGTGCCGCAATGTGCGTCGACTTGCCGGCACCGTCTATGCCCTCGAAGCTGATGAACACGCCGCGCCCGGACATCAGCGTTCACCTCCGGCACACGCACCATGCAGGGCTCCTGGCTGCGCTGACGACATCACTGCGCGCCCTTGCCGCGCTGGTACTTGTTCACGGCCCGGTTGTGCTCGTTCAGCGTGGTGCTGAAATGGCTGCTGCCGTCACCCCGCGACACGAAATACAGCGACCGGGTTTGCGCAGGCTGGACCACCGCGACCAGCGCGGCCTGCCCCGGCAGCGCAATGGGCGTGGGCGGCAAACCCTTGCGCGTGTACGTGTTGTACGGCGTATCGGCCCGCAGCTGGCTGCGCGTGAGGCGGCCGTCAAACGACTTGCCAACGCCGTAGATCACGGTGGGGTCCGTTTGCAGCGGCATGTCCCTGCGCAGCCGGTTGACAAAAACCCCGGCAATCTCGGCGCGGTCGGCAGCCAGGCCGGTCTCCTTCTCTACGATGCTGGCCAGGATCAGGGCCTCTTCCGGCGAATGCAGCGGCAGGTCAGGCTGGCGTTGCTGCCAGGCCGCGGACAGCTTCTGCGACATCGCGTTCATGGCCTGGCGCAGCACGTCCAGGTCACTGGTGTCGCTGGTGTAGTGGTAGGTGTCGGGAAAGAACCGGCCTTCTGGATTGACGCCGGCCTGCCCCAGCGCGGACATGATCTCGGCATTGCTCAAGTCGGCCGTGCGCTGCACGAGCCGGTCGGCGCGAGCCAGCGCGCTGCGCACCTGCTCGAAGGTCCAGCCCTCGACCAGCGTGACGGTGCGCACGATGTGCTCGCCCCGGACCAGCTTGCGCAGCAACCCGGCCGGCGTCGTGCCCTGCGAGACTTCGTATTCGCCGGACTTGATCGTCTGTTTGCGCCCGGCCCAGCGAAAGTACAGGTGCAGCCATTCGGCCGGGACCTTGACGCCGGCGGCCTCGATGCGCTTGGCAGCGCCCCGCACGGACGTGCCGCGCGGCAGGTCGAATTCAACGCGCTGCCCCTGAAGCGCCAGCGGCTGCTGCGACCACCACGCCGCAGCGCCGGCCAGGGCCGCGCCCAGCACCAGCAGCAACAACAGGAAAAGCAGCAAGCGTCGCACAGGCGCTAGTTTAGTGTCTCAATCCGATGCGCCGCGCTGGCCGCGCGCCGAACGGCGCCGGCCTGGCGCAGCGTCTATTTGCCGATCAGCTCGTTGAGCCGGCGCGCCTTGAAGGTCTCGTCCTTGTCGGCGTCGTCCGGAACGCAATCGGGGTCTACCCGGCACGCCAGCTGCTCGACCGCCTCCCACAGCAGCGTGATCTGGTGCTCGTTGCCCGCGGTGCCATCGATGAGCCCGCGCAGCGCCTGGCTGACCGGGTCGTCGCTGTTGCTGACACCGTACGCGGAAAAGCCCATCTTGCTCGCGGCGTCTTCGCGCCGCTTGTCGTCGTCGGCCTGGATGACGCGCGCCGGGTTGCCCACCGCGGTGGCTCCCGGTGGCACCGCCTTGGTCACGACGGCGCCCGAGCCTATGCGCGCACCATCGCCCACCGAAAAGCTGCCCAGCACCTGGCTGTTGGCGCCAACGATGACCCCCTTGCCCAGCGTCGGGTGGCGCTTGCCGCCCGGCGTCAGCGCGACCCCGCCCAGCGTCACGCCCTGATAGATGGTGCAGTCGTCACCCACTTCGGCCGTCTCGCCTATGACCACGCCCATGCCGTGATCGATGAACACGCGCTGGCCTATGGTGGCGCCCGGGTGGATCTCGATGCCGGTCAGGAACCGGCCCCAATGCGAGATCCAGCGCGCCAGCCAGTACCAGCGCGCCTGCCACAACCAGTGGGCCAGGCGGTGCAGCACCAGCGCGTGGAAGCCGGGATACGAAAAGACCACGTCCCAGACGCTGCGTGCGGCGGGGTCGCGATCCAGGACGGCCTGGGTGTAGGAGCGGATTCGGGCAAACACGCCCGCAAGTTTAATTCAGATGCCGCGTTGCCGCCGGCAGGCAAAGACTCCGGGGCACGCCGCTGCACACGTGATGCGCGCAGGCGCCAGTGCACAATCCCGGATAGCACCGGCGCCAGCATCCACTGCCCGCGACCTGATGGCCCGCACCCGGCGCACCACCATGACCCGCACGCCCACGCCCGAATTCAGCCTCCGCAAGATCGCCCTGCCCGCATTTGGCCCCTCGCTGATGCTGGGCGTGGCCGAGGGCGCGGTGTACCCCGTGCTGGCGCTGAGCGCGCTGCAGCTGGGGGCCAGCGCGGCAGTGGCCGGGCTGGTGGTGGCACTGGTGAGCGTGGGCCAGACCGTGGCCAACCTCCCGGCCGCAGCCATCGCCAGCCGCTGGGGCGAGCGGCGGGCCATGGTCGGCGCGGCGCTGTGCGGCATGGTTGCGCTGCTGCTGTGCCTGGCCGCGCCCAATGTGGGCGTTTTTGCCGCCGCCGTGTTCGTCCTGGGGCTGGTGGGCGCGGTATTCAAGCTGGCGCGCCAGACGTACCTGACCGAGGCTGCACCCATTGCCATGCGGGCCCGCGCCATGTCGACGCTGGGCGGCACCGTGCGCGTGGGCATGTTCATCGGACCGTTTCTTGCCGCGGCGCTGATCCACCTGCTGGGCCTGCCCGGCGCCTATCTTGGCGCCATCGCGGCCATGGCGGGCGCGGGTGCGGTCGCGCTGCTGGTGCCGGACCTGGAGCCGGCCGGCCGCATACGCCGCCGGCTTTCGTCACGACAGATGATGGCGCTGCAGGCGCGGCATCATGCACACGTCTTCCTGACGCTGGGCGTGGCCACGGCGCTGGTGACGGCGATCCGCTCCTGTCGCCAGATCGTGATTCCGCTGTGGGCCGAGCACGTGGGCCTGGATGCGGCCACCACCGCGCTCATCTATGGCCTGATGGGCAGCGTCGACATGCTGCTCTTCTATCCGGCCGGGAAGATCATGGACATCTGGGGACGGCAGTGGATCACGCTGCCCAGCATGCTGCTCATGGGCGCGAGCTTTGTGCTGCTGCCACTGTCCACCGGGTTCTACGGCCTGCTGGCCGTGAGCCTGCTCATGGGGCTGGGCAACGGCATTGGCTCCGGACTGGTGCTGACCATAGGCGCTGATGCGTCGCCGCGGTACGGGCGCACCGAATTCCTGGGCCTGTGGCGCGTCATCTCGGATACCGGCGGCGGCGCGGGCCCGCTGCTGCTGTCGGCGGTCACTGCCACCGTGTCACTGGCCGCAGGCGTGGTCGTCATTGGCGGCCTGGGTTTTGCCGCGGCAGCGATGTTCTGGCGCTGGCTGCCGCGCGGCCCGGCGCCCCCGTCCACGGGCAGCAAGACCGGCGCGGTGCCGCATTGAACCGCTGCTTCAGGCCCGGCCGTCAGGCGCGTCGTCGTTGCGTGCACGCGCCGCCGCGCGCTGCATGGACTTGGCGATCCCGCGCAGCAGGTTGATCTCATCCGCACTGGGCCGGGCACGGCCAAAGAGCTGCTGCAGCCGGGGCATGAGCCGCTTGGGCACCGCCGGATCAAGAAAACCAATGGCCAGCAGCGCTGCGCGCCAGTGCGCCAGCATGCCGGCCAGCGCCGCGGCATCGGCCGGCACGTGCTCGGGCACGCCCGGCGGCACGCTCGGCGGCCTGCCGCCGGCATGCGCGACCAGCGCCAGCCGCCAGTCGTAGGCAATGAGCTGCACCGCTGCTGCCAGGTTGAGCGAGCCAAACGCCGGATTGGTCGGAATGCTCAGCGCCACGTGGCAGCGGTACACGTCCTCGTTGGCCATGCCGTAGCGCTCGCAACCAAAAAGCAGCGCCACGCCCTGCGGCGGGCGGGCCGGCAGCTCCGGGTGCTGCGCAGCTTCCATCCCGTCCAGCAGCGCGGCAAAATGCGCGCGCGGCGTGCGCGTGGGCGGGCCGAAATCACGCGCCGTCATGACGGTGGCGCAGACATGGCTCATGCCTTCCAGCGCCTCGTCCAGCGTGGCGACGGCGCGGGCGCATTGCAGGATGTGATCTGCGCCGCTGGCGCGCTGCAGCGTCTCGGGCCGGATCAGCACGTCTGCCCAGCGCGGCCTGACCACGACCAGGTCGTCAAACCCCATGACATGCATGGCACGGGCCACCGCGCCCACGTTGCCGGCATGGCTGGGCTCGATCAGCACGAAGCGGGTCGCGGCAGCGTCAGCCACGGCCCCGTCGCGGCGCGTCCGGCGTTCCGGCGTGACCCGCCCGGGCGCGGCAACTGGCCAGCCGCGGCCCATGTTCAGCCCGCATGCGCCCTGGCCCAATTGACGATGGCCGCTGGCGTGGTCAGCGCGCCGGCCTGGCGTGCAACCAGGCGGCCGTCGTGGAACAGCGCCAGCGTGGGAATGCTGCGGATCTGGTAGCGTGTTCCCAGCTCCGGGACCGCCTCGGTATCGACCTTGGCCACGCGCAGCTGGGGCTCCAGTTGCGCAGCGGCCTGCTCGTAGGCAGGCGCCATCATGCGGCACGGGCCGCACCAGGGCGCCCAAAAATCAACCAGCAGCGGAATCTGGCTGCGCGCCACGTGCTTGTCAAAGCTGGCCACGTCGGCCAGAACCAGCGGCTGGCCGACGAACAGCGGCTGCTTGCACTGTCCGCAAGCCGGATCGCTGGCCAGCTGCCCGGAGGCGATGCGGTTGGTCGTGTGGCAATGTGGGCACACCACGTGGATCTTGTCGGGCATGACGTGTCCTGGGGTCCTGTTGTGGTTTTGTTGCTGTGGCTCTGTTCAGGCGGCGGTCTCGTGGCCGGGGCCGGGTCCGTCGGGGAGCCGGCGCCGCGCCGCGTCCATGATGTCGCGCGCAGCAAGCTCCGCTTCCGCGGACAGGGTAAGCGGCGAGCGGCACAGTCCGGCGTTTGCGTAGTGCAGGTTCTCGTACACCATGGCGGCCGCCGGGCTGTGCTCAAGCAGCGGTTCCCAGTCAATGTCCGGATCCTGCATGAATTCGGCCAGGCGTAGCGCCACGGTCCGGTACTGGTGCGCGTCCACGGGCTGCCTGCTGGCATCGAGTCGCTCAAGCAGTTGCGCCACGACCACCGCGGCACGAGGAAGTGTCTGTAGCGTTTTCATGCCATCAAAGATGGAGGCTGCGTCGCGCAATTGCAAGGGGTTGCAGCCCGCTGCCGCGGCATGCGGCCGTTCAGGCCGCAAGCGCAGCGGCCAGCCGGTCCACGCCCTCGCGTATCCGATCTTCTCCTGCCGTGGCAAACGACAACCGGAACGTGCCGGGGTCCGGGTTGGCGCAAAAAAACGGCGCGCCCGGCACAAAGGCCACGCCGCGGTCCACCGCCGCTCGCGCAAGGGCCGCGCTGTCGCGCGGGCTGCCCGCGGCGCCGGTCAGGCGCGCCCAGACAAAGAACCCGCCTTGCGGGTCGACAAAATCCACCGCAGCGCCCAGCCTGTCGCGCAACGCCTGGCACATCACGCCGGCGCGGCTGCCGTAGATGGCGCGGGCGCGCTGCAGCGCCGCTGGCAGGCGGCCGCCGGCCAGGTAGCGGGCCGCCACGGCCTGCGCAAACGTGCTGGTGTGCGCGTCGGAAAACTGCTTGCACATGACGGCACGCGAGAGCAGCGCGGGCGGCGCCACCATCCAGCCCAGCCGCAGCCCCGGCGAGAGCACCTTGCTCAGGCTGCCGCAATGCACCAGCCAGTCGCGGCTGCCCGGCACCTCGTGACTGAGCGCGAGCAGGCTGGGCGGTGGCGGCGCGTCAAAGTACAGCTCCCCATACGGATCGTCCTCGACGATCACGGTCTCGTACTGCACCGCCAGCTCCAGCACGCGCTTGCGCCGCGCACGCGTGAGCGTGGCGCCGCTGGGGTTGCCAAAGGTGGGAATCAGGTAGACAAAGCGCGGCCTGTGCTGCCGGATCAGCGCTTCCAGCTCGTCGACCCGCACGCCGTCGCCGTCTATGGGCACGCCCAGCAGCTGCGCGCCGTAGAGTCGAAAGCACTGTATGGTCGCCAGAAATGTGGGCGCCTCGACCAGCACCGGCTCGTCCGGCTCGACCAGGACCTTGCCCACCAGGTCCAGTGCCTGCTGGCTGCCCGTGGTCACGATCAGGTCCCCGGGCCCGACGTCGCGCACGCCGCGCGCTGCCATGAGCTGCGCAAGCTGCTCGCGCAACGGGCCAAACCCTTCGGTGGCGCCGTACTGCAACGCCGCGTCCGCGTCGTCTGCCAGCGCCTGCTGCGACGCCGCCCGCAGGCCGTCCACGTCAAACACCGCGCTGTCCGGGAACCCCCCGGCAAAACTGATGATGCCCGGCTTGCCCAGCAGCTTGAACAGCTCGCGTATGGCGGATGTTTCAACGTTGTCGAGGCGTTTGGCAAAGACAATGGACATGTTCAATTGGATGTCGGCAAGAAAGTGCAAATGCGTGCGGCGGGCGCGCAGATCCTGACACAAGACCCGGCCCAAGCCTTGTGCGCCAATTATCACAGGTCCTCCCGCCACAATGCTGCGAGACGACGGGATCGCGGCCTGCGGCTGGCGTCCCTGCTCCAGCCGATGCCAACGACCTGGAACGAATCTTCGGGGTCAGAACCACAACGACAAATCAACCTACACTGACTGCTCAACCCGCAACTGGAGAAGCCCATCATGACGCAACAACGCGAAATCCGGACCCTCGTCACTGGCATGTCATACACCGAATGCCCCCGCTGGCACGCCGGCCGGCTCTGGTTTGCCGATTTCTACACCCACGCGATTTACTCGGTCGCAGTCGACGGCTCGGGCCTACGCTCCGAAGTTCAGGTGCCTGCGCAGCCGTCCGGCCTGGGTTGGCTACCCGACGGTCAGCTCGTCTACGTGTCGATGAAAGACCGGAAGGTCATGCGCTGCCAAGCCGACGGCACCTGCGTCGTGCACGCCGACGTCGCCGATCACGTAACCGGACATCCCAATGACATGGTAGTCGACGCGCAAGGTCGCTGCTGGCTTGGCAACTTCGGTTTCGACCTCATGGGCGGCGCCGATCTGAAAACCGCCGGTCTGCTGCGCATCGATCCCGACGGCAGCGTGACCACCGTGGCGCGCGACTTGTGGTTCCCCAATGGCAGCGTCGTTACGCCTGATGGCGGAACGCTCATCGTCAATGAAACCTTCGGCAACCGTATCAGCGCCTTTTCCATTGAACCAGACGGCAACCTCGGTCCGCGGCGCGACTGGGCACGCTTTGGTGAGCTACCCAAGACGCGTGCCGTTGCCAGCATTGTCCCCACGGCGGTATTCGCACCTGACGGCTGCAGCCTGGACGCAGAGGGGCATCTGTGGGTGGCTGACGCCATTGGCGGGCGTGTCTGTCGCGTTGCCGAAGGCGGCCAGATCGTCGACACCATCAACCCTGGCGACGGCGTGTTTGCCTGCATGCTCGGTGGTGCAGATGGCCGCACGCTGTTCATGTCCTGCGCACCGGACTTCAACGAACAGGCGCGGAGCGCTGAGCGTGAAGCCAGCATCCGCACGGTCACGGTTGACGTGCCGCACGCAGGCTGGCCCTGAGTGACACGGCCATCACCCCCGCGGCGGCAGATCGAAACCCGAGCACGCCGTTCGCGGCTGGAGCGCCGCCGCCCGGGCCGCAACGGGGCAAAATGCCACCATGAACAAAGCCGCCATAGCCCAGTTTTTTGCCACGCTGCAGGCCGCCAACCCCGAGCCGCGCAGCGAGCTGGAGTACAGCACGCCATTTGAACTGCTCACGGCCGTCCTGCTGTCTGCGCAGGCGACGGACACCGGCGTCAACAAGGCCACACGCGAGCTGTTCGCGGTGGCCAATACGCCACAGGCGATCATCGCGCTGGGCATGGACGGCCTGGTCGAGCACATCAAGACCATCGGCCTGTACCGCAACAAGGCAAAGCACCTGATGGCCACCTGCCAGCTGCTGCTGGACCGGCATGACGGCCAGGTGCCGCAGACGCGCGAGGCGCTGGAAGCCCTGCCCGGCGTGGGCCGCAAGACGGCCAACGTCATCCTGAACGTGGCCTTTGGCCAGCCGACGCTGGCGGTGGACACGCACGTGTTCCGGGTCGCCAACCGCACCGGGCTGGCGCCGGGGAAGACACCGCTGCAGGTCGAGCAAAAGCTGCTCAAGCGCATTCCGCCCGAGTACCTGCACAACGCACATCACTGGCTCATCCTGCACGGACGCTATGTCTGCGTGGCGCGGACACCCCGTTGCTGGGAGTGCGCGGTGGCGCCCTGGTGTGATTTCGAGCCCAAGACGCCGGCACCCGTCCGGGGCGGCAAGCGCTGAGCTGCTGTGTCGCCCGGCCGCCTGCCGGTTTTCCCTGCAAAACGCGGGCGGAATCATGCGCATTTCGTTTTTTCTTTTGGTTTCACCTCATGGCGTCTGGATACATGGGGCGCCTGACCCATGGCGAGGAATCGGGCCGGTACTTTTGCGCCGGATCCTGGAAACTTCGTCTCCTGCGCCCGAAACACCGGTGCAAGAGGCGCTGCATCGCGTGTCACGGCCGGCAGCACGCGCCTGCCACCATGATTCAACAAGACCCGGACGGGTTGCAGATCGTGTGCAAGCACTGTTTCCAGACCAGCAAAACCCGGGCGCACGCTGCTAGACTAGCCCCCAGGAGTCTGTCGGACTTGGGTCCAATCTACTGCGCCGGGTGGGAGAAGCGGTCCATTTTTGCCCGCTTTTTCGTTGCATAGCTGGGCCATGCGCCTCAAAATCAAACAAAATTGTCCTGGCTTTCCCACTCGGTTGGCTTCGCCGCTCTGCGAGAACGCTACGATCGCCAAAGCCCGACAGACTCCAGTCAATCAGGAAAAGAGGTACCAAGTGGCCGATGAAGAAAATCGCAGCGCGACATCCGGTGCGCGCATCGCGCTCGCGGGGGCTGCGCTGCGCGTGGCGTTTGGCGTTATCTGGGCGGTCAATGTTGCATTTGTCTGGTCCTCGCAGTTCCGCACCAATTACCTGGGTTACCTGCACAACGCTGCGGATGGCCAGCCGGCCTGGTCGGCGTTCTGGTTTGACTTCTGGATTGACCTGGTCACGCCGCGGGTCTCGCTGTTTGTCTGGCTGACGCGGCTGGCGGTGACGGCGCTGGCGCTGGCGCTGCTGTTTGGCTTTGCCCGGCGCACCATCTACGTGCTGGGCTTGCTGTTCAGCCTGCTCATCTGGAGCACCGCGGAAGCCTTTGGCGGCCCCTACGCCGTGGGCGCGACCAACATGGGCGTGGGCATCACGTACGTGCTCATTTTTGCCGTGCTGATTGCCATCAATACCCGCAGCGGCACCAGCCTGTACAGCGTGGACTACTTTATTGAAAGACGCTGGCACTGGTGGAGCTGGATCGCCGAATGGCGCCCTTACCGCGCGCCGGTCGCCGCGCAACGCGCGCCGCTGTGGCTGCAGATCCTGGTGCTGCTTGGCATTGCCGTGCTGCTGTTCTTCCTGATTGCCGGCTACCAGAGCAGCGTCAATGTCAAGGCACCCACGCCGGCGGCCGCGGCATCGGCGATTTCGCCGCTGCAGCTGGCGTCCAAGGAGGCGCTGCCCGAGGCCCGCGACGCCACGCTGCCACCCGCGGAGGACGGCGCCGGCGTCACGGTGCACATAGACGCCAGCGACAAGGCGGTGACCATAGCCAGCGGCGTGCAGTACATGGCCTGGCCTTTCAACGGCACGGTGCCTGGCCCCGTGATCCACGTCAAGCAGGGGCAGATGGTCAACGTGGTGCTGACCAACACCGGCACCATGCCGCACTCCATTGACTTCCACGCCTCGTTCACGCCGCCCAACCTCAGCTTTGCCGATATCCGCCCCGGCGAGAAAATCGAGTTCTCCTTTGAAGCCAAGGTGCCGGGCGCCTTTGTCTACCATTGCGGCACCGACCCGGTGCTGCTGCACATGGCCAACGGCATGTTTGGCGCCATCGTCGTCGACCCCGTGGACAAGCCGCTGCCCCGGGCCGACAAGGAATACGTGATCGTCCAGAGCGAGTGGTACACGCAGCAGATCGGCGACAAGCTGATGGGCCCGGACTTCCAGAAGATGATGGCAATCCAGCCGGACGAAGTCGTCTTCAACGGCGTGGCGTTCCAGTACAAGGACCACCCGCTGACGGCCGAACCCGGCGAGCGCGTGCGCTTTTACATGGTCAACGCCGGCCCCAGCGTCTGGAGTGCCTTCCACGTCATCGGCGCCATCTTTGACAAGGTCTACCCCGACGGCGACCCCGACAACGCGCTGAGCGGCGTTTCCACCTACAGCGTCGGTCCCGGCGAAGGCGCCGTGCTCGACGTGGTCATAGACAAGCCGGGGCTGTATCCGTTCGTGGACCACTCTTTTGCGCACCTGGAGAAAGGCGCGGTTGGCGTGCTTGACGTGCGCGTGCCGGGCACCGAGCATCCCAAGCCCAACATCCAGCAGGATGACGGCGCCGGCAGTGCTGCCGCCGCGCCGGCAGCGCCTGCGCAGCCGGCGGAAGAAGAAGGCCCGTATGCGTACGACGCCGACCGCGGCGCCGAGCTCTATGCCACGCACTGCGCGGCCTGCCACCAGGCCAGCGGCCAGGGCCTGCCCGGCGCGTTCCCGCCGCTGGTCGACGACCCGGTGGTGCTGGACAGCGACCCGACCAAGCACATCGACGTCATCCTCAACGGCATGTCCGGCGAAATCATCAACGGCATCACGTATGGTGCGCCCATGCCGCCCTTTGGCGGGCAACTCAGCGACTCGCAGGTTGCCGACATCGCAAACCACGAACGCAGTTCCTGGGGCAACCAGGCCAAGCACGTGACCGCCGATGACGTGAAGGCGCAGCACTGAGCCGCCGCCCCGGCACACGCAGCATCCCAGCCGTACCGGCCCCCGGATTCAGGCAAACAGCCGCGGCAGGAACAGCGAGATGCCGGGGATGTAGGTCACCGCCACCAGGAAGACCAGCAGCAGCAGCGTCCAGGGCATGGCCGCCCGGATGACCCGCTCCAGGCTCATGTTGGTCACTCCCGCGGTGACAAAAAGGTTGAGCCCCACTGGCGGCGTAATCATCCCGATCTCCAGGTTCACGACCATGATGATCCCCAGATGCACCGGATCTATCCCAAGCTGTATCGCAATGGGCAGCAGGATGGGCGCCAGGATGAGGATGATGCCCGTGGGCTCCATGAACGCGCCTGCAACCAGCAGGATGATGTTGACCATGACCAGGAAGACCCAGGTCGGCATGCCCATGTCGATGATGGACCCCGCGATGATGTGCGGGATGCGTTCGGTCGTGAGCACGTGCGCAAAGAGCAGCGCGTTGGCCACGATGAACATGATCATGATGGTGAGCTTGCTGGATTCCAGCAGCACACCGGGGACATCGCGAATCCTGAGGTCCTTGTAGATGAACACTGCGACAACGGCGGCGTAGACGGCAGCCACCGCGGCCGCCTCGGTGGGCGTGAAGATGCCGCCGTAGATGCCGCCCAGGATGATGAAGATGAGCAGCAGCCCCCAGAGCGACTCGCGCCCGGCAACCACCACCTCCCTGAAGTCGACGCGGGGCTGGCGCGGCAGGTTGCGCCTGCGCGCGCGCCAGTAGATGGCAAGCATCAGCATCAGCGACAGCATGATGCCGGGCAGGATTCCCGCCATGAACAGGTCGCCCACCGACGTTTCGGTAGCGGCACCGTAGACCACGAGCACGATGGACGGTGGAATGAGGATGCCCAGCGTTCCGGCGTTGCAGACCACGCCGGCGGCAAAGTCCTTGGGATAGCCGGCCTGCACCATGCCGGCAATGACGATGGAGCCCACGGCCACCACCGTGGCGGGTGACGAGCCGGAGACCGCGGCAAACAGCATGCACGCCATGACCGACGCCATGGCCAGCCCACCGCGGAAATGCCCCACGCAGGCATTGGCAAATCGGATCATTCGCCGCGCGACCCCGCCCGTGGTCAGGAACATCCCGCCCACGATGAAGTACGGGATCGCCAGCAGCGTGTAGTGCTCCGAGGTCTCGTAGATCTTCAGCGTCATCGATGCCAGCGAATCGTTGGTGAACCCCAGGATGACCGCCAGCGAGGACAGGCCCAGCGCCACGCCCACGGGCATGCCTATGGCCATGAACACGAACAGCAGGCCAAACAGCAGCAGCGTGTTCACGGCGCGTCCCCCAGCTCGTCCTGCAGCTTGAGCGCATCCTTGGCTTCGTCGCCCAGCAGGCGGGCGCCGGTGCCCGAGACGATCTTCACGAACACGATGAAAAAGCGCAGCGCCAGCAGGGCAAACCCTATGGGCAGCACGATCTTGGGAACCCACTGCTGGATGGGCAGGTCCTGCATGTAGACGCCAAACTCATGCAGCCGCGATACGTACTGCCAGCCGCCCAGCGCCAGGATGCAGGAATAGACCACGCACAGGCCCGCCGCCACCGAGCCCACCCAGCGCCCGAGGGTCGGCCCCATCAGCCGCACCAGCGCGTCTATGCCTATGTGCACGCTGGTTCGGACCCCGTAGGACGCGCCGATGAAGATGAACCAGGCAAAGATCAGGTCGGTGAACTCGAGCGCCCAGACGAAGCTGTAGTTGAAGATGTAGCGCGCGACGACCTGGGCAAAGGTGACCAGCGTCATGATCCCCAGCAGCGATTCCAGGAAATGCTCTTCCAGGCGCTCAAGCCTACGCAACATGAAAGATCCTTGTTGTATGGAAAACCCGCTGGGCTCGGCGCGTGCGGGCACGCGCCCGGTCAAGCGGGCGCGTCAGCCGGAGCCGGCACGCCCGGCTGAGCAACGGCAGCCTGCCGGATCAGGTTTGGTTGGAAGCAATGGCCGCGTCCATCAGGTCGCGGCCGATGTCGCCCTCAAACTGCTTCCAGACCGGCGCGACGGCGTCGCGCCAGGCTTGCAGGTCCTCCCTGGAGAGCTGGACCACCTTGGCCTTGTTGGCATCGATGATGGCCTGCCGGTCGCGGGCGTTCAGATCAGCGGCGATCTGGTTCCCGTACGCCGCCGCTTCGGTCATGGCCTCGTCCAGCCCCGCGCGCAGGTCATCGGGCAGCCCGTTCCACCACTTCTGGTTGGTGATGATCATGTAGTCGATGACGCCGTGGTTGGTCTCGGCAATGGTCTTTTGCACCTCGTAGAACTTTTGCGAGTAGGTGTTGGACCAGGTGTTTTCCTGGCCGTCCACCACGCCCGTCTGCAGCGCCTGGTAGACCTCGGCAAATGCCATCTTCTGCGGGTTGGCCTTCAATGCCTTGAACTGCGCCTGCAGCACGTCCGACGCCTGGATGCGGAACTTCAGTCCCCTGACGTCCTCGGGCCGCTGCAGCTTGTCCTTGTTGGTCGAGAGGATCTTCATGCCGTTGTGCAGGTAGGCCAGGCCCAGGATGCTGCGGTTGGTCATGGACTCCAGCAGCTGCTTGCCCGCCGCGCTGGCCTGGAAGCGGTCGACCGCGTCCATGTCGTCAAAGAGGAACGGCAGGTCAAAGAGCTGCACCTTCTTGGTGTAGCGGTCAAACTTGGACAGCGACGGCGCAATCATCTGGACATCGCCCAGCAGCAGCGCCTCCATTTCCTTGCCGTCGCCAAAGAGCTGCGAGTTGGGGAACACCTGGACCTCGACCTGGCCCGGGAATTTCTGCTCGGCCAGCTCCTTGAACTTGAGCGCGGTCTGCCCCTTGGGCGTGTGCTCGGCAACCACGTGACTGAACTTGATGACGACCTTGGACTGCGCAAGGGCGCGCGTTGCGGGCAGGCTCATCAAGCTGGCAGCGCCCAGCGCAGCCAGCAGCGGCCGGCGGCCAATTTTTGTCGTCGAGTTCATGCGAGATCTCCTCAGTTGGATGACACAAAACGTTGCCGCCGCATACGAATCGCGTCGGCACAACCCTGACATTATCACCGCCAAAAAGTGCACCCTGCCTAGGGGATTACCCTGAACGCCACTCCGGGCGCGAACTGGCCGGCTTGCGGCAACTCAGAGCTTGAGAATGAATTGATCGCGCCCGAGAGGATCGCCAAAGCCCGTCCAATCAAGACGCAAAGCGCAGGCATAGCTTGGGCTATGGCGAGCATTTGCAACGCGGAGTGGGCGGGTTT
>Ga0172382_10001055_pt1 | contig 50458 bp, 53 predicted proteins | sample Leawel138RmetaG_FD_122245 | JGI IMG/M metagenome (GOLD analysis project Ga0172382, IMG submission 122245) | Leachate microbial communities from a municipal landfill in Southern Ontario, Canada - Leachate well 138R metaG | ecosystem: Engineered > Solid waste > Landfill > Unclassified | place... | reverse complement strand
TACCGCCGCCGATCACGGCGACCTGCTGGCCGCGATAGAAGAAGCCGTCGCAGGTGGCACAGGCGGACACGCCCTTGCCCTTGAAGGCCTCTTCGGAGGGCAGTCCCAGGTACATGGCCGAGGCGCCGGTGGCGATGATCAGTGCGTCACAGGTGTAGACGCCGGAGTCACCGGTGAGGGTGAAGGTGCGGTTCTGGAGGTCGGCCGTGTTGATGTGGTCGAAGACGATCTCGCAGTCGAAGCGCGCCGTGTGTTCGCGCATCGCCTCCATGAGTTGTGGGCCCTGCAGGTCGTGGGCGCCCCCCGGCCAGTTTTCCACCTCGGTGGTGGTCATGAGCTGGCCGCCCTGCTCCACACCGGTGACCAGCACCGGTTTGAGATTGGCGCGCGCCGCATAGATGGCGGCGGTGTAGCCGGCGGGACCCGAACCCAGAATAAGGAGACGGCAGTGCTTGGTTTCGCTCATGTATAATGGCTCCGGCCTGCGCTGGGGCAGTGTTTTTGGACAATATCCAACGCTGACAGATGATTGGGCGCGTCGGGGGTGTGACCCCGGGCGGTTCGGCCGAGGACGGCGCGCGGGTATTCCGTGGTCGTCGGGTATCCTAAGGGCTTTGATTGCGGGGGTAAAGGAGAAAGCATGCGTATCGGAGTCCCGAAGGAGACAATGCCGCTGGAAGGGCGCGTCGGGCTGGTGCCCGCGGCCTGTGCGGACCTCGTCCAGGCCGGGCACGCAGTGTTCGTGGAGGCGGACGCCGGCCTGCAATCGGGCTATCCGGATGCGGCCTATGCCGATCTGGGCATCCAGGTGCTGCCGGGTGCCGAGCGGGTATATGCCGAGGCCGAGCTCATCGTCAAGGTCAAGGGGCCGACCGACGGCGATCTGCGCTGGCTGCGCCCCGATCATACCCTGTTCTGTTATCTGCACCTCGCGGCCGACCGCGCGCTGGCAGGGCGCCTGCGGGCGATCGGTCTGACCGCCGTGGCCTTCGAGACGGTGGAGACTGCCGACGGCCTGTTGCCGTTGCTGGCGCCCATGAGTGACATCGCCGGGCGGCTGTCGGTGCAGATCGGCACCCATCTGCTACTGCAACCGCAGGGCGGCAAGGGCCTGCTGCTGGGCGGCCTACCGGCGGCTGAGCGCGGCCGGGTGACGGTCATCGGTGCGGGCCAGGCGGGCGGTAGCGCCGCGGCCATGGCGGCGGCCATCGGCGCCGAGGTGACCGTCTTCGATCGCCGGCATGCCCGCCTGCAGGCCATGCGCGCGCTGGGCCCCAATGTGACGGCGCTGTACCCCTATGCGGAAGCCGTCGACCGCGCGGTGCGCGACACGGATCTGCTGATCGGCGCGGTGCTGATCCCGGGTGCCCGGGCGGCGCACGTGGTCAGCCGCGCCCAGGTGCTCGCCATGGCACCGGGCAGCGTGGTCGTCGACATCGCGGTGGACCAGGGCGGCTGCATCGAGACGACGCGCCCCACGACCTATGCCGATCCGACCTACAGCGTCGGTGGCATCACCCATTTCTGCGTCACCAACATGCCCGGGGCGGTGCCGCGCAGTGCCTCGCAGGCCCTCTCGGCAGTACTCCTGCCCTACGTCTTGCGCTTGGCCGGCGACGCCGACTGGCGGCAGGACCCGGCCCTGGCGCGGGGTGTGAACATTGCAGGTGGTGAACTGGCCCACCCGGCGGTGCGGGCAGCGGTCGGGTAGGGCCAGGCCCCCCGGTCCCGTGCCGGGGCGGTGGTCAACGACCCCGATCGAACATACAATCCCCTAATTATTCCGATGAGTTAGAGATAGGTCTTGGCACAGGCACGCAAGAAGAATCCCAACGCGGTACCACTCGCACACCACGTCAGCCGCGGCGTGCGTGAAGGGGCGTTGATCGTATTGAGCGCCATCGCGGTGTACCTGCTGGTATCGCTGCTGAGCTACAGCAACGGCGATCCCGGTTGGTCGCACAGCGGGCCGCGCGGCGTGGTGCAGAACGTCGGTGGGGTCGCCGGCGCCTGGTTCGCCGACGTGTTTCTCTATCTGCTCGGCTTCCTGGCGTACCTGTTTCCGGTCATGGTGGGCTACAGCGGCTGGCTGGTGTTCCGCGGTCAGACCTCGGACGGTGATATCGACTACCGCACCCTGGCGCTGCGCTGGCTGGGCTTCCTGCTGACCGTGGGCACCGGCTGTGCGCTGGCGAGTCTGCACTTCGACATCCGTGCGGGGGTGCTGCCGCTGAGCGCCGGCGGCATCCTCGGTGAGTTGCTCGGCGCGGTGCTCACCGAGCCCTTCAGCCTTGTCGGCGCGACGCTGTTACTGCTGGCACTGTTCCTGGCCGGAGTGACGCTGTTCACCGGCCTGTCGTGGCTCGCGCTCATGGATCGGACCGGACGCTGGACGCTGCGCTTCCTGACCTGGGCGCGCGGCCGCGCCGCCTGGCTGCGCCAGTATCTGGCGACCCGGCGCCGGCGTGCGGCCCGTGAGGTGGTGGTGCAAGAGGAGAAGCTGAAGGTCGAGAGGCGCATCCCGCCGCGCATCGAGCCGGTCCTCAAGAAGGTCGAGCCCGGCGAGCGTGTCGAGAAGGAGCGTCAGGTGCCGCTGTTCGATCCGCCCGCCAATTCCGCGCTGCCGCCGTTGGCACTGCTGGATCGCGCGCGTCCCAGCGAGGGCGGGTATTCCGAGGCGGCGTTGGCGGCGATGTCGCGGCTGGTGGAGATGAAACTCGCCGATTTCGGTGTCGAGGTGCAGGTGGTCGCCGTCAGCCCCGGCCCCGTGATCACGCGTTTCGAACTGCAGCCCGGCTCCGGCGTCAAGGTCAGCCAGATCAGCAACCTCGCGAAGGATCTCGCGCGTGCGCTGTCGGCCATCAGTGTGCGTGTGGTCGAGGTCATCCCGGGCAAGTCGGTCGTGGGCCTGGAGATCCCCAACGAACAGCGTGAGGTCGTCGCACTGTCGGAGATCATCACCTCACAGGACTACGAGGCGGCGACATCGCCGCTGACGCTGGCACTCGGCAAGGACATCTCCGGCCACCCGACGGTGGTCGATCTGGGGCGTATGCCGCACCTGCTGGTCGCCGGCACCACCGGTTCGGGCAAGTCCGTGGCGGTGAACGCCATGATCCTCAGCCTGCTGTACAAGACCCTGCCGACCGATGTCCGGCTGATCATGATCGATCCCAAGATGCTGGAGTTGTCGATCTACGAGGGCATTCCGCACCTGCTCACGCCGGTGGTGACCGACATGAAGGAGGCCGCCAACGCGCTGCGCTGGTGCGTCGCCGAAATGGAGCGCCGCTACAAACTGATGGCGGCGCTCGGCGTACGCAACATCGCCGGCTACAACCGCAAGGTGAAGGAGGCCGAGGAGCGGGGTGAGCCGATCCCCGATCCGTTGTATAAGCCGGAAGAGCAGCTCGATCCCGAGGCACCAGCGCCGCAACTCACGCGCCTGCCCTACATCGTGGTCATCATCGACGAGTTGGCCGACATGATGATGGTGGTCGGCAAGAAGGTCGAAGAGCTCATCGCCCGTCTGGCGCAAAAGGCGCGCGCGTCCGGCATTCATCTGATCCTGGCGACGCAGCGGCCGTCGGTGGACGTGATTACCGGCCTGATCAAGGCGAATATTCCGACACGCATCGCCTTCCAGGTCTCCAGCAAGATCGACTCACGCACCATCCTCGATCAGATGGGCGCCGAGGCGCTGCTCGGGCATGGCGACATGCTCTATCTGGCACCGGGCACCGGTCTGCCGATACGGGTCCACGGCGCCTTCGTCTCGGACCAGGAGGTGCACCGCGTGGTGGATCATCTGAAGGACAGCTCGTCGCCGGATTACCTCGATGAGGTCTTGCGGGGCCATACGCCGGGCGGCGAACTGCCGGGCGAGGCGGGCTTCGGTGGCGGTGACGAGGACAGCGAGTCCGATCTGCTCTATGACGACGCGGTACGTATCGTCACGGAGTCGCGCCGCGCCTCGATCTCGGGTGTGCAGCGCCGGCTCAAGATCGGCTACAACCGCGCCGCACGCATGATCGAGACCATGGAGATGGCCGGTATCGTCGGTCCGCTGCAGTCCAATGGCAGCCGTGAGGTATTGGCACCGCCGCCGCCGGAGGACTGAGTCGTTTTGGAACTGCCGGGTGCAGGCGTGGTGAGCCGCCCTGGCGCCAACAACACCCGGGGAGACAATGCTGGCGAGCACGGCAGCTCCAGCCGTCATGGTCCGGGGTGGTGTCATCACGAGGTACTGAAGTCATGTCGCACTGTACGCGCAACCTCCGCAGGTCGCTCACTGTCCTGCTGGCGTGGACTCTCGCGGTCGGGGCGTTTGCCGCCGACCCCGTCGTCACGTCGATGGACCGTTTCTTCGACGGTCTGCAGACGCTGTCGGCGGATTTCGAGCAGACCCTCTACGATCCCAAGGGCAATCTCACCCAGACGGCCCGGGGGCGGCTGTCCATCCAGCGGCCGGGGCGTTTCCGCTGGGACTATTCGAGTCCCTACCGGCAGTTGGTACTCGGTGATGGCCAACGCCTGTGGACCTACGATGCCGATCTGGAGCAGGCGACGGTCAGGCCGCAGAGCGACGCGCTCGCCGGCACGCCCGCGCTGCTGCTCAGCGCCGACCGACAGCCACGTGAACTGTTCAGCGTGACGTCCATGGCGTCGCGTGATGGTGAACAGTGGTACGAACTGCGGCCGCTCGCCCAGGACACACAGTTCAACCGCCTGCGTCTGGGTTTCCGGGAGGAGTTACTGGTAACGATGGAGCTGATCGACGGCTTCGACCAGCTGACGGTGTTCCGGTTCAGCAACGAGGTGCGCAACGGCCCGCTGGCGGCGGGCCTGTTTCGCTTCGTACCCCCGGCCGGTGTGGATATCATCGGCGCTGCCGAATGAGCGGTTGCCGTCCGCCATGGAGTGCACCCTAGCGGGCCCTTGCATGTCGAACCCGGACCCCTACCGACCCCTGGCCGATCGGCTGCGGCCGCAGCACCTCGACGAATTCGTCGGCCAGCAGCACCTGCTCGGTGCTGGCAAGCCGCTGCGGCTCGCCATCGAAAACGGGCGCCTGCATTCCATGGTGCTGTGGGGACCGCCGGGCACCGGCAAGACGACGCTCGCGCGGCTGCTGGCGCACACCGCCGGGGCGGAATTCGTCACCCTGTCGGCGGTGCTCGCCGGGGTGAAGGACATCCGCGCAGCCGTCGAGCAGGCGCGCACCCTGCGTGGGGCCCATGGAAAGCAGACGATCCTGTTTGTCGATGAGGTGCACCGTTTCAACAAGGCGCAGCAGGATGCCTTTCTGCCGCACATCGAGGATGGCACCCTCCTGTTCGTCGGCGCGACTACCGAGAACCCTTCCTTTGAGCTGAACAATGCACTCTTGTCGCGCGCCCGCACCTATGTGCTGAAACGCCTGGAGGAGACGGATCTGCTCGATCTCCTCGAGCGCGCACTCGGTGATGCCGAGCGGGGCCTGGGTGGGCGGCGCAGCCACATCGCCGCGGAGCTGCGCCAGCGGCTGGTGCAGGCCGCCGATGGCGATGCGCGCCGCCTGCTGAATCTGCTGGAGATCGCGGCCGATCTGGCCGAGCCCGATGGGGAGGGCGGTGAGTTCATCCCCGAAGCGGTCATCAACGAGGTCGTCCTCGGTGGGGTGCGGCGTTTCGATAAAGGCGGCGAGGCCTTCTACGATCAGATCTCGGCGCTGCACAAGTCCGTGCGCGGTTCCGATCCCGATGCTGCTCTGTACTGGTTCACCCGCATGCTCGACGGCGGCTGCGACGCCCTGTATCTGGCGCGGCGCATCGTGCGCATGGCCAGCGAGGACATCGGCAACGCCGATCCGCGCGCGCTGGAACTCACCATGAACGCCTGGGACGCGCAGGAGCGCCTGGGCAGCCGGGAGGGTGAGCTCGCCCTGGCGCAGGCCATCGTCTATATGGCCTGTGCGCCCAAGAGCAACGCCGTCTATGTCGCCTACCAGCGGGCACAACAGGATGCCAGGGGCTACGGCTCGTTGGACGTGCCGCTGCACCTGCGCAACGCACCAACCAAATTGATGAAGGAGCTGGGCTATGGCCACCGCTACCGCTATGCGCACGACGAGCCCGAAGGCTACGCGGCCGGTGAGCGGTATTTCCCGGAGAACATGCCGGAGCGTCGCTACTACCAGCCGGCCCCACGCGGTCTGGAGATCAAGATTGCCGAGAAGCTGGCGCATCTGCGGGATCTGGACCGCAAGGCCGGGAAGAAATAGCACAGGTCGTGGCTGGCCCATTAATTTCTGCCCTGAAAACCCTCATGTCAGCCACGGAAACATACGGAAAAACATAGATACTTAAGATCACAAGCTTCACACGACATCCCACGTCACCTGCCACGTGTTGGGGCAGGGCTTCGTGACGCGGTTTCATTTCACTGTCTTCCGTGTGCTTCCGTGGCAAATCAGATGCTGGGTTTATGGGACAGCAGTGCGCGTAGGGCTTGTTGCCCATTTCAAGTATCCATAATGCGCCGGATATGTCGGTATCCGGGTGACGGGACCGGCCATGGCAGCAGGGCTACCGGCCGGGCCACGCCCTGCGGACGTATGCCCAGGCGGGAACCGCTGATGTACTATTGGCCCCAGCGAAAAACAGAAACAGGATCATGAACCAGCTCGTCGCCATCGCCACCGGCGGCGCCTTCGGGGCGCTGCTGCGTTTCTGGGTCGCCGGCGGCGTGGCCGCCTGGCTGGGGCGGGACTTTCCCTACGGCACGCTGATCATCAACGTGAGCGGCAGCCTGGCGATGGGACTGCTGTACGTGCTGCTGCTGGAGCGCTTCGATGTCAGCCCGCTGTGGCGGGCGTCATTGCTGGTCGGTCTGCTGGGCGCGTTCACGACCTTCTCGACGTTTTCCATCGAGACGGTCAACCTGATCGAGGCGGGTGAGGGCGTGAAGGCGCTGGCGAACGTGATGCTGAGCGTGATCCTGTGCATCGGTGCGGCCGCTGCCGGGCTCGCGCTCGGGAGACAGCTATGAGCACCCTTGCCGTGCGCTGCGTGCGTGTCTATCTCACCGAACAGGACAAATACCAGCGGCTGCTGGCGCGGCTGCACGATGTCGAGCAGGTGCGCGGGGTGACGGTGTTCCGTGGCATCAGCGGTTTCGGCCAGGACGGACAGGTGCATTCCTCGCATCTCATCGACACGGCCCTGGACCTGCCGATCGTCGTCGAGTTCTTCGACACGCCCGAGCGTGTCGACGCGATCATCGCTCATCTGCGCGAGCTGGTGCCGCCGGGTCATATCCTGAGCTGGCCGGCGCAGCTTGAGATCTGAAATTCGCTTGAGGAACCGCCAAGGCGCCAAGGACACTAAAAGCGCTAAGGAAAACAGATGAAAAGTAATCATCGGGTTTATCAAGAGAAATTCTTGGCGTCCTTGGCGTCTTGGCGGTTCAAAGCACCTGGCGTCCCCGGCGCCATGGCGGTTTCAATCAACAGGCCCTGATGCCATCGGAATATCTACCATGCTGGACCCGAAACGTTTACGTACCGAGCTCGAACACGTCGCGGCGCAATTGGCAAGGCGCGGCCATACGCTGGATGTCGCGCGTATCCGCGCGTTGGAGGACGAGCGCAAGGTCATCCAGGTGCGCACACAGGAGCTGCAGGCAGAGCGCAACAGCCGCTCCAAGGCCATCGGTCAGGCCAAGGCCAGGGGGGAAGACGTGGCACCCTTGCTGGAGCAGGTCGCCGGGCTCGGCGTGGAACTCGATACCGCCAAAGGGCGGTTGGACCGGCTGCAGGCCGATCTCGATGCCGTGCTGCTGGCGACCCCGAACATCCCCCATGGTTCGGTGCCCGACGGCACGGAGGAGGCGGACAATCAGGAGGTGCGCCGCTGGGGCGAGCCGCGGGTATTCGATTTCGAACCGCAGGATCACGTCGAACTCGGCGCCGGCCTGGGGCAGCTGGATTTCGAGACCGCCACCAAGATCACCGGCACCCGTTTCGCGCTGCTGAGCGGCGGGCTGGCACGCCTGCACCGCGCGCTCATCCAGTTCATGCTCGACACCCACAGCACGCAGCACGGCTACACCGAGACCTATGTTCCCTACCTGGTCAATGCCGACAGCCTGCGCGGCACGGGACAGCTGCCGAAGTTCGAGGCCGATCTGTTTGCGCTCAAGGGTGAGCAGGCCTACTACCTGATCCCCACCGCCGAAGTCCCGGTGACCAACATCCTGCGCGACGTCATCGTCGAGGCCGATTACATGCCGCGCCGCTATGTCTGTCACACGCCGTGCTTCCGCTCCGAGGCGGGTTCCTACGGCAAGGACACACGCGGCATGATCCGCCAGCATCAATTCGAGAAGGTCGAACTGGTACAGGCCGTCCGTCCCCAGGACTCCTACCCGGCGCTGGAGGCGCTGACCGGTCACGCCGAGGCGATCCTGCAGAGGCTCGGTCTGCCCTATCGCGTCATGGTCCTGTGTACCGGCGACCTGGGTTTTGCCGCCGCCAAGACGTACGATCTGGAAGTCTGGCTGCCGGGCCAGCAGAAGTATCGCGAGATTTCCTCGTGCAGCAACTTCGAGGATTTCCAGGCCCGCCGCATGCAGGCGCGCTGGCGCAATCCCGAGACCGGCAAGCCGGAGCTGCTGCATACCCTGAACGGCTCTGGCCTGGCTGTCGGCCGCACGCTGGTCGCGATCCTGGAGAACTACCAGCAGGCGGATGGGTCGGTGATGGTGCCGGACGTGCTGCGGCCGTATATGAACGCAATGGAAACGATCCGGCCGCTATAAGACACGAGGGGCCACACCTGCCCCGGCCTGCGGCTGCGACCGCTATTGTGCGCGTAGCGGCTTGCGCGCAGCGATGAAGGTCCAGAGTTCCCCGAAGGAGGGCACCAGCACCTTCTGCTCGAGCACATCGCTGAAGCTGCGTTCCACGGCGCGGTGGATCTTCCCGATGAGTTCACCATCGTGTATACCACCGGCCTGCATCGACAATACGCCGCCCGGTCGCAGTGCCGTGGCCATCTGTCCGACGATCTCGGCGATGAAGGCGTCGCGTGACTGATCCTCGCGCACCGGGTCCATGGTGAGATCGTAGACGACCGCATCCAGCGCGCGTGCGTCCCGGATGTACGCGAAGGCATCGCCGCTGAGGATCTCGGCCCGGGGATGGTCGAAGGCGTCTCCGGATATCCCTCCCAGATAACGGCGTGCCAGACGGACCACGGCCGGATCGATGTCGATCAGCGTAACGCGCTCGAGGGCGAGCCCGGTCGCCGCGGCTGCACGCAGCAGTTCATTGAGTACGCCGCCGTCGCCGCCTCCCAGGATGGCGACGCGGCGACAGTCCCTGGCCGCGATCAACGGCGCCGTCATGGCGGTGTTGTAGGCATGGTCGCTGGCGGAAATCTGCAGATCACCATCGATGTGGAGCTGGTTTCCGTAGACGGGGTGGCGCAGGATCGCGATGTCCTGGTACGCGCTCTGGATCCGTTCGAGGGTCTTTGTCTTCGATGTCATGGTCTCTCACCTCGCGCAACATGCTGCCGACGGGGGCTCGTCAAGGCCGTCGTATACCGCCGGCGCCCGCAGCCGCCTGCCCGATCTCCAAGCGTAATCAGAACCTTGCATTAGAGTCCTCTCCCGCGCAGAAGGTTCCCGGCGCCGGGGCGGCGGCGTCCACACCGGCCACGCCTGCGCCAGGCCGCAACGGCACCGGAATCCAGAGTCTCGCCGGTAATCGGTACCCACGTGGGTATCAGTCTGCCTGCAAGTCGCGGGGGCGAATCCGCTGCACCAGTTCAGCCGCGCCTCCCTGCAGTGGCCGCCAGCTGCTCAGGCGCAGGTGTGCGAGGCCGGCGGTGGGCAGATGTTTGTCATCGGTGCCCGCCGGCCGGGGGTCGCGGGCGAGGTGGATGAGCAGATCTTCGAGCCCGGGATTGTGGCCGACCAGCAATAGTCGTTGGGTTTCGGCCGGGGTGTCCGCCAGGAGGTCGAGCAGACGTGGGAGCGGGGCCAGATAGAGCCGCTCGTCCCAGACGACGCGTTCTGCGGGGATCTTCAGGGTCGTACAGACGGCCTCGACCGTCTGGCGCGCACGCCGGGCGGGAGAGCTCAGCACGCGGTCCGGGATGAGGCCACGGGCGGCCAGCCAGGTGCCTATCCGCGGCGCGTCGCGATGGCCGCGCGTATTCAGCGGGCGGTCGAAATCGTCGCCGCCCGACGTCCAGTCCGATTTCGCATGACGCAGGATCAGCAGTTCTGCGGGGGCGGCGGTCCTGGCGGGCATGGCCGTAGTCAGGCTGCGCCGGAACCACAGCGCATGATGCCGCCGCAGGCCTGCGCCTTGGCCTGATAGAGGGCACGGTCGACGCGCGCCAGGACATCGGACAGCGAGGTACCGTGCTGGGGCGCCTCCCCGAGACCGATGGTCACGCTGTATTCCAGATTGTTGATCCGGGCGCAGACGGCGACCTGCTCCTGGATGCGCTGCGCCACACGTTCGGCCTGCTCGAGCGTGGTATCGGTGAGTATCAGGACGAATTCATCGCCACCGAGGCGCGCTGCGACATCGTTGTTGCGGATCGACTGCCGCAGGATGGTGGAGAAACGCTGCAGTACGGCGTCGCCGGCGGCGTGGCCATGGGTGTCGTTGATGCGCTTGAACTTATCCAGGTCGGCGAACATCACCACCAACTGACCACGGTCGCGGTTCAGATCGTCGAACAGCTGGTCGGTGGTTTCCAGCAGCCCATGCCGGTTCATCAAGCCGGTGAGGGTGTCTATGCGGCTGCGGTGTTCCAGTTGGGCGCGCGACAGCTCGATCCGGCCCATCAGAATATATGCATAGACAAGGATAATGCCGCCGAAGAGATTCAGGAACACCAGACCGGATGAGATCGTATCGCCGCCAGCGGCGTAGCGCAGGCTCAATACCAGCATGGCGGCAGCGAAACAACCGATCAGGGCCTCACGGAAGAACCCCATGCCATAGCGCATGCCGTTGCCCAGGACCACCATGATGAAGACCAGCAACGAGGGTGGGATCGGGTAGGGATCGTTCAGGACGGATACCGACGTGATGGCAATGTCGATCCACATGGCAATGCGGTAGCGCGTGGGACAGACGCGCTCGCGGCTGGCATGCCAGAACAGGACGGTATTGCTGATGAAATACAGTGCGTAGGCAGTATTGAGTTGCGGCGCGTCCATCCAGGTCGGCGCGCCGCCACTGGTGAAGTTGAAGAACAGCACGCCCAGCGCGACGAACAGATAGCGGGTGAGGAATTGTACCAGCTGCTCCGGCCAGCTCGGGAAGCGCAGCTGGCGGATAGTGCCATGCGGATCGATGCGGCGGTCGGGGCGGGTACGACGGTCGGCGACGGACTGGCGGTCGCTCGCGCGGTGACGGTGAGGGGCGCGGAGTGGTTCGTTCATAAGGGTGGTCGGTCAAGCACTGGAAGCGATCCTCCGCTTCGTCCCTGTGTGTCGTATTCCCCGTGCCCTCACCGCAGGGCATCGCCCTGGGAGAAGCACTGGACGTTAGCCCAATTGCCTGGTGTACGCAAGCTCGTCAGGCGGTGTCGGATCCCGGACCGGACTGCAGTGTGCGCAGCTGTGTCTCCAGCTGGCGCAGGCGCGCCTGTGCGCGGCCGGCCCAGGGCGAGTCCACCGGTACCCCGCGCACTGCGCGCGCGGCATCCGTGCACAGGAGGGTCAGCTGGTCGGCATCGAAGAGGGTGAGGGCGGCGGCGACGGCCGTCTCCGATTCGCTCAGCAGGGTGGCGGCGAGTTCGTCTTGGGCAATCGGTGAATCCGGGCGGATCAGGTCGGCCACCAGGGGCTCCTCGAGGAGTTCGAAGTGGAGACGGCGTGCAGTCTCCTCTTCGCGCAGGTTGGCCTGCGCAACGAGATCATTCTCTGCACCGCGCCACACGGCCTGCATCACCATGCCAATGAGTTTCTGCAACGCGGCCTTGATGTCGCCACGTTCGCCCGCCAGGCCACAGCATTGCTCGTAGGCCTGCTCCAGGTCTTCCTTCAGCTTCAGGATAACTTCGCTGTCTTCCTGCGGCTGCAGATCGACCGCACGCTGTACGAGGGTGCGGAATGCCGTCAGGAACCGGGCGGCGTCGGTGCTGTCGCGGCGCTGTGCCTGGGTGATCTCGATCTGGATGACCTGACGGCGCGTGGGATCGAACAGGGGATTGTCGGCACAACGCTGCAGACGACGCTCATGGGCGCCCGGATGGCGGCTGAATTCGAGGCTCACGGCTATGCTCGTCCAAAAGTGTGAGGGGCGCCAGTATACCGGTCGGTCGGCAGGATGCTATCCAGCCGCGATGATCGTTTATAATCGGCACCCCCGCAGGGCCTCGAGGATCGATCATGGACAGCACGCCGGACGCACACAATCCCGACGCCACGTATCTGCGCGATTATCACGCACCTGCGTTCACGATCGAGCGTGTATCACTGCGCTTCGAACTCGAGGATGAGGAGACCCGGGTGGAGGCGCAACTCCAGGTGGTGCGCGCCGCGGCAACCGCAGCGACCGAGCCGCTGGTGCTGGCGGGCGACGGCCTCCGGCTTGCATCCGTTCACCTCGATGGCCGGCGCCTCGCCGCCGTGGCCTACGAGGTGTCGGCCGACCAGCTCGTTCTGCGGGACGTGCCCGATACCTTCCAATTGACCCTGGTGACGCTGCTGCGCCCCCAGGACAACACGGCGCTGTCGGGGTTGTACAAGTCCAGTGGCAATTTCTGCACCCAATGCGAGGCCGAGGGTTTCCGGCGCATCACCTATTTCCTCGACCGGCCGGATGTGATGGCGCGTTACGACACCACGCTGGTCGCCGATCGGGCGCGCTATCCGGTGCTGCTGTCGAACGGCAATCTCGTGGCGAGCGGCGACCTCGACGGTGGCCGGCATTGGGCGCGCTGGGAAGATCCCTTCCCGAAGCCCAGCTACCTGTTCGCGCTGGTCGCGGGGACGCTCGACTGGATAGAGGACGAATTCACCACGACCTCCGGACGCCGGGTGCGGTTGTTCGTTTATGTGCAGCCGCACAACATCGACCAGTGTGCGCACGCCATGGCATCCCTGCAGAGGGCCATGCGCTGGGATGAAGAGGTCTACGGCCGCGAATACGATCTGGATCGCTACATGATCGTCGCCGTCGATGATTTCAACATGGGTGCCATGGAAAACAAGGGGCTGAACATCTTCAACTCCAAATACGTGCTGGCGCGCCCGGATACGGCGACGGATCAGGACTATCAGCACATCGAAGGCGTCATCGGGCATGAGTACTTCCATAACTGGTCCGGCAATCGGGTCACCTGCCGGGACTGGTTCCAACTCAGCCTCAAGGAAGGCTTCACGGTGTTCCGGGATCAGGAGTTCTCGGCCGACATGGGGGCGCGCGCCGTCAAGCGCATCCAGGACGTCGATCTGCTGCGCACCCACCAATTCCGCGAGGATGCCGGTCCCATGGCCCATCCGGTACGGCCGGAGTCCTACGTCGAGATCAATAATTTCTACACCGCCACCGTCTACAACAAGGGGGCCGAGATCGTGCGCATGCTGCACACCCTGGTCGGACCCGACGGGTTCCGGCGCGGCACGGATCTGTATTTCGAGCGTCACGACGGGCAGGCGGTGACGACCGATGATTTCGTCCAGGCGATCGAGGATGCGAACGGCCTCGATCTGCAGCAGTTCCGGCGCTGGTACAGCCAGGCGGGCACACCGGTGGTGCAGGTCGAACGCCGCTTCGATGCGGCTGCGCGCACCTGTTCACTGACCTTGCGACAGTCGTGTCCGGCCACCCCGGGTCAGCCCCACAAGCTGCCGTTCCACATCCCGGTGACACTGGCGCTGCTGGACGCCGCAGGACACGAGCTGCCGCTGCGGCTGCCGGGTGAAGCCGCCGGGATCCCGGGCAGCCGCACCCTGCAGCTCTGCGAGGAACAGCAGACCTTTGTATTCCAGGACGTTCCCGCCGAACCCGTCCCCTCCCTGCTGCGCGGGTTTTCAGCGCCGGTGCGGCTGGACATGGCGTATACGGAGGCGGAACTGGGTTTCCTGTTGGCGCACGATGGTGATGCCTTCGGTCGCTGGGAGGCCGGCCAGCAACTCGCCGTGCGCCTGTTGCTGGCACTGGCGCGCGACGGCGCGCGACCGCCGGACATCCTCCCGACCGTCATCGAGGCCTTCGGACGGGTGTTGCGTGATCCGGCGCTCGACCCGGCCTTCCGGGCACTGGCGCTGGCGCTGCCCAGCGAGGTGTATCTCGCGGAATTCCTGCCGGTGATCGATCCCGATGCGCTGCATAGCGCACGCCAGGCGCTGCGCCGCGCCCTGGCGACGGCCTTGCAGAACGATTTCGAGATGCTCTACCACGGGCTGGCGGACACCGGCCCCTATCGCAACGACGCCGACGCGATCGGCCGCCGCAGCCTGCGCAATCTCTGTCTGGGCTATCTGCTGGAACTCGATGATGGTGCCGCGCTCGATCTGTGCCTCGCACAGTACCGCGGGGCGGCGAACATGACGGACGCACTGGCGGCCGTGGCCGCACTCGCCCATCGCGAGGAGGCGGTCGCGGAGGCTGCGGTGGCCGATTTCTATGCGCGCTGGCGCGACGAACCGCTGGTGGTCGACAAGTGGCTCGCCATACAGGCCCTGTCGCGCCGTCGCGATACCCTCGCCCGGGTCCAGGCGTTGGCCACGCATCCAGCGTTCACGCTGAAGAACCCCAACAAGGTGTATGCCTTGCTGCGCACCTTCAGTCAGGCCAATCCGGTCCGGTTTCACCAGGCCGATGGTGCCGGCTACCGTTTCCTTGCCGCGCAGATCGAACGGCTGGATGCACTCAATCCGCAGGTCGCGGCGCGGATGGTCACGGTGTTCAACGACTGGCGCCGTTATGACGAGACCCGGCAGGCACAGCTGCGGGGCGTACTGCAAAGGCTTAGAGATAAGTCGAATTTATCTCGTGACACCTTTGAAATTGTTGCAAGAAGCTTGGTAGGATAAGGCTCCTTGGGCGGACTCGCCGCCGCGGGGGCCGGCGTGGCGTTCTGTGAACGCCGGAGCAGATTCTCGGGCAAGACTGGGGTAAATTGTGACTATCCCCAGGCCCGTCCGGGTTCTGATCCCGCAAGATCGGTTCACGGAGTTGGAGGTTTAGCCATCATGAGCATCCCTCATCGTTACGCCCAGGCATCTGCTGTGATCTTGCGTGGATTGGTTCGTGGCATCGTACTGTCGTCCTGCGTGGCCGCCGGCGCGGCCGGCGGCGCAGAGCCGGCCGCGCCGGCAACGGGGTGGAGCCTCTGGAATGCCGCCGGTGCCGAGGCAGCCGACGGTGCCTGGGGGCAGGGGACGCTACGCCCTCCGGCGAGCTGGGCCTGGCACAATGCGCCGCCGCGGCTGGAACTCGCCGCCGGTATCGGACATCGCTTCGCCAGCGGCTTGAACATCGACGTCGGTCTGTCATCCGCTCAGGTCGCCCAGGTCTCTGAGTTGCCAGCCATCGATTACCGGGATTACTTTCTGGGGGTCAGCTATGGCACTCTGGACGGCAAGCTCTGGTATCTCCCGGAGACCCTGGACGGCGAGACCACGGCGATGTACTACGAGGCCGGCTGGAGTCCCGTGGTCAGCGATAAGCTGGCCTTTTCGCTGCGTCTGGGGCAGCAGGTCGGTGGCTCCACGCCGATGGCGGGGTTCGACTCCGGCCTGCCCAATGTCAGTGTGGGCGCCTCCACCCGTTTCCATGGGTATGGCTTGGGCCTGAGCGTGATCGACGGTGGTGGCAGTGTGTTCGGGGGTGATGCGGATCTGCGCTTGATGGGCCGCATCTCCAGGCCACTACGTTAGGTAGGGAAAAATAGTACGATTAACAGCACTTCTACCACCCATAGGATATTCTCATCGCCCCGGGGCTATGTTTGACTACGCGTTTGTTCGCAACCGGCGCCGATCCCTATGGAGTTCTTGCCAGTCTTCTTCAAGCTACAAGGCCAACCCTGCCTGGTCGTCGGTGGTGGTGTGGTCGCCGCACGCAAGGCCGCTCTGCTGCTCAGAGCCGGTGGACGAGTCACCGTCGTCGCCCCCGACCTGGGAGCGGAGCTCGCCAAACGGCGTGATGCCGGGGAGATCACCCATACGGCCCGTAGTTTCCAGGCCGATGACCTTGCCGGCATGCGCCTCGTCATCACCGCGACCGACGACGAGGGCGTCAACGCCGAAGTATCGCACCTCGCCCAGGAACAGGGCATTCCGGTAAACGTCGTCGACAACCCGCAGCTCTGCAGCTTCATCGTCCCCTCGATCCTCGATCGTTCGCCGGTGATGGTCGCGGTCTCGACCGGCGGCGCATCACCGGTGCTGGCGCGCCAACTGCGCGCGCGGCTCGAGACCCTGATTCCGTCGGCTTACGGTCGCCTGGCGGCCATGGTCGAGGAGTTCCGCGATGCCGCCAAGCAACGCTTCGACAATCCGGACGACCGCCGTCGTTTCTGGGAGGAGGTGCTGGAAGGACCCATCGCGGAACTGGTCTTCGCCGGCCGCGAGGCCGAGGCCCGCGCGCGTATCGAGGCGGCGCTTGTCAGGGGCAGCGCGAATGCCGGTGTCGGCGAGGTCTATCTGGTCGGGGCCGGACCGGGTGATCCGGATCTGTTGACCTTCCGTGCCGTACGGCTGATGCAGCAGGCCGATGTGCTGGTATACGACCGGCTGGTGTCGGCGCCGATCCTGGACCTGGCCCGACGCGATGCCGACCGTATCTACGTCGGCAAGGAAAAGGATAACCACGCGGTACCGCAGGAAGGTATCAATCAGCTGTTGGTGGATCTGGCCCGTCAGGGCAAGCGCGTACTACGCCTGAAGGGCGGCGACCCGTTCATTTTCGGGCGTGGCGGCGAGGAAATCGAGACCCTGGCACAGCAAGGCATTCCTTTCCAGGTGGTGCCGGGTATCACCGCGGCGGCCGGCTGTGCCGCCTATTCCGGTATCCCGCTGACGCATCGTGACTATGCCCAGTCCTGCACCTTCGTCACGGGGCATCTCAAGGATGACAGCCTGGATCTGAATTGGCTTCAACTGGTGCAGCCGCGTCAGACCGTGGTGTTCTACATGGGGCTGACCGGTATCGAGGTGATCTGCAGTCAGCTGATCGCTCATGGCATGGCCCCGGACATGCCCGCGGCGTTGGTCGAGCAGGGTACGACCCGCAACCAGCGGGTCCACATCGGTACGGTGGCGACGCTGCCGTCCATCGTGGCGGAGGCAGGTGTGCGCGCACCGACCCTGACCATCATCGGCGAGGTGGTGACACTGCACGACAAGCTCGGCTGGTATCGACCGACCGAGCGCATGGAAGGCACGGCCTTCAGCAGCGCCGCGCAGAAGCAGGGGTGAGCGCAGAAACCCCAGTTGATGCGGGACTATACGGGGTCCGCAGGACAGTGTTTTTGTGACCGGACGTGGTTTTTCGGTATCATTGCATGGCGAAGCACCCGGTCACGTGCCGGGACGGGAGGTCAGCCGTGGACGTCGAACGATTCAGTGTGGAAGAAGGCAGCGGCTGCAGCTCCGACGAGCTGTTCGCGCTGCAGGTGATCGATGACAGTATGGAACCGGAGTTCGAGACCGGCTGTATCATCGTGATCGATCCGGCCGGGGTGATCCAGAACGGCAGCTTCGTGTTTGCCCAGGTCGATGACGAATATATCTTCCGGCAGCTGCTGGTACAGGAAGATCGTCTCTATCTCAAGCCGATGAAATCCAATTACGAGACGCTGGAGATCTCCACGATGCGCGCCATCCAGGGTGTCATCGTGCAGAAGGCGGGCACGCGGCGCAAACACCACAAGCACTACGTCTGACGATCATCCCTTGGGTGACATCTGGTCGGGGCGCAGCCGGGCGGTGAAGTACTCGTCGGCGCTGTCGACATCCAACGGCTCACCGCTACCCCGGATCAGCGGTAACTCATAATCGTTCCAGCCGCGCAGGCCGGTCTTGAGGGAATAGACATCCTGATAGCCCAGCTGCTGCATGACCCAGGCGGCCAGCGCGCTGCGGTTACCCGAGCGGCAGACCACCACCACCGGGCGCGTCCGCGCCGCGACCAGTTCCGGGACCGTATCTTCGTAGTCGTACTCGCAGGCGGCCTCGAGGATCCCGCGCGGTACATTCAAGGAGCCACCGATGTGGGCCGCCTCGAACTCGTAGGGTTCCCGTACGTCCAACAGCAGCACGTCCGAATGCTTGCTGCGCAGCTCATCGACATCCCAGGGGAACAACTCCTGGATATGCGGCAGACACTCCGCGACCAGATCGGTCAGGCGCTTCATCCCGAAAAACTCATTTCAACCACACAAACACACGCGGGAACCGTAATGAAACAGCGCCGTGAACCCCAGGCGCAGTACGTGGAAATCGTGGAGGATTGTGTGTGAAGCATATGAATTTGCGAGTGTTTTATTGTGTATTTCCGGGGCAAATACAATTTTTGGGTTCATACGGGTAGTACTCCGCAAGACTAATCGGCGTTGCGCACGCCCTCGGCGCGGCTGTGACGCAGGCCCTGTTCGACGGCGATGACCGCGGCCTCGACACGCGAATGCACGCCGAGCTTGCGCAAGATCGCCTTGACGTGGAGTTTGACGGTGCCGTCCGAGATACCCAGGTTGCGCGCGATGGCCTTGTTGCTCTGGCCTTCGGCGAGCAAGCCGAGGATCTCGTTCTCCCGCGGAGTGAGATCGGAAAACGGTCTGGGATCGCGGGCAGTAACGCTCTCGCCCTGTACCACCTTGGCCAATACCGGTGCCAGATCCGGCGCGACCACGGTCTTTCCGGCGACGATGTCACGTAGCGCCACGACCAGATCATCAGGCTCCATGTCCTTGATCAGATAACCCTGCGCACCGCTGCGCAAGGCCTCGACCAGGTCTTGTTCGTTGCTGCTGGTGGTGAGCATCGCGATGGCCATCTTGAGACCGCTCTGGCGCAATTGGCGCAACACGCCGAGGCCGTCCATGCCGCCGGGCATGCGCATGTCGAGCAGGACCACGTCGGGGCGCAGTTTTTCGGCCAGTTCAAGTCCTTCCTGGCCATCGCCGACGGCCCCGACAACCTTGATGCCGCGGTGGGCGAGCAGGCCCTGCAGACCGACGCGAAACAGCGTGTGATCATCGATGACCAGTATACGCAGGCTCATCGGGGGATGCCGCCGATCGTTGGGAGGGGCGCGGCCACCTCGGTCACATGGGGTGCGGCCGGTTTGGTCGGCGCGCGGAAGGTCAGCTGCACGCGGGTACCCTCACCTGGTTCGCTTTCGAAGTGAATGCTGCCGTCGATGCGACGGGCGCGCTCTTCCATGATGGACAGGCCGACATGTTCACCGGGGGCACCGGTAGAGCGGGGTGGCTCCATGCCGGTGCCGTCGTCTTCGATCAGCACGTGGAACTGGCCGTCGTCCTGGTTGCGCAGCAGCACGCGTACGGTATGTGCACGGCTGTGTTTGCGCACGTTGCAGAGTGCCTCCTGGACGATGCGCAGTACCTGGATCTCGACATCCTCCGGTAACCCCGGGTTACCCCATTCCTTCTGCAGGAAGATCTGGATATTGGATTCGTTGCGGAAGCGTTCGACCACCTTCTCGATGGCCGGCAGCAGCCCGCGCCGGTCGATCGGCGCGCGGAAGTGGTCGATCAACCCGCGCAACTCTGTATAGGCCTCGTCGAGGCTGTTTTCGATGCGCTCGAGCTCTGCCCACAATGCGGACTCGTCGCCTTGGTGCAGGGTCTCGTCCAGCACCCGCACCTGGAAGCGCAGGCTGGCCAGGGTCTGTGCCAGTGAGTCATGCAGTTCGTGGGCGATACGGGTGCGCTCCTCGATAATGGTCAGCCGATTGGCCTCTTCATCGACGCTGGCCTTTTCGATCGCCATGCCGAGGTGGCGCCCAATACTGATGAGGAGGAGTTCGTCGTTGCAGTCGTCGCAGTCGTGTTCGCGGTCGACGAAGAGGTTGTATACCCCGAGCGTCCGGTCGCGATATTCCAGCGGCACGGTGATCACCTCGATATCGTCCTCGGGAAAGAACGGCGTGCCGGTCAGACGTTCATGATCGTGGACGCTGGTGTCATTACGAATGACCCCATCGATGGCAACCTGGCCGGACAGGCACAACTGCGAAGGCATGAGCTGTTCACGGGCGACGACCTCGTCGCTGAGGCCGACACTGGCGACCAGGCGCATCTGTTGGTCGTGGGTGAGTAGCCGCACGGTTGCGGCGCGGGCGTGCACGACTTCCTTGAGGGTATGCAGAAAGCGGGTCAGCAGGTCGTCCAGGTCGCGTGAATTGTTGATGCTGGCGGCGACGTCGTAGAGGATCTCCAGGGAGCGGGTTTCATGCTTGATGCCCGCGATCTGCTTGCGCACCTGGCCATCCATATCCAGAGAAAGATCTTGAAATTTATCGCTTATAGTATTGATATCAGTGGATAATTCACTCAGGTTACTGCGTCCAGAGAGGGGGATGCGCGCTGCGAGTTCACCGTTGCGGAGGGCCTGTGCCCAATGGCGTATCTGCGTCAGGGGGGTCAGCAGATCCTGACGGATCACACGGTAGAGGCCCAGCAGGAAGACACTGCCGAGGACCGCAAGCAGGGTCTGGATGATCATGTGCGTAGCGTTGTGGGCGAGCCCCACGAACGGCAGGATCACGAACCCCGCCAGCACGGCAGTAAGCCCGACCAACGATACCCACAGGCAGTTGCAGCGCGGTCCGTGCCCCTGTTTCCGCTGGCCCGGACGCAGCAATAGGGTCCAGTCGGCACGCCCTTGCGCGCCTGCTCGGCCGACTGAGGTGTTGGCAGGATTATTTCCGGGAACCGAGGTCATGGGCACCGCACGCAGAGGCTGAATCGATCGGGGTTTGCGCCCACCACTATACCATCGATGCCGGTGCCGCTCATAACCCACAGCCGCTACAGGAAATACAGTATGTAGCGGACCGACCGGAGGCGCCCCGTAGCCGCCCGGATCAGGCGTCATCCGCCTGCGGTGGCTGATAGTGGGGGTCGTTCGGGTTCATGAAGATGAAATCGGAATGGCCTGGCTCGAGTTCGACGTAGTCCAACGTCATGCCTTCGAGGAGTTCGGTGCTGGTGGGTGCGATCGTCAGCTCGATGCCCTCGGAGGTGAAGGAGATGTCGTCCGTACGCCCTGAATCGTCGAAACCCATCGCATACTGGATGGCGCCGTCGGGTGCACGCTGGGCAGCGATACGCAGCGCCATGCCTTCGGAACGCCCTTGCTTGGCGGCTGTCTTGATTTGTTGGGCGGCGGCAGGGGTGATGGTGATCATGTCGATAGGGCTCCTGTAGGTTGAGCGACGGTATGGTCTCAGCCGCTGCCGGTCGCCGTCACCGGCGCGTGTGAAGCGCGGACATGGGCGACGAAGCGTTCGGCCCAGCGGTGCCGCCGTGTGTCGCGTTGATGGGTGTAGCAAGCCAGCAGATTTTTGTAGATGAGGCCGTCGTGTTCACCGTCGATGCCGGTGCCCCGCAGTACCCGGAAGGCGAAGCGGGCGCCGGGCGCGAGGTTGGTCAGGCCGGAGTAGTGAAACTCATGGGCGGCGATGACCTCTCCCGAAGTGGTGCCGACCGGCCAGGGCATGGCAGCTGTTTCCTGCAGCTTGACGTAGCCACGGCCTTGCGGCCGGTCGTACATCTCGATATCGCCGGGGATCACGCCGACCATGTCCGCCTGCCGGTCTTTCCAACGCAGGCTGCGCGCCAGATACATCAGGCCGCCGCATTCCGCATACGTCGGCAGACCCTGTTCGATGGCGGTGCGGATCGCGGCGCGCATCTCGCTGTTTTTCGCCAGGCGTTCCATGCAGGTCTCGGGGAATCCACCGCCAATGAACAGGCCGTCGAGGGCCGGTAGCGTGCGGTCGTGCAAGGTGTTGATCGGCACCAGTTCGGCACCCGCGCGCTCGAGCGCGGTGAGATCGCCGGGGTAATAAAAACCGAAGGCCTCGTCGCGGGCGATACCGATGCGTACCTTGGGTCCGGGTGTTGCGGACGGGGTGAAGGGCGGTTCCGTCGGCAGTGCCGGGGCGCTCGCGGCGATGGCGCGGATGCGGTCCAGGTCGACCTGGCGGCCGATGGTCTCGCCGATATGGTGGATACGATCCACGGTCGCTGCATGCTCGTTGCTGGGAATCAGCCCCAGATGCCGTTCGACGATCTCGAGACCCGCCTCGCGGCCGACGGCACCGACCACGGGGACATCGGTGTAGTGCTCGATTACCGCCCGCAGCTTGGATTCGTGGCGACTACCGCCCAGCTGGTTGAGGATCACGCCGGCGATCCGCACATCGCGGTCGAAGGCCTGATAGCCGAGGATCAGCGGGGCGATCCCACGCGTCATACCGCGCGCGTCGATCACCAGCACGACCGGCGCCTGCAGCAGCTTGGCCAATGCGGCATTGCTGTTGCTGCCATCGAGATCCAAGCCGTCGTACAACCCCTTGTTGCCCTCGATCAGCGCGAGGTCGGCCCGGGCCGCATAATGGCCCACGGTGGCCAGAATCTCGTCGGGCTCCATGGTGTAGAAGTCGAGGTTGTGGCACGGTGCGCCGGAAGCCTGTCCCAGCCACATGGGATCGATGTAGTCAGGCCCCTTCTTGAAGGGCTGAACCTGTACGCCCCGGGCGCGAAAGGCCGCGCACAGACCGAGCGTCACGGTAGTCTTGCCGGAGGATTTGTGGGCGGCGGAGACGAGCAGGTAGGCCATTTTGAATAGATACAAGTTTTAAGACACAAGATACAAGTAAAATAATGCTTCCTTATTTGTATCTTGTACCTTGCATCTTGTATCTTGCCTCTGGTCGCTAGTCGTGACCAGAGGCCACCGGGTCTTCCAGGGATTCCGGCAGGAAGGCGAGGACCTTGACCCCCACGGCGACTGCCAGCAGGGCGATACCGACGCCGCCGATGCCGAGCAGGAATTCCGGCAGGCTGGGCGTATAGGTATTGACGACGCCATCGTAGAAGCTGCTGGAGACGTCCATGCCCGGGAACAGTGTCAGCGGATAGGCCTGCCCGCCGATCAGGATGACGTACATCTGCACCAGGCCACCGAAGATCACCAGGGCACTGGCCCAGCCGATGACGGCGCGGGACTTGCCGAGTGTCGGGTGATAGATCATAGCCAATGGCAGCAGGCTGCCGAGCAGGATCTGGCCGATCCAGAACAATTGGGTATAGATGCCGCCGTCGACGAGCAGGAAGCGCTCCACCCCCTGGCGCTCGGCAATGTACAGATTGGTGATGTGGAATGCGATGACGAAATACAGGACTGCCGCGATGAACACCCCCAGCAGGTTCTTCAGTCGGTACAGCAACTGGTCGTCCAGCGGCCGCGCAGTCCAGCGGAAGGCGGCCATCAGCACCAGGATGAAGATCGCCAGGCCGAACGAGAAGGACATGATCACGAACATGGGTGCCATGATCGCCGCATCATAGGCCTCACGGGCGACCAGGAAACCGAAGATGGAACCGGTACCGGTGGTCAGCGCCAGTCGCCAGATGAAGGCGAAGAAGCCGGCGGCCGGAGTGAAGCGATTCATCTTGCGCTCCATCATCATCCACAGGTATACGGCCACGATGGCAATGAAGCCGGTGTAGAGAAAGATGTTCCAGGCGAAGATCGATTTGAAGTTGTAATAGGTCATGGCCACGATCAGGCGATCGGGGCGGCCGAGGTCGAGCACCAGGACGGCGAGGCCGCCGATCAACAAGGCGATGGCCAGCAGGCCCGACAGGCGGGCGAGCGGCTTGTAGGCCTTCTTGTTGAACACGGAGCCGATGGAGGCGACGTTGAGTGCCCCCGATGCGGCCACGATCAGGAATACCGCAAAGACGTGCGGTATACCCCAGACGATCTGATTGTTCATGCCGGTGACGTAATGGCCGTGATGTTCCATGTAGTTGGCGGCACCCAGACCGACCAGTACCACGGCGGCCAGCAGTGCCAGCAGACCGTAATAACCAGTACCCTTGTTCAAGACTTCGCGGAAGTGAGTTTTTGCTTTCATGACGACCGTTGTTCCTATCTCTCAGTGCCGGGGGCGACGCATCAGATGCCGCGGTAGCGGAGACCGACATTCAGTCCGAGATCGGCCCGGATCTGAGTGCCACCGTGCTGGGCGAGTTCCTGGGAGATGCGACTGTCGGGATCGTTGAGATCGCCGAACAGCATCGCCTCGCGGCCTTCCACCGCGTTGCAGGCCTCGGCACAGGCTGGGATGGCGTCCGCGCCGTCCCGGTCGATGCGGTGCACACACAGCGTGCAACTCTCCACGGTACCTTTGCCGCGCGGGGCGACCGGCAGTTGATCTTGCAGATCTTCATGAACAAAGGAGCGTGCCTTGTAGGGGCAGGCCATCATGCAGTAGCGGCAGCCGATACAGATGTGCTTGTCCACCAGGACGATACCGTCCGCGCGCCGGAAGGACGCACCGGTGTGGCAGACGTCCACACAGGGGGGATGCTCGCAGTGCTGACACATGAGTGGCAGTGATGCCGCATAGCCGGTGGCCCGGTCCTGCACCTCAACCTTGCGGATCCACTGGGCCTGCTGCTCCGGGGCGGAGTGTACCTCCGTCTCACCCCAGCCGTTTTCCGTCTGGCAGCCACGCACGCACGCGTCGCAGCCCTTGCTGCACTTGTTGGTGTCGATCAACATGCCCCAGCGCTGTTCGCTGGAGACGGGCTGATCCGCCGGCTTGGCCTGTGCGACCTGTTGCAGCAGCACACCGGGCGCGATCATCAGGCCCGCGGCAGCGGCACTACCACCGAGGAACTGACGGCGTGTCGTGTCGATATCATTCTTCTTATGTGTCATTACAGCTTGCCCTCTCCAGCCAGCACGCCCAACGTGTCGGACGACACCGGAGTGTCGACCGCATTCTCGGTGTGGTGGAACGCCTTTCCGCCCAGCGGGTGGAAAGCGGTCTGTTTCACTGGCCGATCGGCATGGCACTGGAAGCAATCGATCTTCACCGCCGCGTACGTATGACAGCCGGCGCAGAAGTGTTCCGGGTTATCGATACGCGCAACCACACCCTGGTCATCCGGCACCACGTGGCAGTTGATGCACTCTACCAGACTGAATCGCCGGGTACGGATGCCCTCGTGCACGGTTTCGTCACGCTGATGCAGAATGTACTTCATGTGGTTCTTCCGCATCTCCTCCCGCGGTTCCACGCAGCCCTGGGTCTCGCTGTAGCGGGCATTGGTCTTCACTTCGGGTAGCGGGTCACTGCTCTGGGCCGCGAGCGGGAGACCCATGAGGGTCATCCCGACAAGCAGTACCAGAGACCGCAGGTCTTGCAACATCACGGCCATTTCCACTCCTGCAGTCAACAGTTACTCACCCAGCGCCATGTCGATGTAGCCGGTTGGGCAGACATCGGAGCAGATGTGGCAGCCGATACACTTGTTGTAGTCGGTGTCCACATAGCGGCCGGTGGTGGCTTCCTTCTTGTTGACGCGGAAGATGGCATCCTGCGGACAATAAATCACGCAGTTGTCGCACTCGAAACACATACCGCAGCTCATGCAGCGCTCGGCCTCGGCGATGGCGGTAGCCTCGGGGAGATTTTTGCGGCGTTCCTCGAAGTGGCTCAGCACTTCGTCGGCACCCGGACCGTATTCCTCGCGCTTGTTACGCGGGGTGTAGGCAAAGTGGCCGAGGAACAGCTTGGTGTGCGGGATGATCTCCGCGGATGAACGGTCTTCGAAGTTATGCAGGGCCCACTTACCGCTGGAGGTACCACGCAGATCGCCACGTTCCTCGACCTTGAAGTCCAGCGGAGCCAGGCCCGCCTCCTGCAGCTTGTCGAGCAGCCGGAAGCGATCCTTGTCCACCTTCGGGCGCTTGACCTGGTTCTCATTATTCAGATACCGCTCGATGGTCTCGGCGGCGATGGAGGCCTGACCGATAGCGGTGGTCAGCAGGTGCGGACGGATGATGTCGCCGGCGACGAAGTGACCGGTCTTGCCCGGGACCTGATAGAACTTGTCGGCATCCATCAGCCCCTTGCCATTGTCGAATTCTTCCAGGCCGGCGAGATCGCCGCCCTGGCCGATGGCGGAGACGACCAGATCACACTCGATGTCGAACTCAGTACCTTCGACCGGGATGGGCCGACCCTTCTCGACGGAACACTTGGCCATGCGCAATGCGGTGGCACGGCCGCTGGCATCCCGCACCAGGGCGACCGGCATGACCTCGTTCAGGATGGTCACACCTTCGTGTTTTGCATCATGTACCTCGTGCTCGGCGGCGGTCATCTTCTCGGCCGGGAACAGGGCGGTCAGGGTGACTTCGGCGCCTTCGCGGGCCGCGACCAGAGCGGCGTCATGGGCGGTGTGCCCGCCGATGACCTCTTCCGGACGTGTCTTGAGATTGATATCGCTGATCTTGCCGAGGCGGCGGGCCACCGACACGACGTCGACGGAGGTGTCGCCACCACCGACGCAGACCACACGGTCCGCGGTCACTTTCAAGTCGCCCTTGTTGTAGGCCTCGAGGAAAGCAACACCCGTGACACAGTTCGGGGTCTCATCCCAACCCTCGACGGGCAGGCCGCGACCGGTCTTGCAGCCGATGGTCCACAGGATGGCGCCGAATTCCTTTTCCAGGTCTTCGACCTTGACGTCCCTGCCGACACGGGTGTTGGGACGGACCTCGACATCGCCCATCTCGACGATACGCTCGATCTCGCGATCCAACACGTCACGCGGGGTGCGGTAGCCCGGGATGCCGTAGCGCATCATGCCGCCGAGTTCGGCGTGATCATCGAAGATACAGCTGGCGATACCGCGGCGGCGCAGATGATAGGCGGCGGCCATACCGGCAGGACCACCGCCGATAATAGCGACCTTCTTGTCGCTGGTGAGCGCCGGAACGTCGAACCGATAGCTGTTCTCGAAGGCCGTGTCGCCGATGAACTGTTCGACGGCGTTGATGCCGACGAAATCCTCAACCTCGTTGCGGTTGCAACCGTCCTCGCAGGGTGCCGGACATACGCGGCCCATCATGGCGGGGAACGGGTTCGAATTGGTCAGGCGGCGGAAGGCATACTCCTGCCAGGTCACGTCTTTCGGCGGCTTTTCGATACCGCGGACGATCAACAGCCAGCCGCGGATATCCTCACCGGAGGGGCAGCTGCCCTGGCAGGGCGGGGTACGGTGCACATACGTGGGACACTTATGGGAATGGTCGCCCTTGAAGATGGCGTCCTGCCAGTTGCCCCATTGGTTGTCACCGTCCTTGAACTTGCGGAACGTGAGTTTCTGCATATCGTCGCGAGAAGTTGCCATGCCTGTTCTCCTGTGAGGTGAACCCGGATGCCGGAATTCGTCGTCTTTCGTATCGGTCGTGTGTAACGTTGTTGGACTACTGTTTGTCACCCAGCACGATGGCATTGCTCACCAGCTGGTGGACACTGACGATCTGATCGAGTGTGAAACCGTAGTAGGGTAAGACTTTGGCGAACTGGCTCTTGCAGATAGCACAGATCGCCGCCATATGAGTCACGCCATGCTCTTCGACGACCTGTTTCAAGGCCTGCATGCGGGGCAGTGCGCCCTTCACACGAACCTCCATCAGATCGTCAGTCAACAGACCACCGCCACCCCCACAGCAGAAGGTTCCTTCGAGGATGGTGTCGGTAGGCATATCGTAAAAATTGTTGCAGCTGGCCTTGATGATCTCGCGGGGGATCACGAACTGACCGCCGGGCAGATCGCCCATACGCGAGGCGCGTGCCACGTTGCAGGAATCGTGATAGGTCAGCCGCATGTGATCATTGGCCGACTTGTCCAGCGTCAGAGCGCCACGCCGGATCAGATCGTAGGTGAACTCGCAGATGTGCTGCGGTACCGGGTAACGCGGATCCAGGAAGTCGAACGGGCCGGCCAGTGTGTTCAGAAAACTGTAGGCGACGCGCCAGGCATGACCGCATTCACCGAATATGATGCGTTTGACGCCAAGATCCAGGGCGGCTTCACGGATGCGCAGGGCGACCTTGCGCATATTTTCGTAGGAGCCGATGAACATACCGAAGTTCGCGGCTTCGGAGGCATGCGAGCTCAAGGTCCAACTGACACCGGCCTGGTGGAATACCTTGCCGTAGCCGATCAGGCCGTCCACATGGGGTTCGGCGAAGAAATCGGCCGACGGTGTGATCACCAGGATCTCCGCACCTTTCTCGTCCACCGGAAAACGGACATCGATGCCGGTCTCGTCCTTGACGTCCTCCTCGAGGCCCTCGAGGGTGTCGCGCAGCGCAGGTTCGGGCAGCCCGAGGTTGTTGCCGATCTTGTGGACCTTGGCGATGATTTCGTTGCAGTACTTCTGGCCCACGCCGACGGCGTCCATGATCTCGCGCGCGGCCATGGAGATCTCGGCCGTGTCGATGCCGTAGGGACAGTAGACCGAACAGCGCCGACACTGCGAGCACTGGTGATAATAGTTGTACCAGTCGTCCAGCACCTCTTTGGTCAGGTCAGTGGCACCGACCAGCTTTGGGAAATACTTGCCGGCGAAGGTGAAATAGCGGCGGTAGACCTTGCGCAGCAGATCCTGGCGTGCGACCGGCATGTTCTTGGGGTCAGTCGTGCCGAGGTAATAGTGGCATTTGTCAGTGCAGGCGCCACACTTGACGCAGATATCCAGGAATACCTGCAGGCTGCGATATTTGCCCAGCAGATCGCCCATCTTGCCGATAGCGACTTCCTGCCAGTTGTCCACCAGTTCACCCGGGAAGCCCAGCGCCTGCTGGAATTCCGCCTTGGCAGGGAACGTCTTCATATGCGCCATCACGCCTTCTTGGAGCAGCGGAATGGTTGGGTATTCTTTGATTTCCGGTGTTTCGAAATTGGCCACGTTGTTTCCTCGAAAGCCTAACCGTCTGTCACTGTCCAGATCCGATCAGATCAGGCCCGTTCGTTGGTTTCCAATTTCGCCGCCCAGGGCGCGAGGTGACGTTTCTCACGCGGATTGTCGACCTGGTTGCGAGTCGGGCTGAAGAACATGCCAGGGGCATGCAGCAGCTTACTGATGGGGAAGATCAACATCAGCACGATGACGAGACCCAGATGGATCAGGATCAGCGGATCAGTGGGCAGCGGCTTCGGATCGAAATAAATCAGACCGAGCGCGAATTCCTTGAGGCTGACGATGTCAGTATGTGCGACGAAACTCATGCCCAGGCCGCTGAGGGCGATGGCCAGCAGCAGCAGCAGGGTGAGGTGATCCGAGGGGCTGGTGATGTAACGTACCCGATCGACGAAGATGCGGCGGCCGAGCAGGCCCAGCAGACCGATCACCATACCGAAACCGGCGTATTTGCCGAAGCTCTGGACCACTTGCAGGGTGACCAGCGGCCACAGGATGTTGTCCGGACTCATGGCATAGCGAAGGTGCCGAAAGAACGCCAGGAGCAGGGAAAAATGGAAAATCCAGCCGAAGATCCAGGTCCACTTGGTGGACTTGAACAGGCTTTCGAAGAACACGACTTCACGGAAAATGCGCATGATCACGCCGCCCTGTGTGGTGGGGGCAGGTGTCGTTGGAATCTTCAAGGGTGCAGGCGCGGCCGCATATTTGCGGATACGCAACCCCACGCCGATCAGCAGCACGAGGCCCGCAAGGTAAAACAGGGCGGTGTAGGTGACAGTCACGAACGACACCGTCTTCTCCTTACAGAAGTCCTATCGAAAGGGGGGGAGAGCCCCCCCCATATCTTCTTGCCTGTATTCAGATACAACCGGTCGGCTTCGGCAGACCGGCGTATTTGCACGCCTGCTTGGCCGGACCATACGGGAACAGTTCGTACAGATACTTGCTGTTGCCCTTGTCCGCACCGAGCTTTTTGCCGATCGCCTTGGTCAGCACACGGACGGCCGGGGCGATCTGGTACTCGTCGTAGTATTCACGCAGGAAATTGATCACTTCCCAGTGGGCATCGGTCAGGGTGACGTCATCCAGCTTGGCCATGATGGTGGCAGCTTCAGGCTCCCACTGGTTCAGGTCGGTGAGGTAGCCTTCTTCGTCAACTTCCAAGGTCTTGCCATTCATATCGATATTCGCCATGGTCGGTCTCCTCAATGAGTTTGGAGCGTGAGTTGATGGAACTTCAGAGCCAGGCCTGAACCTTGTCGTATTCAGTCACCAGATCGACAAATCCGGCATAATCCACGACGGCGACGCCGTCGATCACCTGGTCTTCTGTCAAGCCCCGAGCCTTGAGGTCAGGGCCAAGTACATAAATTTTCAGATTCCCGAGCGCCTCTTCGATCTTGGGGGTGACTGCGGTGCCCTTGACGGCACCCAGGACACCATCCTCGAACATCAGGACACCGGCCCCGTCCACCGCATGGGTGAGGGCGGTGTCGAGCGAGCGCCTGTCGAAGGGAGATTTGTTTACCGTGTGCAGCATTGCCATCGTCGTTTTTCCTCTCCGGATCAGAAGCTCATGATGACGTCCTGTTCTTCCATGATGGAAGCCAGGGCATCTTTATCCAAAACCTCGACCGGGACGATCAGATCATCGGCAGTCAGGCCGCGTGATTCCAGAGATTCTTTTGCCACATACAGCTTCTCGATATCGTAGCCCTCGAGCGCGCGATAGGTCGGCGAGAAGTTTTTCATGCCGATGCCCTTGGTATCCTGCCCCTTCTTGAGCTGGTAGACACCGTCATCCATGAATACCAGGCTGACGTCCTGATCGAACGCCGCGGCAATCAACACCACTTCCAGGGACTCCAGCGCGTAGATGCTCCCGTAAGGTGCCTTGCGGTTCAGATACATGAATTTCTTGACGGGACCTTCGTCTTCTTCCCACGGTTCTGCCATGTCTATAGCCTTCTGTCAGTCACCAAATACAACCAGGCGTTCTGCCTGGATCCCAGCTTCGACCAACTGGCCGAGGCCGGAGATACGAAAGCCGGGAGCGATATTATCGCCATCCTTGCCCTGGCGCTTGGCCTCGTTCTCGTCGAGGATGCCACGGCGCTGGGCGGCTGCGATGCACACCACCAGGTCCATGCTGTGCTCTGCAGCCAGCTTGGTCCATTCAGCAGTGATGTTGCGATCGTCCTGCGGCGGCACGGCGAGACGCGTGCCGTTGTTCACCCCGTCGTGATAGAAGAACACGCGGAAGATCTCATGTCCCTTTTCCACAGCGGCCCTGACAAACTGCAGGGCACTGTCGGAAGCCTGATGCTGGTAAGGCCCTTCGTTAACCAATACTGCTAGTTTCATAGCGCGACTGTCCTTAAAAACAGTGTGTGTCAGAAAGCATTATGTTGCTCGGGTTGTGTTGCGGCCGGATTCTCCGGCCGCAACTCCCACCTCTAACATCGAATACTACTGTGTTCCCACGTCTGTCGCCTTGATCTAGATCTAGTGTCAGAAGCGGATATGCGTCGACGCATTGAGGCTGTTACGAGCCCCCGTCCAGTTGTCGATGTGGTACTTGGTGAACGGCAGCCCCGTGACCTCGAAGAAGCGCGGCCAGCCGATGCGCTCGATCCAGTCATTGATGCGCTCCCAATCACGCGCGCCCTCCCGATAGGCCTTCAAGATCTGCTTGACGATGGCAGTCGCTTCCGGCCAGCGCGGCGGATTGTTGGGGATGCCAGCGGCCACCAGCTTCTGGAAGGTCGGCTTACCACGCGCATTGGAGTGATTGCCGCCGACCCAGACGGCCAGCTTGGTGTGCTCGGCGTCGTTGATCTGCATCGGCGGACAGGGCGGATAGCAGGCGCCGCAGCAGATGCATTTCTTTTCGTCCACTTCCAGCGATGCCTTGCCATTGACCAGGGCCGGACGAATCGCGGCGACGGGGCAACGGGCGACGACGGAGGGACGTTCGCAGACGTTGGACACCAGGTCGTGATTGATCTTCGGTGGCTTGGTGTGCTGTATGTTGATCGCAATATCACCCTGGCCGCCGCAGTTGATCTGGCAGCAGGATGTGGTGATGTGTACGCGATTCGGCATACGGCAGTTGCGGAAGTCGTCGATCAACTCATCCATCATGGCCTTGACGACGCCCGAGGCGTCGGTGCCCGGGATGTCGCAGTGCAACCAGCCCTGGGTGTGGGACATGCTGGAAATGGAGTTGGCGGTACCGCCGACAACGAAGCCAGCTTCCTCCAGGGCCTGGATCAGCGGTTCGACCTTGGCCTCATCGGCCACCATATATTCAATGTTCGAGCGCAGGGTGAAGCGGACATACCCCTCGCCGTAGGTGTCGCCGATCTCACACAGCTTGCGCAGCGTGAAGATATCGAGGATGCGCTGGGTCCCGGCCTTGACGGTCCAGATCTTGTCGGCACTGTGGGCGACGTGGAGCAACACGCCAGGGCGCGGATGCTCATGGTACTTCCAGTTGCCGTAGTTTTTGATCATTACCGGATGCATGTACTGAAACCCATCGGGGCATCCGGATTCGATTGGCGGACGCATATCTGCTAATGCCATGGTCGTCTCCTGAATTCTGTATCACAATTCTTTGATCGGTGGGGGGCGACCCTGCAGGTCGCCCCTCCGCCTGTGCCGTGTGGATCACGAGAGATCCGTATCGGGCTGTCAGGCGCTGGCACGCTTCTCTTCCTGCTTGCGCGCGAACCACTTCTCGGCTTCCTCGTCCCAGCCGTCCATACGGACGTAGGAGCTCTGGCGCGGGTTGTTGACCATGTTCGGATCAACATCGACGCCGATGCCTTCGAGGAAATTCACAAGACCGATACGCTCGATCATCTCGCCGCAGCGCTCATGCTCCAGCCCGTTCTCGGCCCAGAAGTCGATGATGTTCTCGCCCAACTCGACGATGCGGTCGTAATCCTCTTCGGTCTCCATCTTCATGAAGGGGATCACCACAGTACCCATCAGATCACCGATCTTCAGGGTGCGCTTGCCACCGACCAGGATGGTCACGCCCTTGTCATCGCCGGGGCTCAGGGCCTTGGGCATGACGTTGAGGCAGTGCATGCAGCGAACACAATTGCGGTCATCGACGGTCAGGGTATCGTCGGCGTTCAGTGTCAGCGCCTGGGTCGGGCAACGCGAGGTGACGTTGTCGATGACGTACTGACGGCCCTTCAGGGCGACGAAGGCCTTTACTTCGGTCTGGTCGACCTTCATGTCGTCGCGCCAGGTGCCGATGATCGCGAAGTCGGAACGCTCGATGGCATTCTGACAGTCGTTCGGGCAGCCCGAGACCTTGAACTTGAACTTGTAGGGCAACGCCGGACGGTGCACATCATCGGTAAAGCGGTTCAACAGGCGGCGATGGATGTGATGTTCCGAGCAGCAACTCTGTTCGCAGCGGGCGGCACCGACGCAGGACATGCCGGTACGCACGCACGGACCTGCACCACCCAGATCCCAGCCGTATTCATTGATCTCGTCGAAGAAGTGCTGGGTGCCTTGGGTATCGGTACCGATGAACATGATGTTGCCGGTCTGACCGTGGAAGGTCACCAGGCCGGAGCCGTGCTTCTCCCAGCTGTCACCCAGCTTGCGGAGCATGTCGGTGGTGTAGAAGTTGCCGGCGGGCGGCTGGACGCGGAGGGTATGGAACTCCTTGGTTTCGGGGAAGGCGGTGGCGACTTCGGAGAAGCGGGGAATGATACCGCCGCCGTAGCCGAACACGGACACCGTGCCACCCTTCCAATAGCCCTTGCGCGTTTCGTACGAGTGCTCCAGCTGACCCAGCAGTGAGTTGGCCATACCGCGAATGCGCTCGTTGTCGTGCTGATCTCGTAACCGCTTGATGCCCGATACGAAGCTCGGCCAGGGGCCGTTTTCCAGTTCGTCGAGCATCGGAGTTTCATGGTGTTTGTTAGCCATGGCAGTCTCCTCAGGATTTTGTGATGGCAGGTTGTGCGATGAGATGAGCGGATCAGCCTTCCCGGCTGGCCCAGAACATCCCTGGTTAATCTTAACGCTATTTCCGACTGTAAAACCCTACATGGACAGCCTGTACCCAGGAAATACTAAACTATATCGAGGTTAATACCCCCAGGTACCTGTGCGAAGCAGTCTAGGGCTGTGGTCGCGGAGAAAATACCCTACCCATGGGGTGTTTCGCGGCTGGCAGCCTATCCCAAAAGAGGTAACCGGGCAATCGAACCATCTCCACGCCCGCGGTGACGGATTTCTGTCTGTTGCATACCCCGTCAGGTAATTAAGTGCTCACTTATATGCTTACGTGACCTTCCAGAATGGAATTACCCCGGAAACCCTGGAATATCTGGCCGAAGCAGTCTGTATCGTACACTATGCGCATCGCCGCCGTTTGACCAAGGTGACCGCACCGTTAATGAATACTCTCGATCCCTGCCCATTCCAACCTGACAGCACACGCGCCTATCGGGAATGGCGTGCGCGCAAGCTGGATGCGTATCCGTCGAGCGTTGCGGAACTGATGGTGCCGATCGGCGAGCTCGCGGCGCCATCGGCGGAGGAGTGTGCGGCGGTCGTGGCGGCCTGCCGACGCGCCAATCTGGCGGTGGTGACGACACGGCCGGGGGGGGTCGACAAAGCGGCTGTCCGCGACTTTGGCCGCTATTTCGGCCTCCACGCACTGGATGCCAATCTGCACGCCGACCCTGACGGGATCAGCGCCCTGCACGTCGCAGAGGCCGGTGAGCGACGCGACTACATCCCTTATACCAATCGGGCATTGAACTGGCACACCGACGGCTACTACAACGAACCGGGCCAATGGGTGCACGCCTTCATCATCTTCTGCGCCCAGGACGCGGCCGAGGGCGGCGAGAATCAACTGCTGGATCACGAGATCGCCTACATTCTATTGCGTGATGCCGATCCCCGTCTGATCGAAGCGCTGATGCACCCGCGCGCCCTGACCATACCGGCCAACATCGAGCAGGGTGTGGAGATTCGAGGTGAGGAGACCGGCCCGGTGTTTTCGGTTGATTCCAAACGTGGCAGCCTCCATATGCGTTACAGTGCGCGGACCCGCAACGTCCGCTGGCGCGACGATCCGATGACACGGGCCGCCAGGGAATTTCTGGTGGATCTGTGGGAAAACGGCAGTGCGCATGCCTACCACCATCGGCTGATGCCAGGGCAGGGCATCATTTGCAATAATGTGTTGCATAGCCGTACGGCGTTTTGCGACGATCCCGCCAACGGTCGGACACGACTGATGTACCGCGCGCGCTATTACGACCGCATCGCCGGCACCGAGACCACCCGGGGCTGTGCGGGTCTTTCAATGAACGCCCCAATGACCGTATGACGCGGTATTGACCCGGAGGCAGACAGAGCATGCTGTGGTTGAGTGAGATTCTTTTGCAGGAACACGACATGACGTCATTCAAACAGTTGGTCGAGGCGGTCAAGGTTCGCGCCCACAACGGTGAGATGTTCTTCCGGATCGACGTGAAACCGCCGTTCCAGGACACCCCGGGAGACTGGGAGGATCGCCTGGAAGCGGCTTTTTCCTCGGCGTCGCGCTAGCCGCACGCCCGGGAGGTGAGGTAAACAGCCATGTTCTGGCAAGAGGAAAAAGAGACGATACCGGCCTTCGTTGTGCCGGACGACATCGTCGACCTGAGTTTCGCGCTGGGCTGCAAGTGCCTGCCGATGGATCATGCCTATGCGCTGTCCGAGGCCTTGCAGCGGGCGCTGCCCTGGCTGGCGGAGGAGGCCGACGTGGGGTTGCACCTGATTCACGGTGCCGAATCCGGCAATGGCTGGTACCGTCCCGAGGAGACGGAAGACGCCATCATCTATCTGTCGCGGCGCACCCGCATGAGTCTGCGCCTGCCGAAGGAGCGTATCGACGCGGCCGCCGCACTCCAGGGGACCGTGCTGGATATCGCCGGTCACCCGCTCGAGATCGGCGCCCCCACGGTGAGGAAGCTCTGTTCGCTGCCCACGCTGTTCGCCCGCCACGTGATCGCCGATGCCGACCTCAGCGAGCCGGCCTTCCTGGAGCAGGCCGCGGCCGAACTCCGCAACCTCGACATCCGGGTCACCAAGCTGATGTGCGGTATGAGCCATACGCTGCGCGGCCCCGACGGCGTCACGCACACCCGCAGCGTGATGGTTGCGGACCTCGACCCCGAACAATCGGTGCGCCTGCAGCAGAGCGGTATCGGTCCGGGGCGCAAGATCGGCTGCGGGCTGTTTATTCCTCACAAGGGTATTAAACCGGTGAGAGAAACACAGTAAAATCGCCGCTCTCGAGGTCGGGCAGGTGCCCACTGAATTATTGAATCTTCATTAGTACATCGCTACAACTAGGGGAAAACAATGGCAATTGAGTTCGACGGGAAATCCATTGAAACCACGGAAACTGGCTTCCTGTGTAATACGGACGATTGGGAGGAGGGGTTGGCCCACGTGATCGCGAAGGAAGAACAGATCGAGCTGACACCGAAGCATTGGGATGTCATCAACTATCTGCGCGAGGCCTATTTCGAAGAGAGTGGCCACCAGCCCAATAACCGCGAGCTGGTCAAGGAGATGGGCAACCGTTGGTCGGCCAAGATCCAGAGCAAGGACCTCTTCGATCTCTTTCCGGGCAACCCCAGCAAGCAGGCGGGGCGTATCGCGGGCCTGCCGGAGAGCATGCGCAAGGGCGGCTATTGATCCCGGTTCACGGGTGCTGCCCGATAGGGATATAGCCCCGCCCGGGCAGGGGCACTATAGTGTTGCCAGCCCGCGCGGGAGCGTTTCATAGTGAATACCAGAGGCACGGCTGATTGTGCCGGAGGCGAGAAAGATGAGCGAAAAATCCAAGTTGATCAAAGAAATGATTGAGCTGCAGAAAAAATTCACGGCCTATGAGCAGGCGCAGGGCGTGACGCAGGAAGAATACTACGCGCCGGAATCCGGCCATCTGCTCGATGGTTATCGTCAGCAGTATCAGAAATTGGCGGATAAGGTGATCGACATCGCCCATGCCGAGAAGGGTTCGCAGCGCTGAGTAACCCGCTTGCGTACTGAAAAAGGCCGCGTGAGCGGCCTTTTTCGTGTGTGTCCCGCGGCGTCCGGTCCCACTGAGCCTTACGGATTCGCGGTACGTTTCGTGCGACGCGACCGGGTAACGCTCAACAGGCTGTGCATGTCGCCGTTCAGACGTCCGCCCACATGCGCACCAGGTTTGCATAGCTGTTGCTGATCCAGGCGGTCTCCTGCGCCTCGGGCTGCGTAATCAGTAATACCTCGCGCGCCTGCCAGAGCTGATACAGCAGCTCACGCTGACCCGGGTCACGCACCATGCTCTGCGCCCAGGTCACTGCCACCAGGCGTTCGCCGCGGGTAACGGCATCGATGCGATGCAGGCTCGACGACGGATACAGGACGGCGTCGCCGGCGGCGAGTTTTATCGGCTGCGCGCCATAGCTGCTGCAGATCACCAGCTCACCGCCGTCGTAATCGGCAGCATCGTTGAGGAATATCGTCGTCGATACGTCGGAGCGGTATTGTTCACCCGCCGGCCCCATGACGGGATCGTCGATGTGATCACCGTACTGCATACCCTCGCTATAGCGCGCGTAATAGGGTGAGGCGATGCGCCGCGGCAGCACCGCCTTCTGATACAGGGGATGGCGGACCAGGCAGCCCATGACGATGTTGTTCAGCGCCGCGTACAGCTCGGCCTCCTGGACCAACTCTTCGTTCTGTTTGACCCGCTGCGCCTCCAGGCCGGCGGACAGTTTGCCATCCCTGAAGCTGCCGCGCGCGAGCAGCGTGCGGACGCGCTGTAGTTGTGGTTCAGGAATGACCTTCGAAATCGTCAGCAACATCGATGTTTCCCCTGGCTTCACTGCTGCGGGTAAAATAGCCGGACGGCGCCGCGGTGTCGATATATCCGCGCCCGGCCGCACACACACGAGGGAGACACCCGGAAGATGAAACTGAACGTGATGATCGATGATCAGACCTACCCGATCGAGGTGCCGCCCGCCATCGTCGCGGAGGCGGAGGATTTCTTCGCCACGCTCGACCGCGATATGGACAAGGGCTACCAGATGAGCCGGGTCTGGGTCGACAATCCCGATCGGATGCAGCGCTGCCAGATCGTCGCCGACCGCATTCTGGACGCTCTCCATCGCGAGAACGAACAGCTCGGCGTCATGATGGCCGCGTACATCCTCGCGCGCATGCCGGGCGTGACGGAAGTGTACCTGAGCACCGAAGGTGACATGCTCGAACACGAGCTCGTCATCGGCCGCTGAGTCCCGGGGGATGCCGCATGGCCGATCTCTTCAGCATGACGGTGCCGCTGCTGATCCGCACACCGGCCGGCACCCGCCACATCATGATCGAGTATTTTCCCCTGGTCGAAGAGAGCGGCCTGGTCTATTTCGAGCCCTACTGGCATCTGCAACGCCCCGCCTCCCAGGCGATCCATCGCATCGTCGGCGAGGTCCGCGGCGATGGTCCGTGGAAGGTCGGTGACCACGTCGTGACGGTGCTTGGCTGCCACGGGACCGATCCTCAGCTGGCGAATACGTTCTCCGACTGGCAGTCGTATCTGCAGACGGGGGCGCCCGGCTACCCTGAACGGGGTGCGATCCTGGCACTGGCCGCAGCGCGCGGTGCGCGTATCGTCTGACAGAGTACTCGCGGCAGCGGGATGCCTCAGGCCAGGCGCTTGCGCATCTCGTGGTGGGGCAGGGTGCCGAACAGTGTATGCACCGGTGCGATCACCTCATAGCCGAGCCGCATATAGAAACCGATACAACTCTCCCGCGCATGCAGCAGGATGGTTCGGGCACCGAGGTGCGCGGCCTGTTCCTCCAGCGCGCGCGTCAGGGCACGGCCGATGCCTTGGTGCTGAAATCCGGGATCCACCGCCATATAGCGGATCTGCACCGTGTCGCTGCCGACACGGTGCAGGCGTGCGACCCCGACCGGGATACGCCCGCTGCGACAGGCCATGCGATGCCAGCTGCGCGCGTCCTGCGCGTCGCGCTCGCTGCCGCGCGGCTGCTGCCAGGGCGCGCGCAGCACGCGCCAGCGCAGATCGAAATAGCGATCGAAATCCTCTGCGGACGCGGGGCTGAGGATCTGTACGGGGGCGTTCATGATCGCCGTCGCGCCGCGGGTGTGCTCAGGCGAACACGACCCAGGTCGTGGCGAGGTACTTCACACCGTGCTCGAGCGTCACGCCGCGGTGCTCATGGGTCCAGAAGGGTGGAAACAGCAACAGCTTGCCTTCCTCCGGCTTGACCTTGACGCCCTGATAGAGGAATTCGGTCTCGCCCCCCGGCCCGTCGACGTCGTTCAGATACCAGATGGCGACCAGTTGCCGCTGGCTGAATTCATGGCTGCCGCCATCGATGTGCCAGTGGTAGTACTCACCGGGGAGAGTCCGCTGGACCGCATACCCCATGTCCTTGAAGGGCCCCTTGAAGTACGGAAACACCGCACGGAACTCCCGTAGCGCGAGGCCGAGCGAGCGGAACAGACGGGTGTCCACATCCTGCCAGTGCGGCTTGCCGCTGACGACCAGATCCGTCGAGCGCTTGATCCCGGTGTCCTCGTAGACCTGCTGACCGATGCGCCCCTGATACTGCTCTTCCTGATGCAGCTCGAAGCGCTGGATGATATCGCGGCAGAGGGTAGCCGGCAGCGCGCCGCGCTGTTCGAAGATGAAACTGTGCGGTGTGATTTCCCGGAGGGTCTGCAGCGCGGCATACGCGGGGTGACTTGCGGTCATGGCTGAGGGAACCTGCGGCAGCGGAGCGAAGGTGGCCCCGCCATTGTCTTACAGAGGGTTGCGGTCGATCAAGGCTTGCAGGCTGGTGTCATCGGCACCGCCCTGGTGGGCGTCGAGCAGTTCGAGGGCGAGTCCCCGCCAGTGTGGCTCGGCACGTGCGACATAGTCCTCGAGTGCCGCGGTGGTCGTGCCTTTCAGCCAGTTCTCATAGGCGCGTGTCAGCGCGGGAGCAAGCGTCTTGCGCACCGGTGTGAGCATGGCAAAGAAGAAATGCAGGGTCGCGGGTTCACCCCGCCGTACCAGCGCCGGCAGCGTCGACAGGCTGTCGGCGAGGTTGTCACGGATCGCACGCAACGCGAATTCGATCTGCGAGCGTGGCATGGCGGCGAGCATTTCTTCCCAGCGCGGACCGAGGATCTGTCCCGCCATGACCTCGCCGACCTCGTGCAGCAGCAGCGTATCGATCTGTGTGGCGGTCATCCGGTCGAGCGCCGCATCGGCGTCGCCTTCGAAGTCGTAGCACTGAATGGCGCGGCCCATGGCGTTGTCGGGCCGGTTCCAGCGCCATTCCTCGATCTTCTCCCAGATCATGCGGCGCAGGGATTCGCGGCGTACGAAGATCGTCTGGTCCAGGGTCATCGCCGGTGGCGCGGCGAGGTCACGCGCATATTCGTCGGCCGATAACAGGATGGTGAAATCGGCCTGTTCCTGCCGCTGTTCGAGGCGGCCGAGGAAAAAATGCGGACGGCCATACTGGCCGAGTCCCGCACTGTAGACCAGGCCTTCGGAATTGAGGATGCGGTTCACGGCGGTGGCATCGAAGGGATCATAGCGGTCGCCGTTGATGGGCAGATCCGCGAACGGTGTATTCTCCAGGGTCTCCCAAAACTGCTCGCGCTCACGCAACCAGGTGCCGACGTCGTCGTTCGGCAGGGGCGTGGAGAAGGTATAACCCTTCTCCCAGCGGAAGTATTCGCGCATTTTCAATAGATAGACGCAAAGGGTATATTCGCCGGCATGCTGGGCGTCGGAGATGTGACAATTCCGCCGCACGGCATCGAGCAGCGGGGCATGGCGGCGGGACAGGATGGGATCGGCCGAGGGCGGCATGGGGATAGGCTGATTCCTTAGCAGGATAGTATACTGTGCGATCCTAGCACGCGGTCGGCTGGGGGAGGAAATTTCCCAGCCCGCAACCGGTGTGTTGTCACGGTGTCACCACAACGGAATTTCGCTCAAGATCGTACGCTAACTATAGACAGCGTAGTTCAGCCAGTATGGGGGATTTGAGGTGCGACTCAAGACGCGTTGGAGCAAAAAGGGCAAGACCCGTTCGATCCAGGAGGTCGCGGGTGCCCTGGGGTTCAATTTATGGCGCATCGGCCAGGCGGCCCTGCTGAACCTGGAGAACGAGGGCTTCCAGACCGACACCCAGATGCAGCGCCTGGACGTGATACAGGAGTTCGAGGCCTTTCTCATCCACATGTCGGACCGTATCGCCTACGCCCGTATGGACGACGAGGAGCGGGCGGAGTTCATCACCGCCCTGGCACACAAGGTCGCGGACTACGTGCAGGACAATGCCCGTGATTTCGTCGGCGACGGCGACCACCGGGCGCCGTTCATCGCGCGGCTCAACCAGCGCATGGACGACTATGCCGATTTTGCCGTGGTCGATCAGGAACCCAGCTTTCAGCTGTTGCGCTATTTCGGCGATCGGGTCACCGACGTGTTGGGCGAGCGGCAGCGTAAATGGGTGGGTACTCAGGTGATCGACATCGAGGCGCCGAACGCCATGAAGACCCTCAAACGGGCGCTGAACAGTCTGCTGCCGGAACAGAAGCCGGCGGCCTGACACACCGAAAGGGCGGACAAAAAAGGCGGGTTATACCCGCCTTTTTTTCATACAACAACTCGGGTTGTGGCTACTTCTTCACCCAGGCCTCGAAGCCGCTGGCGTCGCGCGCCTTGCCCTTCTCGTAGCCGGCGGTGTAGGCGTCGCTGGCACGCTGTTCTTCACGCGGCGGGTTCTGATTGTAGGCGCCGGCCCAGCCCACGATATAATCGCGGTCCACCCCGGCTTTTTCCATCTTGTCGATCGCTTCGTAGTATGGATTACTCATGGTACCTCTCCTTCTCACAAAAGCTTTTTCGTCAGAGTTTACGTCACAAGGCGCCCGCCACTGCGCCCCAGTATAAGAGTATAAGGCCTCAACGATCGGCACCCAAGTAGCGCTATCTTATGGTACATACGCCCCTGGTATCGCCCGCCACGCGCACTTCCGTTACCCTGCAGGTATCGGAGCGTCGTCTGTCGTGCTATGCCGGTCGGTGCGGGTTCCATTCCGATCACGGATCGTGCCGGGCAGTATACTGATCAGGCGGACAATACCTGTATATCCCTGTGGGGGTGGGCGGACCGCTGTCGGCCGGGCGTTTAGGCTGCCGCCCATGTGGGATATACACCGACTCAGAAGCCTGAAGTAACATTCTGTTAAGTCAGATAAAACCATTCATGGCGCAGGGTAGTCGACAGATGGCCGCCGCGCGCCGGCAGCGGGAGACAGACATGTCCATGTCCGATCAAGACCATATGGATCTCGTCAGCGGGATGTCCGCCTTCGAGGCCAAGCACTTCTCGCGTGCCATGCAACTGCTGTCGCCATTCGGCGAGCAGGGCAATGCCGAGGCGCAGCACCGCATGGCCATCATCTACCAGAACGGCCTGGGGATGGCACGCAATGAAGAACTGGCGTTGAAGTGGATGCGGGCCGCCGCCGAACAGGGCCATGCCCTGGCCCAGCACGGGATGGGTTTCATGTATCTCGAGGGCGAGTGTGTACCCAAGGACGGCGCCGAGGCGGCGCGCTGGTTCAAACTCGCCGCCGACCAGGGTCTCGCCGGCTCGCTGACCACGCTCGCCATGATGTACGAGCAGGGCAACGGCGTCGAGCAGGATCTCGACGAGGCGAAGCGCCTGTACGCCCTTGCGGGCTTCGAGGATCGCTGAGGCAGCGCCGGGAGGGCTGTGAGCATGGATCTGTCAGCCGAAGACGCACTGCGCCTGAACGTGCTTCTGGCCAACGACCTGCATGCCGTGCGTATCGATGAATCGGCCATGGTCGTGCATGGCTACTCGGCGCGCGGCGAATCTGCCGTGCGCCTGAACCCGAATTGCCGCGACGACCCCTACATCAAACGGGTGCGGGAGATGCTGTCCAGCCACGTGCTGGGGTCCCCGGGAGGGTATCCCATCTATCTGCGTCGCTGGACGCGCATGGGCCAGGCTCGCGACGATAGCCTGGAGAAACTCCTGTTGCTCGGCGAACCGGAGGCGGTCGTCGCGGTCGTCCATGCGCGCGGCCTCACCAACGAACTTGCGCGGCGGGCCTGGTGGACGATGCCGACCCCGGACAATGCCCGCAAGATGCTCGCCCGCAGCTGCGTCGCTCAGGACACCATGGGCCCCGTCCTGGCACAGTTCCTGGTCGAGTACCTGCCTTTCGAAGTGGAACCGCAGGCACTGATCGAGAGCGTGCGGCTGGTCTTGCAACCGGGTTTGATCGATGCGGAGGTGCGTACCAGGATCTGGGCCAAGGGCCGCATGAAGAACACCTACTACGTCGGCTTCCTGCTGGCAATCCCGGACGATCTGCCGGAGACGCCAGCACCGCATCCGCTATGGGAGACCGCCGGTCCGGTGTTGCGTGAACTCGCGGCGGCAGGCAACTGCTACGCCGCGCAGCTCGGCCGGATCCTCGATGCGCCCGGGCAGGCCTTCATCGTCACGACCGAAGCGGTGTTACGCAAGCCGAACGACCAGGACGTGGTCGTCGCGTTGGTGGAGGCGATCCAGGCCTACTTCGCGCAGATTGCCTGTCCCGGGCCGCGGCTGCAGGACATCGATGTAATCATGGCCCAGGCCGAGTCCCGCTGCGCAGGCTGTGAGTGCGACCAGGGTGCGTTACCCACACTCCTCGAGCGCCTGCCGGACCTGCGCCCGCAGGTCCGCGCCATGCTGGCGCTGTCGGCGGTGGGTGAACCCCTGCTGGCACCGGTGTTCGCGCGTACTGATGCCATTGGCTCGGTCATGCGGCGTAAGCTCGAGCCGCTGACGGGACCGTTGCTCGCGGAATTGGCCGTGCTGCGCGGCGGCCACTGAACCGGCGGTGACCCGGCTCTATCTCAACCGGGTCGCGCTCACGCTGGTGGTGCGTGTCGGCGAACAGGTCTTCGCGCGGCATCTGCCCTCGTCTCCACGGGTCGTGGGGGAGACGCTGGCCGAGCAGGTGCGCCGCTACGTCCAGCAGGAACGACTCGGCTACTATCCGGCCCTGGATTATTTCCGCGCGTTGCCGGAGGTTCTCGATCCGTCGCTGCTCGCGGCAGCGGATCACATCACCTGGTTCGCCTGCAACATGGTGCGTGACGAGGTGCGGCGTAAGCTCCGCCCGGTGTTCTCCAACCTGACGTTCGAGTCCATCCAGTCACTGGCCTTCACCCTGCCACCGGTGCGACCCAACCAACCCAATGCCGGCACCGATCTGGCGCGACACTACACCCCGGACACCGTCAAGCTGGTGCTGGTGGCGAGTTCCTTTCAAAAGACGGAGATGCCGGAGGCGCTGTCGAAATGGGCCAGCCATCTGGCCTACCGGTGGCTGAAGGAGAGCTTCGAAAGCATCGAAGTCACCAGTGCGCAGGCGCTGTAGGGCGAGGCCTTAGTCAGCCGCGCAGCAGCAGGATCAGCAGCAGAATGAAGCCCACGACGGCGGCGATGGCGAGCGCCGCAGCCTGCCAATCCGAGGTCGAACCCTTGGGGCCGTGCTTGAGCTGATGGCTGGCCGCCGGCCACAGCCGGAATACCATGATGCCGAGCACCACCGCAACGAGGATCTTGAGCCACAGGTCCATGGATGGGAATTATCCGTTGAGGAAAACGCGCGCGGGCCCGGCATTTCTGCCGGGCCCGCGCGGGTCGTCACGGTTGCCGCGATCAGTCATCGCCGCCGGCGAAGACCGACAGCAGGTGCAGCAGGTGGATGAACAGATTGTAGATGTCCAGATAGAGCGAGACGGTGGCACGCAGGTAGTTCGTCTCACCCCCGTTGATGATACGGCTGGTGTCGAACAGGATCAGTGCGCTCATCAGCAGCACCACGACGCCGGAGATGGCCAGGGACAGGGCCGGAATCGCCAGAAACAGGTTGGCGATTATGGCCACCAGGGCGACGATCAGGCCGACGAACAGGAATCCGCCCATGAAACTGAAGTCACGGCGGGTGGTCAGGGCATACCCCGACAGGCCGAGGAAGATGACGCCGGTGCCGCCCAGCGCCGTCGCCACCAGGCGGGGACCGCCGGCGAAGGCCAGGTAATGGGTGAGCATCGGACCCAGGCCCAGGCCCATCAGGCCGGCGAAGGCGAATACCACGGCGATACCGGCACTGGAGTTCTCGGTGCGCGGCAACACCAGCCACAGCAGGCCGATGGCGCCGAGGGTGGAGATCATGCCCACCGTCGGCGAGACGCCCATGACCATGCCCACACCGGCCGTCAGGGCACTGAACAGCAGGGTCATGGACAGGAGCGCATAGGTATTGCGCAGGACCTTGTTGGTCGAGACGGTGCCGCCCTGTCGAGCAGTCAGCACATGGTCGAATGAATTCATGATCTCAGAAACCTCCGGTTTGAACTGGGTGTCATTGAGGCGATTGGACCACGTCGCCGCAATGGAGTTCAGCATACCATGGCAGCCTGAAACCTCAAACGCGCGAGGCCCGCGCAAGTGCGACAACGCCATGAAAACCATGTATTGTTCGCATCTCCGATGCGGTGGCCGAAGTGGTCGAAAGCAGCGGACTTGAAAACCTGATCCAGGAAGCGTGGCCGAGTGGTTGAAGGCACCGGTCTTGAAAACCGGCAACGGGCAACCGTTCGTGAGTTCGAATCTCACCGCTTCCGCCAATTTGAGTAAAAACCCAGACTTACGATCGGGTCACCCGGCGCGGTTCAGAATGCCTGCAATGGCAGTATTTGCATCGCGCGGGACACAGCCGCCGTGCGGGCACGGTACGCGTTGGCGGCCATCGATGGTACCGGTTGTGGGTGGAATGAGCCTCACCGGGTCTTGCGCTGTGCGACCGCGGCGCCATCGGTGAGCGCCGCGGGGGGATAGAGGATAACCTGGTCTCCGGGTGCCAGCCCTTCCACCACCTGGGCCTCGATACCGTTGTTGCGACCGACCCCGACGTGTTGCAGCCTGGCTTTGCCGTCCCGGACCCGGAAGACCACCCAGTCCTTGCCGTCGCGGAACAGCGCGCTCGACGGGACGATCAGGGCGTTTGCATCTTCCCAGACGACGATACGAGCCTCGACGCGGTAGCCGTGGCCCAGCGTCCGCCGGGCCGCGGGCGGGTCGGCGAACCGGATGATGGTATTGACGCGCTGTTCCTCGACACCGAGGGCGGAGAACTTGGTGAAGCCGAACGGCTCGACGCGATCGACGACGCCGTTCAGGATGCCGGGGCCACCCCAACCCTCGAAGATCACCCGGTCGCCGGGGGATACCCGTACCGCATCGGTGGAGAGCAGTTCCACCACCACCTCGAGGTCGTTCCCGACATTGCCGATCGCCATGATGGCCGTGCCGGCGGGCAGGGTGGTCTCGCTCTCCTGCAGGCGTTGCAGCACCTGTCCGGTCGCCGGGGCATACAGGGGGATGGGTGCCGGTGTTCCGCCGTCTCCGCTGCCGGTGGGTCCCGTGTCGCGAAAGCTGATCAGCGCGGCCCGGGCATTGGCGAGCTCCGCCTGACGCATCGCAATGGTGGCCGTGGCGGTGCCGAGCTGGGCCTCGGTAACACGTGCCGTACGCACGGCGCGGTCCAGGTCCGCCGCGCTCACTGCACCGTCTGCGCGCAACTGACGGTTACGTTGCAGCTCGGTGCGGGCCAGTTCATGGTCGGCACTGGCCTTGTTCAATTCGGCACGCGCCAGCCGCAGGGCGGCCTCGGCGGCAGTGACGCCGGCCTGGGCCTGCGCGCGGCTGCGCAGGTCCAGCGCCGTGGGGTAGCTCGGCAGCATCTGCGCCACGACCGTCTCGCCGCCTACCACGGCGTCGCCCGGCAGTACGTCGACGCGCAGTAATCGTCCGGCGACGGGCGTCGCGAGCACGTAGGCGTCATGCACCCGGGTACGCCCTTCCTCATCGACGGTCAGCGTCATCTGGCCGCGCGTGACCGCACCCATGTCGACCAGTGTCGGGCGCGGCCAGAATGCGAACACCAGGACGGCAGCGAGCACGGCAACCGTGCCCCAGGTGATGATGGTGCGAGATCGTTTTCTGGGCATGCGCTCAGTCTCTCGTCTTGAGGACGGAGACGAGGTCCGCCCGGTCGATGTCGCGTTTGACCAGCCACCCGGAGACGCTGGCCGCGGCCAGGACTGCGAGTGCCGCGACGCCGTAGCTCGCCGGCGCGAACACCGCGGGGATCTGATACAGATCGGTGCTGAACCCGGCGGCGATGCCGAAGGACAGGTAGTAGCCCAGCAACGCACCCAGGGGCAGCGCCGTCAGCGTGACGACCGCCAGCTCACCCAGCAGCACGAAGGCGGCCTCGCCGCGCGTGAAACCGATCACCTGCAGGCTCGCCAGGTCGCGGGCGCGTTCGGCGTAGGCGATGCGCGCGGCATTGTAGACGATGCCGAAGGTGATGATGCCGGCGATGGCCGTCATGATGTAGCGCATGGCACCCGCCCCGGTGTCCATCTGTTTCTGCAGCGAGGCGCGGGCGTCCGCCTTCAGACTCACGCCGGCCACGGTGGGCATGCCCTTGAGCGCACGGTAGATGGTCCCGCCTGCGGCGCTGTCGATGCGCAGATAGGCGCCCGAGATGCGGTTCGGTTCGCGCAGTACCCGGTTCAGCGCCTCCAGTCCCATGAAGGCGGGCGCACCGAGCAAGGTCTCGGCCACCCCCGCCACGGGGATCTCGAGGGTCGGGCGGCGGCCTTCGCGCACCTCGACGGTGAGGATCTCGCCCGGGTGCACATCGAGGATGCCGGCCAGGGCCTGGGCGAGGATGATGCCGCCCTCGCGCAGGTGGATGGTACCTGAATGGCGGTCCACGGCGCGGTACAGATGCGGGTCGCTCACCAGGCCATTGATCACCCCCAGATGACTGTTCAACCGATGCCGCAGCACGACGGGCACGTTGCGCACCGGCTCCACCTCGATCACCCCGGGCAGATTCTGCAGCTCGAAGACGACCTTGTCCGACAAGGCCTCGTTGAAGGTGACGGTCACATCGCTGCGGTCGACCACGTTGAAGGTCAGATCGATGGTACGGTCGAAGCCGGCGAGCATGCCGATCATCGCCACCGACAGCGCCATGCCGGCCGCGATGCCGAGGGTCGCGCCGGCCATGCGCCCCGGCTGGCGGGTCAGGCGACGCACCACCATGCGGCTGGGCTGGTCGAGCCGCGTCTGCAAGGCGCGGCCGATGCGGCCCGTGCGGCTGTAGTCGGGGGGTGTGGGTGGACGCATGGCCGCGGCGGGGGCCAGCGCGAAGACCCGGCGCAACACCAGCAGGCCGCCGGCCGAGGCCGACAGCACGCTGACCAGAAACGCCGTGACGAAGGCCGCAGGGTCGAGCTGGAACACCAGGAAGGGGAATTTGTAGTAGACCAGATAGACGTCGATCAGCGCGCGCCCGGCGGCGATGCCCAGCAGGCAGCCCGCCACCGCGCCGCCCGCGGCGATGGCGACCACCAGCTTGAAATAGTGCGCGCCCGTTTCGAGATCGGTGTAGCCGAAGGCCTTGAGCAGACCGATCTGTTCGCGTTCGGCCTGCACCATGCGCGAGATGACGATGTAGAGCAGAAAGGCCGCCACGGCGAGGAAGATCGGCGGCACGGCGGTGCTGGTAGCGCGCAGACCGTTGATCTCCTCGCTGATGAAACGGTTGGAGACCTGGTCTTCCAACCCATAGGCCCCGAGTCCGCCGTAGGGTTCCAGGATCCGGTCCACGGCCGCCAGCACCGCGGGCAAGCGGGCGTTGCGGTCGAGCGACAGCAGGGCCTCGTTGAAGGCGCCTTCCATGTCGTAGGCAGCGGCCAGCGCCGTATGGCTCATCCAGATGACCCCGAAGCGGGCGTCGTCGGAGATCAGTTCGCCGGGTGCGGTGGTGTAGAGAAACTCGGGTGCCTGGGCGAGACCGACGATGCGCAGCGTGCGACGCGCGCCGTTGATGGTGACGGCGAAGGTATCCCCCGGATGCAGCCCATGCGCCGCGGCAAAACTCTTCAGCAGCAGGATCTCGTCGGGATGGTCGCGATCCAGCCGGCGCCCGGCGTTGAGATAGAAGTCGTTCAGGCGCGGGTCACGGAAATCCGGCAGCGATACCGCCTGCGCGCGCAGTGGCAGGTCCTGCCCGGGGAGGTCGATCAGTGCGCTGCCGGAGACACGACCTTCGACTGCGGCGACACCGGGGATGGCGGCCAGATCCGCGAGCAGGTGCGCGGGTGCGCGCTTGACCGGGGCGAAGACATCGGCCAGCCGATAGCGCTCGTAATAGGCACGCCGGGTCTCGTCCAGCGAATTGATCAGCCCCGCCATCATCACCAGCAGCAGCACCCCCACGGCGATCACCGCGCCGATGGCGACTGCCTGGCCCTTGATGCGCCACAGATCGCGCCACAGCTTGCGGTTCAGTGGGCTCATGTCAGGATGCGTTTACCATTCGATGTCCTCAGGGGAACGCTTGATCGCGTTTTTCACCACCTCGCGGATGCCGCCGTCGGCGAAGTGGATCACCCGGTCGGCCATGGCGGCGGTCGCCACAGCATGCGTGACGATCAGCACGGTGGCCCTGAGCTGCTCGTTCACATCCTTCAATACCTGCAGCACATTCCGCCCGGTGGTGCTGTCGAGGGAGCCCGTGGGCTCGTCGCAGAACAGCACCGTCGGCTGCTTGGCCACCGCGCGGGCGATGGCGACGCGCTGCTGTTCACCACCGGAGAGCTGGCTGGGGAAATGGTCGGCGCGCGCGCGCAGGCCCACCAGCTCGAGGGCATCCTCGGGGCTGAGCGGATCGCGGGCAATCTCGGTGACCAGTTCCACATTTTCATAGGCGGTGAGGCTGGGCATGAGGTTGTAGAACTGGAACACGAAGCCCACATACTCACGGCGGTAGCGCGTCAGTTGTGCGTCGCTCATGGCCGTCAGCTCCCGATCCTGGAAGTGCACGGTGCCCGCAGTGACCCGGTCCAGCCCGCCGAGGATGTTCAGCAGCGTGGATTTGCCGCTGCCGGAGGGACCGAGCAGCACCACCATCTCACCGGCCGGGATGTCCAGATCGACGCCACGCAGCGCATGGACGGCCGCTGTGCCTGCGCCATAGATCTTCGTGACACCCTGTGTGGTGAAGGCGTTGTGGTGCTGTGCGGAGAGCCCGGTTGGTATCATTGTCGGATCTGGCGATTCGCTGGCGCACGCTTCAGAGGCTGTCTGGATTCAGCGCCCTAGTGTAACGGACAGGTTGGATCCACGCCTTAGATGACCGGCGCTGGGTCGCTTCCTGACACCGTCGCAGGCGTCCTGTCGTGATGTCCCATTGGCCGGGGTCCTGGTAAGGCAGACAT
>Ga0172382_10001054_pt1 | contig 50506 bp, 61 predicted proteins | sample Leawel138RmetaG_FD_122245 | JGI IMG/M metagenome (GOLD analysis project Ga0172382, IMG submission 122245) | Leachate microbial communities from a municipal landfill in Southern Ontario, Canada - Leachate well 138R metaG | ecosystem: Engineered > Solid waste > Landfill > Unclassified | place... | reverse complement strand
ATTCTTTTCCACGGCGTACTCCTTATGTTGCTCTTTGAGTCGGAAACCCTTTGTAGCAACAGTACGCCACCTCATTCAAGCCAGTTGTAACGCGCCCGTACACCACTTTCGAGCATAGCTCCCTGTCATCACTTCCAGCCAATCCGTCGCCGTGATGGTGAGATTTGCGATGGGCTTCTTATCCACCCTGAAGGGTACAAAAACCCCAACCGGACCATAAGAACTGCCCATCCTGAAGAACCGGCATTCGTCGCTTCTGAAGCGACTTTCTGCCTGGTCTAAAATCTCCCCCGTCACCGAACGCCCCATGGCCACCGGACGTGTCACCAAAAGCCCGGATAGCCCGTCTATGGTCACAGCCCCCACATCCAGCCCGGAATCCGGCAAGACGTAAGGATCCCCTACGGCCTCTCTCCGGCCTTCCCGAAGTTCCTGAACGCTTCTCTGGAACACCCAGGCTTTTTCTTTCACCCAGGCCAGATAATCCGCTTCGGAAATATCTTCGATGGGCGGGGTAAGTGGGGCGATCTGGTCCAGCGTTTTCTGGCACCATGCTTTTACATCCGACAAGGATTTGCCTTCCAGGATCATGTTCAGGATGTCCCTGGCTTCCACCAGTTCATCACCATCGGTCACGAACAGTGCATCGAGCTTCCCGCCTTTACGAAAACGCAAATACTTGGTTTCTCCGCGATATTCGTAATACTCGGCAGAGGTCCGGTCATAAGGGATTCCCAGAGCATCAAACTCACCGCAAACCCACGGAACACCATCTCTGGCTTCCTCTTCCGCAAAGGAAACGGTTTTGCTGTCTGCCAGCAACGCCAGGCGGGCATCATCAACCAGACCCGGAATGTACTTGCAGGCCCATTCGGGGAACACAACCTCACCATAAAACTTATCAGACATGGCACTATCTCCTGTATTAACGGCGAAATTGCCGTGGTTCGTACCAGGAGATAGTGCCGGACACTTTTTGTGTATGGCCGGGCTATCCAAAGAAAAACCCCAAGGCCAGAGGCGATGGGATTGGGATAGGTCGTTTCCGTTTTCAGGATTGGAAGATTTTGGCCAGACTGTCTATAACCTTGGCGTCGTTATCACACGGGATCCGATCCCGCAAAAATGCCAATTCTGTGGGTGTGGGCAGATCATGAGACACTTCATCCGGAAAAATGTCGTCGTACAGCCGGTTTATGGCGATTTGAACCGCTTTGTTCTGCGATACGCCAAGATGCTCGGCAACCAGCCTTAAAGATTCAGCAGATGCGTTATTTTTGATTTCCATTTCTGATCCTTTTTATGCAGATTTTCATAAGAAAAAACCCCAGGCCGAAGCATGGGGTTGGGGTTGGATCAATTCCTTGCTTCAGGATTGGAAGAGCTTTTGAGTCGCCCTTCTGATGTCTTCATCAGTACCAGGTCGATAGCCCAGATCCGCACAAACCTGCCGCCAGTCCTCGATAGTGGGTTCTTCCTTTCCCGTTTCCAGAAGATCAATCCAAAGTCGATTCACCGCCATGACCAGCAATTCCTGAGAACTGTGGTGCGGGTATGCCGATTGGATTTCATCGAGCTTTGCCTTAACGCGCAAATAGTCCTCTTCTGCCAAGCCAAACATACTTTTCTCCAAAAACTTTAATGCAAACATGATTAACCTCCTTTTCAGATATGTCCAGCAGCACGAAGGGCTCGCCACAACTTAGGCATCAAGTTTTGGCATTCCTGGATATTGGCCACCACGTCAAAATCCGAAACTTTAACCTCACTTGTTTCGGTCATATTGAAGCGCGTAGGCTTTGAAAGATGTAACCTTTTCAAATCACTATCGTCTTCTACCAAAAACTCGTATTCCTCATTGCAAGAATCTATGTGCGAGGATGTTCCTGCAGCAACCGACATCTGTTCTTCGTTCACGTCGAGAACGAAACAGTAGTGCTTCATCTTTCTGCGATCCGTGATCGCTTGGTACGGATATGGACCATACACAATATCACCAGCTTTCATGGGGCATTCCTCCCGTTCAATTCATACCGGGAGAAGATGCCGGACACTTTTTGTGTACTGGGCAGCAAACATTAAAAAAACCCCAAGCCAAAGGCGAGGGGTTGGGGAAGGTCAATACCTCAAAATACAAGGTCCATGTGGCTTAAAAAGCCCATTGCGATACCGGTACAACCGGAGCGGGTGCAGGTGCAGGCTTACGTTGAGGCAACGAATCAACCACCGCGTCATCATCCAATTCAGAACCAGAAAAGGATTCAGGCTCCTGAGCGACAGCTTCAGGGACTTCAGGAACGACCGGTTCATCCATTTCCGGAAGACCCAGACCGGCAATATCCCCATCATCTCCAACCTGGAGAATGGTTGCCGGCGAAGTCATGGCCTGCAGAACGCCGCGAACCACCAAAACAGCACCGGCCTGGGCAGGTGTCCCGCGCAGAGCGTTGGCTTCCTGAATGACAGAATCCAATGCGGAAACGACACCGCTCAAACGTCCATCAATGAAGGACAATGCCTTCGCCTTTGACTTGAGCTGGGAAAGAACGGGCAGACCGGGTAATCCCTTACTGTTCGTCCCTCTTTGCAGCCAGGATGAAGCGATTTGAGCCATTTCCCGTGCAATACGGATGGCCAATGGATCGCCCTGCAAGACTTCTTCCACTTCCGGATCGGAAAGGTCGATTGGCGTCTTTATCCAGGTGAAGTTGATGCCCTGGTCGATGTCTTCCACGGATGGAGCCGAATTACGAATGATGTCTTCCCACTCCGGAACCTCTTTGCACCGGTCGTCAATGTAACCGGACAAATTGGCAGACAGTCTGAGCTTTGCCTTCTCAAAATCCTCTTTGATCTTGACGAGACTCGCGTTCATATCTGCAGCCAGGGCCTCATCCACCAAGTAGCCCCCGAAAAATCGGGTACCCTTGGACAACAAGGCGACCTCAACGGCTTTACGCGCTGCGCCAAAAGGCCGCAGAGCTTCTTTCGGTAAGACCTGAATGGTGCCGGCAGAAGCCATCACCTGATCCAGATCCCGCCCGTCCTTAGCCTCAATCAACCCGCGATCCAGCTTGCGGGTGCCTGATATGGTGTTCATCTCCGGTAAGAAAACTATGCCTTTCATGACTACCTCCTCAATGCCGAGTGCCGAAGTTGGGAGAAATAATCTCCCGCGCCAGGGTTAAAGCTGACTCCCATGCACGCGGTAAGTCATCCCAATTTTCAGCCGGGAAAAATCCCGCCTCCCAAATGGTTCCTGTCGTTTCCAAAATACGCAGATGCACTCCCTGCTCATCCTGGTAAATCGTGGCGCGGCCTGTGGCCGTATGTACATTTGCTTTCATCACACTTCTCCCATAAAGAACGGCAACATGCCGTGGTTCATTCCAGGGAGAAGTGCTGGACACTTTTGTGTACAGACGAAAGAAAAACCCCAGGCCAAAGGCGAGGGGTTGGGGTGAGATCAAAATGCCCAGGGCAGGGTAGGGACTTGCTGGATAGCCGCGTTTATGCGCTTGTTGGCTTGCTCTCTAGCCGCTGCTGCTTGGCGATCCGGGGCTTTGGAACGATGCTTTTGAAGAAAGACAGATATGTTCACGTCGGGACTCCCAACATTGAAAAAAATCCGGTACACGTCTTTGCAGAAATCCAATGGGGCTACTCCTTCAGGAATCTCCACTTTTTCGTACCAACCTTTCGGATACTTTTTTTGCTTGATTGTTAAGGCAGCCAATCCTTTATGACGCTCCACTTTTGAAAGAACCAAGCGTGGCGTAACTGTGCCGCCATAGAACGTGAAGGCAGATCCTTCATCCACAACGATAAGTCCCCACATTTTTTGTTCAGGACTGGTCTGGTCCTGCAAAATCCATAATTGTGCATCCATCTTCGATTCTCCGAGTGCGGCGAAATTGCCGTGGTTCATTCCGGAAAGAAGTGCTGGACACTTTCTATGTACAACCAAACAATTTTCCAACTTGGATTCATGATTGAAAGCAATGAGATACCAAAAATAATGCTTGCCTGGTCCCGGCAAAAAGCGTAGATTGCTTTCCAAAGACAGGTGACAGACTTGCTTTGTCACCGGGCAGATTGCCGCCTCTTAGCCTTTCGTGGCTAGTCTCCTAAGCCTGTTTCCGGGTAGGGCAATCAGGAAATCGTGGAAGAAACTTTGTTCCAGATACAGAGGCCACGAATGGTTCATACCACCCTAGCGGGAAGGGTTATCTGAGGCCGCGAGGCTTCCCGTCGAACCCCAGCCGCCCCAAAAGGGCGGCATTTTTGTTTTAAGGCCGCTTTTAGCCCCAGACCTACCCCAAACCCACTCTTAATCAGAAAAATGCGCTACAGGGCAAATATGGCCGCTTAATGGCCATTTCTGAGAGCAAGACAAAGAAAAACCCCAAGCCAAAGGCGAGGGGTTGGGAGAGTTCAGATGTTTTTAAGCGGCAACATCTTCCGGAACCGGAATAGGCCTACCATCGTCGGTAAGCACTTCTATGGCAAGCTCAAAGGCAACCCGCAATTCTGCAATGGCCGCTTCAGGCGTTTCGCCACCTGCGGAAATATAACTATTTGGAAAACCGATGATTTCTGCCGCCCACTCATTTCCCTCTTCGTAACGAAACAATCGCACTGGAAAACCGCCAAAATCAATCATCACAGGCCTCCTGAGATTCGAGAAACTGACTAATCTGGTATTTCTTTGCCTTACCAGAGCCATCCGGCTGGATAAATAGCGTGTTATCGCCTTTTTTCCAAGCCGCATGGCTGCCCTTTTGCCTAACATACTCCCAGCCATTTTGCTTCAGCAAGGTCTGGAACTCCCCGTAGGAAAGTTCTGCACCTGACTGGGCCTTGGCCAGCAATTTTTCTTTTTTGTTCATGTGGCACATTTCCTCCTGTTAAGTAACGGCAAAATTGCCGTAGTTCATACTGAGGAGAAGTGCTGGACACTTTTTGTGTACCGAGTAGCGGGTAAAAAAAACCCCAAGCCAAAGGCGAGGGGTTGGGAAAGAATCAAACAGCGAAAGACGAAAACGCTTCTACGAGTACCTTACCGACATTTTCTGGCGATCCGATACCGATGCGTCCCTTGGCAAACTCAAAACCTTTAAGATCACCGATCAGGACATACCGCAGCTCGATGTCCTCATTGCTGAGAGCATTGTCTATGGCCATGACCTGATTCTGGTCACAACCACCGTCTGTCAAAACGATCAGCAGCTTTCTATCCGCCACTTCATTCAGCAACTCAATGCCGGCTGTAGAGATGGCACTAACAATCCAGGTAGATCCGCCAGCATGTGTCTTCCAGGGCTCATTCGGTTTCAGAGGCGACGACGAAAATGGCCGACCCTTCATGTAATACCGGTTAAACCAGGATACGGAGTAAGCAATATCCAGACTGGAAAAAAGTTTGGACAACGCTACCGAACCCGCAGATGCGGCATACATGGCATCACCGGAATCCCGCACATCCCCCATGCTGCCGGAGACATCGACCAGTACCTTGACCGCAATGGTGCGCGTATCCCCCTCAATTCGACGGGAGAACACCTGCCCGGTCGTATGGATCCGATGCAAGGCAGAACCAACCACACCGGTTCCTATACGGGCGACAAATAGCTCCTCTTGCGATCTGGCCCATAACTTCGACTCCAGAGGACCGCAAATCTGGCGATAAATCCGCCCAGATTCGAGCTTCACCACGTCCGGAAGATCCGCAAAAACGCCACCGGCATCGACAGTTTCCTGATTCATGTCCGGCGTAGAGACTTTGGCTCTGCCCATAAAACCGCCAGCAGCACCGGAAATATCCACGGTACCCATTTCCGATGCTGTAGCCTGGGCCGCTTCTGATGCAGCTTTCTTCTGCTCTTCTGGCAGATCATTGGGCATTCCCAGCAGATCAGAAATCTTTTGAGCTGCCCACCAGGGACCGTCCGGCGCATCTTCATCGGAAGCGACTACGGCCTTTTCTGCGATGACAATAACCTGATCCCAGATGCTCTGGCCAAAGGTGGCCACAGCCTGCTTTGCCCAGTTCTTTGCCGCTTGATCCAGATCATGCTGCTTCAGAAAGTTCGCCCGAAAATGGAAAAGGACCGAAAAATTGATCAATTTTCCAGGATGGATGTTTTTTTCAGGCTTTGAGGGAAACCAATTTTCCCTGATTGCATAACTGACCAGTTTATCCAGATATTTGCGAATCCCTGGATAGGCTTTCATCCCAAGATTCTCAATCCGGGGATCCTCCATACAGATTTCCATCTCACATACGAAGGGGGTTGCCTTCACGCCAACAGGAGCCGATCCGTCTTTTTTACCCCGGCTATAGGTATAGCGGATATGGAATGCCTCATGCGCCGTGAGGCCCATAAGCACATCTTCCAGGTCGATACCGGCCACATCGGGAAGAAGCGGCAAGATTACCCGCTTTCCATCGGTGTATGCAGTCGAGGCTTTGGGATCCACGGAAACCGATATACCTCCCAGCCTTTTGCCAAGGGCTGCCACCATAATACGCAGTGCTTTCATAACATTTCTCCACAATAGAAACGGCAACATGCCGTGGTTCATACCAAGAGGAAGTGCCGGACACTTTTTGTGTACAGGCAATAAAAAACCCCAAGCCAAAGGCGAGGGGTTGGGTGTTATGTCGCAAGCAAGGGACGGGATACGTCCGATGCCCTTCTGTTCCCAGGGTTCGACGGAGCCCCGGTCATCCAAAAATGATGACAGGGGTGAGCGAGATTAAATAATCCCGGCTCTGGCAAGGTTGCCACGGATACCAGCATAGAAGCTGATACCTGCAACAACGCAAGCCGCCATGACAAGTGCCATAGCTCGTTCTCCTCTGAGATTCATACCGCAGAGAGATGCTGGACACTTTTTGTGTACAAACAGCCTGTTTTCTCGATGGAAGGCCTGATTTTTCTGGAAATCGTTTTTGGAAAAATTCCAGACGCGATCTTGTGCAGCTTTGTTCTCTGTTAATAGTACAAATCTGCTTTAATAGAGTTACGGTTTTTTTCGGGTCGAAAACTGTCTTGTAATATATTGATATTAATTATGAATTTTACAGGTAAGAAAAAATCCATGGACCACATTTTGTGCGCCATGGATCGGAACCGAAACTTGGTCCATAGTTGTACCGTGTATAATAAACATCTTACGGATGGCCGACGGTTTTCCAGCACGACCTGAACGCCATCTCACGCATCCAAAAAAATGGCAAAAAAAGCTCTAAAGCCGGCAAATCGCACTTTTCAAGGAAAAAGGGTACGCTACGCCCCATGAATGCACAGCATTGGAAAAAGCGGGTATAAAAGCGGGTACAAAATGAGGAAAATTTACAATCAACCTTTAATAATCATTAGGATGCTCTGATTATGTTACTCATGATCGATAATTACGATAGCTTCACCTACAACCTGGTGCAGTATTTTGGTGAGCTTGGTGCAGAAGTACGGGTAGAACGCAATGACGCCATTGATATTGCCCGCATTGCAAAACTGGCTCCCAGCCATATCTGCATCTCGCCCGGTCCCTGCACCCCCAATGAAGCGGGCATTTCCATTGCCACCATCCAGCACTTTGCCGGAAAAATCCCGCTGCTGGGCGTTTGTCTCGGCCATCAGGCCATCGGTCAGGCTTTTGGTGGCACGGTGATCCGCGCCGATCAGGTGATGCATGGCAAGACCTCGCCCATCCATCACCATGGTCAGGGAATCTTCCACGACCTGCCCGATCCCTTTCCCGCCACCCGTTATCATTCCCTGATTGTCGAACGCGACAGTCTGCCAGAGAGTCTGGAAATTACGGCCTGGACGGAAGCGGGAGAAATCATGGGCTTACGTCACCGCGCATTGGCCGTGGAAGGGGTGCAGTTCCACCCTGAATCCATTCTCAGCGAATGTGGTAAAACCCTCCTCCAGCACTTCTTACAGGGAGAAGCAACCCGATGATGGTCCGCGACATTCTTGAACAAATTGCCGCCGGGCAGGATTTGTCCCGAGAGCAAGCCCAGCATGTATTTGCCGGAATCATGGCCGGTGACTGGACGCCTGCGCAAATTGGTGCCCTCCTCATGGGCCTGCGCATGAAGGGACAACGGGTCGAAGAACTGGTTGGTGCCACCCTGGCGCTGCGCGCCTGCATGACCCGGGTAGAAGTTTCCACCGATCATCTGCTCGACACCTGCGGGACCGGCGGAGATGCCCTGAGCACCTTCAACATTTCCACGGTATCTGCCTTCGTCGCAGCAGCGGGGGGCGCCCGGGTAGCCAAACACGGCAACCGTTCCATGGTCAGTCGCAGTGGCAGTGCAGATGTTCTGGAAGCTGCGGGTCTGCCCATGGATATGGACCCCGAAGCGGTGGCCCAGAGCATCGAAAAAATCGGCATCGGCTTCCTGTTTGCACCGGCGCATCATGGTGCCATGCGCCATGCCGTCGGTCCGCGCAAGGAACTGGCTATTCGCTCATTGTTCAATTTGATGGGTCCCCTGAGTAACCCGGCGGGAGCCCCGCATCAGGTGCTCGGCGTATATGCCGAACGCTGGCTGATGCCACTGGCCGAAGCGGCTCGGGAACTGGGCTCCCGTCACGTACTGGTGGTTCATGGTCATGACGGCCTGGATGAAATCAGTCTTTCTGCCCCCACGGACATGGCCGAACTGAAGGATGGGATGATTTCGCGCAGCCGTATTCAGCCGGAGGACTTCGGTATTGCGCGCGCACCGCTGGCCAGCCTGCAAATTAACAGCGTAGCAGAAGCATTGTCGGCCGCTGAAGAGGTCCTGCAAAACCGGGCTGGACCGCGCCTGGATGTGGTTTTACTGAACGCGGGGGCGGCACTTTATGCGGCAGATGTAGTACCCGATATGGCGGTTGGTGTGGTGTTGGCAAGAGATATTTTGAAGTCAGGCGCTGCCTGGAGTAAATGGCAGGAATTACTGGGCAAAAACCAATAAAGGATCCGTATGACGGACATACTCCAGAAAATCATCACCCGCAAACACGCTGAAATCATTGAACGCAAGGCTCGTCTTGGCCTGGCTGAATTGCAGGAATCCGTAGCCCTGAGCGGGCCAGCCCGTGATTTCATCGCTGCTATCCGCAGTAAAATCAGTGCCGGGCAAGCTGCAGTCATCGCCGAAATCAAGAAGGCCTCCCCTTCCGCAGGTATTATCCGGGAGGATTTCAATCCCGTCAGCATTGCCCAGGATTACGCAGCCCACGGCGCGGCCTGTCTGTCGGTGCTGACCGATGAGCATTACTTTCAGGGCGCCGACATTTACCTGACGGCTGCCCGGGAAGCCTGCTCCATTCCGGTGCTGAGAAAGGATTTCTGTATTGATCCCTATCAGGTCTGGGAAGCACGCGCCATTGGCGCAGATGCCATCCTCCTCATTGTCGCGGCGTTGTCTGATGAACAACTGCAAACCCTGGAAGAATCTGCACATTACCTGGGTATGGCCGTACTGGTCGAAGTACACAACAGCGCAGAACTCCAGCGTGCCCTAAAATTGCGTACTCCATTGATTGGCATCAATAACCGCGATCTGCATCGCTTCGTGACCGATATTGAAACCACCCTGCAGTTACTTCCACAGATACCCGAAGACCGCATTGTGGTCACCGAAAGCGGCATTCGCCAGGTTGAGGATGTCCTGCAACTGCGTGCGGCGGACGTCAACGCTTTCCTCGTCGGCGAAGCCTTCATGCGCGAAGCGCAACCCGGTGCGGCTTTGAGTAAGCTGTTTGGTTTACATGACGCCCATATTGTCATCTAATGACAGATTGTTGTTCAAAAGTAAAAGGGGGCGACGCATGCAGACACGCGTACAATGGATGGGCCCGGGTCAAATGAGTTTTGTGGCCAATGCTGACAGTGGTCATGCCTTGGTCATGGATGGATCCGCAGAAATTGGTGGACACAATCTCGGCGCACGTCCCATGGAAATGTTGCTCATGGGTCTCGGTGGTTGCGCGAGCATTGACGTGGTCATGATCCTGCAAAAATCCCGGCAGGCCATCCAGCAATGTGTGGTTGACATCCAGGCCGAACGGGCGGATACCGACCCCAAGGTATTCACCAAAATACACCTGCATTTTATGGTATCCGGCAACGCACTGGATCCCAAGCGAGTAGCACACGCCATCAGCCTGTCGGCGGAAAAATACTGTTCAGCCAGCGTCATGCTGGGGAAAACAGCGGAAATCACCCACGACTTTACAGTCGTCGACGAATCCTGAGGATGTTTTCATGCTACTGAGTAAAACCAGCGAATATGCTTTACAAGCATTAATTTATCTTGCCGCCCAACCGGAGGGCGAACCGGTGCTGAGCCGGGATATTTCCGATTATCTGCGGGTTCCGGCCCAATATCTGGCAAAAATCCTTCAGGATCTGGCCAAACGCGGGGTACTGGATTCTTTTAAGGGCCGTGGTGGTGGCTTTGTGCTGAGGCCGGGAGCCGACCAGATGAACATTCTGGATATTGTCGAAGTGGTGGAAGGACAACCCTTCGGCCAGGGTTGCGTGCTGGGACTCAAGGCCTGTGCCGACGAAACCGCCTGCCCGGTCCACTACCAGTGGAAGCCTCTGAAGGCCGAAGTCATGAGTTTACTCGGCAAGCAAACCATTGGCAGCATGGCAGAAGCCGTACGGGCCGGTCGTTACCGTATTCATCTGCCGGGGGGTTCAGAACTCCATATCCGGCCATTGGCCACCAAAAACCAGGCATCCTGAGTTTTCGGGAGGCTTAAATCCAGAGTGCTCCCTGCGTCAGCACCCTGGAAAACGCCGCCATGGCTATCCGCACCGGCATGGGCAGTTTCCCGGCACCCAGGGATTCTGCAGTCTCGGCATGTCCTACTTCATCATCCCGCATCTGCGCCACCACGGCCCGGCTGCGATCATCATCAGCCGGCAGGGTATCCAGGTGCCCGTTCAGATGCTCTTCCACCTGATTTTCCACCGCCACCACCAGACCGAGATTGGCTGCACGACCCTGGCGGGCGGCGAGAAAGCCCATGCTCCAGCCCGCTCCGTACCAAAGAGGGGATAAAAGACTGGGACGACTGTTGAGTTCTTGCAGCCGGGTCTGGCACCAGCGCAGATGATCTTCTTCTTCGCTGCGAGCATGTTCCAATTGCGCGCGTAATTCTGGATCAGAGGTACCTGCCGCCTGGCCCGTATACAGGGCCTGCGCCATCACTTCACCGGCATGATTGACCCGCATCATTCGCCCTGCCTCCTGACGTTCCCAGGGACGCAGCAAGGTATCGGGCACCGCCCGGCCGGGATAGGGGCGATTACTCCCGACGTGCTGACCGGTCAGGGTACGCAGGGCATTATCCAGATTGGCGACAAGCAAATCGCTGAGCATGATTTCTCCGTACGCTGTTTGTAAAAGCTGATTCGGGTATGATGTCCCTGAGCAGAGAAAGGGTCAACGCTTATGGAAGAAGATTTCTATCAACGGCATATGTTTATTTGCCTGAATCATCGCGACAATGGGGAACAGGCCTGCAACAACAGCGGACTGGCTGACGAAATGTTTCATCTGGCCAAGAAACACGCCAAATCCCTGGGTATTCATGGTGATCATCAGGTCCGCGTCAATCGCTGCGGCTGCCTGGGACGCTGCCAGGAAGGCCCGGTGGCCGTCGTTTATCCGGACGCCATCTGGTACACCTTTGTCGATGGAGATGATGTGCGGGAAATTGTCGAATCCCATCTGCGTGACGGGGTTCCCGTAGACAGGTTGCGCATCTGATGCTGCCCATAGACCGCAGTCACCTGTATGACGGAGGGGAGCTGGCGGGCCTGGAATGCGTCGGCCAGAAAGTCCTCATCCCCGGCCCGGCAGGTGATCTGGAAGGCCTTACCGCCTGTCCTGAAAAGGAAACCCGGGGGGCAGTGGCCGTCCTTCTCCACCCGCACCCGCTCTATGGCGGCACCCTGCACAACAAGGTGGTGCACTATCTCAGCAGAACCTTCAACCTGCTGGGGATTCCCTCCCTGCGCTTCAATTTTCGGGGCGTTGGCGAAAGCGCCGGCAGTTATGACGACGGCCGGGGGGAAACAGAAGACTGTCTGGCCGTCCTGAATTGGGTGCAGGAAAGACGTCCGGGTTTTGATATCTGGCTGGCCGGCTTTTCTTTTGGCGCTTACGTGGCCTATCGGGCCGTACACCACCATCCCCATATCACGCGCCTGCTGACGGTGGCCCCGCCCGTCAATCTGTTCGACTTCCAGCATCTGACGCCACCCCGCTGTCCCTGGACCCTGATTCAGGGTGAGCAGGACGAGTTGGTACCGGCAGCCAACGTCAAACAGTGGCTGGCAGGCTTACCCGTCAACCCCACAACCCTGCTGCTGCCTGCGGATCATTTTTTTCATGGTCAACTCAACACCCTGCAGACAGCGCTGCTGCAATCCCTTGCAGACGAAGTAGCCAAGATGCGCTATACGGGAACAAGCCCCTGTGCTGAATCCCGCTTTTCTTGAACTGAAACATCTGCACAAGCGGTATGGTAACCGTGAAGTCCTGCGGGGGGTGGATTTTTCCATTCCTGCGGGTAGTTGTTATGCCCTGGTAGGCCCTAATGGCGCGGGCAAGAGTACCACTGTCCGGGCTATCCAGGGCCTCACCCCCCTGGACGGCGGAGAAATCCGCATGGATGGACAGGCCCTTTCCACCTTGGGGGCAGCGGGTCGCGCCAGAATCGGCGTCGTTCCGCAAATGGACAACCTCGACCCGGATTTTACTGTAGAAGAGAACCTCTGGACCTACGGACGCTATTTTCGTATTCCCAAGACCAGAATCCGTCAACGCAGTGCGGAATTGCTGGATTTCATGGCCCTGAGCGGCTATGCCCGGCAACCTATCTCCGCCCTGTCTGGTGGCATGCAACGCCGCCTCACCATTGCCCGCGCGCTCATCAACGCGCCGCAGCTCCTGCTGCTGGATGAACCGACCACCGGACTCGACCCGCAGGCACGGCACCTGATCTGGCAACGTCTGCGGGACTTACGCCGGCAGGGAACCACCCTGTTGCTCACCACCCATTACATGGACGAGGCAGAACGACTTGCCGATCAGGTCGGCATTATTGATCAGGGTCACATTCTCGCGCAGGACACCCCCAGAGGTCTGATTGAATCTCATATTCCCGGCGAAGTGCTGGAGTTGCGCCGCCTGGATGGCAGCACCCCGGATCCCGAAAACTGGCATCAACAGCAGGTAGCGCTCAGTGAAAGAGTCGGGGACACCCTCATTTGTTATGGGCAGAACCTGCAGCAAGTGCTGGCGCATTTTGTCCATAACCCGGATTACCGATGGTTGCAGCGTCCCGCCAGTCTTGAAGATGTATTTTTAAGACTCACAGGCCGCAATCTGCGTGAGGACGAGCACTGATGTCCTGGCAAGATGCCATTCCCAATCCCGGAGCCCTGGCGGTGGTACAACGCAATTTCGGGGTATGGCGGAAACTCCTGCTCCCCAGCATGCTTGGCAATTTCGGTGATCCATTGCTGTATTTACTGGCTTTGGGTTATGGACTCGGGCATTTTGTCGGACACATGGACGGCATGCCCTACATCACTTTTATTGCTTCGGGCATTGTTGCCAGCAGTGTCATGAATACGGCGAGTTTTGAGGGATTGTATTCGGCTTTTACCCGGATGAGCGCCCAACATACTTATGCCGCCATGCTGGCCACCCCCTTACGGGTCAGCGACATTCTGGCCGGCGAGGTGCTCTGGGCTGCCATCAAAGGCCTGATCAGTGCTATCGCCATTATCATCGTGGCCAGCTTTTTCGGAGCCATTCAGGGGCCCTGGGTATGGCTGAGCATTCCGGTCATTCTGCTGTCGGGATTAAGCTTCGGCAGCCTCGCCCTGGTCATAACCGCCATGGCCCGAAGTTATGACTTTTTCATGTACTACTTCACTCTGGCTGTCACCCCCATGTTTTTATTTTGCGGGGTATTTTATCCTTTGCACTCACTCCCCGCCTTTGCCCAGGATATTGCCCAGGTATTGCCGCTGACCCATGCAGTAGCCTTGATGCGCCCACTATTGACCGGACAACTCCCCCGGCAAGTGCCTTACCATCTCGGCGTTTTACTGCTTTATACCGTAATTCCCTACCTGATCGCCTGGCGTTTACTGGTTCGACGCCTGTTGCGCTGAACAGTTAAGTTGCTCGGTGGCAACAGTTTGTGCGCTTATAGCCATATTGACTATAAAATTAGAATAATTAAATATACGAATGTAATCTAAATGAGGAGAGAGCGTATGAAACCCATTGTTGAATGCTTTTTTGATGAAGCCACGTTCACCGCCAGCTATTTGGTCAAAGAGCCCGAGGGCCGCTCTTGCGCCATTATTGATCCGGTCCTGGATTTTGATTATGCCAGCGGGCGTACTTCCCATGTTTCGACTGACAAAATTCTGGCGCGGGTTCGAGAGGAAAACCTGCAGGTTGAGTGGATACTCGATACCCATGCCCACGCCGACCACCTCAGTGCGGCACATTTTCTCCGCAAGGAACTCGGCTGCAAAATAGGCATCGGGGCTGACATCACCCGGGTGCAAAAAACTTTCGCCCAGATCTATAACGAGTCCGATCAGATTCCTCAGGATGGCAGACAGTTTGACCATCTCTTTGCCGATGGCGAGACTTTTACCATCGGCAAACTGTCCGTCCAGGTCATGCATACGCCCGGCCACACACCCGCTTGCCTGACTTACGTCATCGGCGACGCGGCCTTTGTCGGCGATACCCTGTTTATGCCGGACTACGGCTCTGCCCGCTGTGATTTTCCGGGTGGTAGCGCCGAGACACTGTACCATTCGGTGCAACGCATATTTGCGCTTCCGGAGGAAACACGTCTGTTTGTTTGCCATGATTACAAGGCTCCGGGACGTGACGAATACCGCTGGGAGAGCACAGTCGCCGAGGAAAAAGCCCACAACATTCATCTCGGCAATCATCGGAGTCTGGCCGATTTTGTTGAACTCCGCCAAAAAAGAGATGCAACCCTGGCCATGCCCAAACTGATTTTGCCGGCACTTCAGGTCAATATCCGCGCTGGCGAACTCCCCCCGAAGGAGGATAACGGCGTCGCCTACCTCCGCATTCCTCTCAATGCGGTTTAATTTGCCCCGAAGCAGACTGGAGAAATTCTGATGCAACATGAATGGCTCATGGGTTTTATCGGAGGTTTGATGATTGGCACTGCGGCCTTGATCTTTCTGGTGGTCAACGGTCGCATTATGGGCGTCAGCGGTCTTATTGGCGGTCTTATTGATCGTTCTGGTTGGGGAAATGGCCGGGAGCGAATCGTTTTCCTGTTCGGCCTGTTCATGGTTCCGGTGCTCTGGGTCCGCTTTATTGCCCCGGTCGAAACTCACGTCACCAACAACCTCAGCCTGATCATCATCGCCGGCCTCTTGGTCGGTATCGGTAGTCGTCTGGCCAATGGCTGTACTTCCGGACATGGTGTCTGCGGGATCTCGCGCTTTTCCATACGCAGTATTTTCGCAACGGCAGTTTATTTAATGAGCGGGGTCATCGCCATTTCTATTTTCCGGCAACTTTTGGGGGTGATTTAATGTTACGACTGATCAGCGCCTTGTTTGCAGGATCTCTTTTTGGCCTGGGATTGATTGTTTCTGATATGCTCAATGCCGATCGGGTCCAGGGCTGGCTGGATGTTCTGGGTAATTGGGATCCGACCCTCGCCTTTGTTCTCGGGGGTGCCATTCTGCCCATGCTCCTCGCATGGCCCTTAAGCGCCCGTCGAGGCAAAGCCCTGCTGGGCAACGTCCTGCCTGGACCAGCCTCGGTTCGTATTGATTGGGAGCTATTTTTCGGCGCTGCCTTATTTGGTGCCGGATGGGCACTTGTCGGTCTTTGTCCCGGACCGGCCGTAGCTGGATTGGGCCTGAACGGAATCAGTGGCATCTTATTTTTCCTGACTATGATAATGGGAATGTCTCTCACCCCGTATTTGCGGCGACACTTTCAAAAGCCTGCCATGGCTTGAGTACCTAGGCCGGAATTTCGCAGACCTTCCCGATTTTAAACACGGGAAGGTTTTTTGCATTTTTTGGTATGCCTGTTTATACTTTGAATCAATTAGAACATTCTTACCATTGAGCGTATATGAATAAAGCCCTCAGGCTATGGGTACTCTCATTTTTAGGCCTGACTATCACACTGTCATTGTCGCTGGCTGCGGCTAGTCCCGATACCCAGCCCATGATTGCATCGGGACTGTGGCGGATAGTATCGATCATCCAGGGGCCTTGGCAGCAGCAGAGTAAGATGACTCAATATGAATGTTGGAACGCCCAAACAGGCAGCCTGCAGGCCTTTCTCCCAAGCATTGGAAATAGCCGGAATCTGGAGACCGACAATGCCGTCATCAACTCTCCACACCGTACCACGGTGCATCTCCACAGTTTTCAAAATCTCCCCAACGGTACGGCAACACAAAATATCACCATGATTTTCAGCGACAATCGTAGTGTCCTGCACCGCGCCATCATGTCGGGTTCCGGCAGACTGACTTTTTCCGCCTCTCCTGAACTCGGCGATCACTTCACTCAACAAGGTCGCTGGATATCAGCAACTTGCCCGGCAAAACTTCCAGAAGCGAACCTGCAGCAACTACAGAAACCGGTCATACCTGCCCTGCAAAAACTGGATGCGCTCGCAAAACAGTTACAAGCCGGGGATCCTGATCCAACCCACCAGTAAATATATTTTAAACAATTTAAAATCAATTAATTGCGAATTATAAAAAAGGATGCACCGGGTCATCGGGATGGAGAATTTTCCTGCTTCGTTCGCTATTGTTAACTTGACAACAGCGACTGTAAACGCTTTAATTTGCTGCTCTTGGCGCTTTAGCTCAGTCGGTTAGAGCAGCGGAATCATAATCCGCGTGTCCGGGGTTCGAATCCCTGAAGCGCCACCAAATATTACAAAGGCTTAGACCTCGGTCTGAGCTTTTTTCTTATCTTGTTACATTTTACTGTAATCATCCTTTTGATTTTATGGGCGTTATCCACTGAGTTGCTAGTTATATAACCCATAGAAATTACCATGAAAATCGTGTATAGTTTTCAAGAGAAAACTAGATGTTGCTTACATCCTTCGAATTTTTATTCGCTGTGTCCAATGGATATTAGCCTATGAAATCCCCTGAAACCAAAATGACAGCTTCAGATGAGTCAGTTTCGAGTATGACTTCCTTTCCAACTTCAAAACGCTTTTTTTTGGTACTGATCAGCCCCGACAAGCCGGGCCAGCTTCCAGAAAACGTAATTCATGTCACAGACCAGACCGCTGTAGTTGAAGGGAATATCAATCTATTCGGCTTCTTGTTACAGGGGCTTTCTGAAGCTGAACAAAACAAGGCCGTTTCGCATATCCGTCAGTCTCAGTACTGGGTCCATCCTGTATATACAGATAACACCAACAACAAGAATCCTCTGTTAGATGGTCATAAAACACTTGTTGAAGCGATGAGTTCTGCACAGCAAATGCAAGAATTACTTATAAGCCTCAAGCTTGACCCGCAAGCCCTGCAGACTGATGAAAAAATAATGCTCTACCAATATATTCGTGAGCAGTCTGAGCTTCGACCGGTACTCGATCGAAACAGCAAGCGACTGTACCGATATCCTGTGATAGACGTTCTTTCAAAAACAGAAGAATTAGCAGACATCTTACTAATCGATCTACTCAAAAGGCAAACACTAATTCCAAGAACATTGCTGGATCGAACCAGAGAATGCCCGCATTGCGGAAGCGCACACCCGCACTTTATTGATGTTTGCCCACAATGCGAAAGTATAGAAATTCACAAAACAGCAGCTCTACACTGTTTTACTTGCGGGCATGTCGGTCCGGAAACAGACTTTCAGTCACCCAGTGGAATGCTTTGTCCTCAATGTAACACCAGACTCCGACACATCGGTGTAGACTATGATCGGCCACTGACTCAATACGCGTGTCAAAGTTGCCATCATATATTTATCGAGCCTAAGATCAGAGCGAATTGCTTGGATTGTGGATCAGAAAATCTTCCTGAACAACTGATTCCCCATGATATATCGACCCTAGTACTATCAGTACAAGGCCGGATGCTACTTCGCTCAGGAGCCTCCAACGAAAGCTTCACCAATGTGAAGACTTCAAACTATGTAGTAGGTGCTTATTTTCGCCAAACAATCGCATGGTCACTCAGCATCCAAGAACGCCATCCAGATATAGGCTTTGGGCTTGTACTTTTTAACATTCAAAACGCTCAAGAAATCATCGAACAGATTGGAGCATTGCGTGCATATGCATTATTTGATGAAATATCATTGAGAATTAGTGAATTGCAACGAGATTCTGACCTGGCAACTCGGTTTGGTGAATATGGATTATGGATATTTTTACCTATGTCATCAGCAGAAGGCTTTGCGAATAGGCTTAAAGGCATATTATCTACGTTAAACATACCCCAACAATCAAATATTCAGGCGGAAATACATTCACTACAATGTCCACAAGATATCATACCTAAGACTACGGTAAATGATGTTATGGCAAAACTCAGCAAAAAAGTACAAAAGCATGTGGGCTGAAGCGGTATGGACATTTATGCGATTGATGGATACAACGAAGCACGGTTCCGCACTGAATCTCGCATTAAAGTTTTTTCCGTTCGCAATCATACTTGAACTTCCACTGTACCTACTTGTATTAATTGGAATAATTCGTTACACTCTGGCTAAGACTCGCCCAGTATTATGGCGTGAAAAATATCCTTCTGTATCATGCACAATCACTTGCTACTCAGAAGGAAGAGATGTTATAAAAACCATTCTTTCTCTCGCATATCAAGAATATCCTGGATTCATTCAAATAATTCCTGTTATTGATGGCGCACTGCAAAATGCTAACACTCTAAGCGCAGCCCTTAGTTGCATACAAGAGGTAAACAAATTACCAAATAGACGCCTACAGGTGATACCGAAGTGGCAACGAGGTGGACGCGTATCGTCTCTGAATACAGGCCTGATGTTTGCCACCGGGGAAATAATAATGGCTTTAGACGGCGATACCTCTTTTGATAATGATATGATACAAAATGCTACGCAGCATTTTGACGATCCGAATGTGATTGGTGTAGCTGGTTGTTTACGTGTACGCAACAGAGATAAATCACTGACAACCATATTTCAAAATATCGAATACATGCTTTCCATCGCAGCGGGGAAAACTGGACTTTCCGAATTCAATGTAGTCAATAATATATCTGGCGCTTTTGGAGTTTTTCGCACATCTTTTATTCGAATAACTGGAGGTTGGGATGCTGGTACTGCGGAAGATCTGGATATGACGCTGCGAATTAAGCAGCACTTTGGTCGGCATAGCCGTTTAAGAATAGTTTTCGATCCGATGGCTATAGGCCACACGGATGTACCAGTGACTTTTAAAGATTTCATCAAACAGCGATGGCGATGGGACGGTGATCTTTTTTATATTTTTATACGAAAATATCGTTACAATATTCGTCCAAAACTATTAGGCTGGAAGAATTTCTTTTTTATCTTATACTCCGGATTAATCCAGCAGATATTAATGCCCTTCATAATCACTTTTTATACTGTAGCACTTTTCATATTATTTGATACAGGGGTAATAGTAGGCCTTCTCATGTTTATATACTGCGTATACCTTATTGCACTATTAATACTATTCATTTTTTACATCATTGGGATATCAGAACGCATTAGTCAAGATATAAAATACTTACCATTTTTATTATTATATCCATTTTTTGCATTCATTACCAGAGTCAACAGTGCATTTGCAATCATCCAAGAAATATTTATTGGTACTCATTATGATTCTGCCATGGCACCATGGTGGGTATTACGTAAAACAAAATTCTAACATGAAAACACTGCCAATTAGATTAATTATGATGTGGCTCCTGGTAATCTGCACTCCAGCTTCTGCCGAAGTAACAGTGGATGATCTTGTTCATTGGGCAAACTATTCGGCTATTGATAATCAGCTTGCCAAAGCAGACATAGACGTTTTGCAACAGCAATTAAAAATTGACCAAGCCAATCAAGGTTTAAATCTTTTTTGGGGATCAGGTTTTGGAAATAACCGTGCGGTAATTTCTAATACATCCACTCTCACATATCAGTCTGCAAATATGCAATTAGGATTGACTCTACCATTATTGGGCTCCGCAGAGAAACTAGAAAAGAAGGTAATGAACACTGAACTTTCACTTAAACTAGCTCAGATAAATCACAAGAGAATTGAGGGGGACGTTTTAAATCTTCTTTTTACTGCTAATGCACAACTATATTACGCCGAAGAGCGAATTCAATTTGACAATTCATTTTTGTCAGGGAAGGATAACGCAAAAAAAATTCTTTCCTATAGATTAAAAGAGCATTACTTACTTAAATCAAGGCAACTAGATTTTGATTCAATGTTCGACATTGCAAAGAGGGAACTGATCAAAAACGAAGCCGAAAAAAGTGAGGCCCTGTTAGTTTTGCAGGAACTCACTGGAAAAACCCTCACCACTTATCAGCCACAAGCCCCGACTGTTTCTCCTCCAACAGATCTTGAAAAGGTGCTTTCAAGTGCCGCTCAAAGTGCTGCTTCCGTGAAAAGTGCTGAGGCTGTACTAGCTGCCTCAAAAAATTCTGCTGAAAAGCTAAATTGGGAAGGGATAAATGGAAACCTTATACTTTCACAATCACTCACAAAAGGCATTGGTGTACCTTCAGGCTTTGCTACGACCATTGGTGTACAAGTCGATATGCCTATAGATATCCTGCATGAACGTTCTGTAATTCATCGCGAGAAAGCTGCATTGATCGATCAGGCGCAGTTATCTTTAAGAAAAGCTCAACTAAAAGCAAATCAGGATACACAAATAGCCTTAAATAACGTACAAAAAAGTGACATGGACACAATAGCGTCATGGCGACAATTGGAAGCCGCATTTTCAGCTTGGCAGATAGCCCATCTTCGCGCTCAGGCAATTCCTGATGACGCCATAGAGAAAGACTTAAAAAAAACTTACTTGCTCTATCAAGCAGCAATAAACTACAGCTATAGTCAAGAATTATTAGCAAAAAACATTATTCATGCTGAAAATTTCGAGGGAAAGTTATCTGCAAATAAACTAATAGACAAAGAACAATCAGAAACGTCCAATATTCAACTAGAAAACATACAAAATAATAATGTAAACAGCGCGCTTAATTCACTGAAACATAATTGGAAAAAAGTAGTCCAAGCTGCCCTATATCTTGGTCACAAGCCAATTAAAACCATAAGCAATAGAAGTGCTAAAATTTATGGATGGTACACTTGGAACGCTGCAGATTTTATTCGTGAGTGGCACAATAATGAAAAATTTCTATACCAAACAAGACGGGTTGAATTATCTTTTACTCCCTCGCAGATGCAAACTATTATGGAGCTACATAAATTACCAGGACTGGCAAATTTTTTGGAAAAAGCCAAAGATATGGGAATTACTGTGAATTGGTTGATTGGTGAGCCTGATTTAGTTACAGCAAATGGACGCAGAAAATTAATGCAATGGTTACCGGCAATTTATGCACTTGGTTTCGATGGTGTAGACCTTGATGTTGAACGCAGTCAACTTCCGAAGAATAAACAAAATATCTGGAAATCTGGGATTATCAAAACTATAGCTGTGATTCACAGTGAAACTGGACGACCTATCACTTTGACTATTAATTATAAAGAATTCAAAAATAAAAATCTAATCAATCAGTTGATAGGAGCAGGACTTAGTAATGCTGCGATAATGATTTATATAAGCAATCCGAATCGTGTTAAACAGATTGTGATACCAATACTACAAAAATATTCAAATTTGTCTATCAGTATCGTGCAAAGTATTGAACCCGGTCTTCCAGCGGTTGAAAGTCTATATCCACAGGGACAAAGTGCTGCGATGACTCATTGGCAAAACTTATCACGTTCACTTAATGCATTCCCAAACTTTGACGGCATAGATATACAATCATGGGAAGATTTTTACAAAGCAAAACCTTGACTGAAACAGCTTCGCGAAGCTTCACTTCGATGAGGATAACCCTTTGAAAATCAGTTTTGATACGCCACCTGCAACTCCCGATTCTAGTAACGATCTATCGGTGCGGTATGCAGCTTCTAGGCGTCATGTACCACGTTGGCGATGGTATCTTATTGTGCTCGCCGTGCTAGCCCTACCAGTATGCTACGGTATTCAGTTTATCCACGATTTACTGGTCGTGAGCGCTCCAGGTTTTGTGCAAATGCAGCAAGTCACTATCACTGCAGGTACCGCTGGGCATGTTTTATTTGTTTTACCTAGTGGAGCAACCGTAAAGAGCGGAGAAGCCTTATGCCGTATCCAACCCTATGAACAGAATGATACGATTGCAGCTTCCAGAAGCAATAGAATTTCCAAAAGTGCTCTACGATCCTTGCAGACAGCGCTGAATCTGCAGGCAAGAGTGGTTGTTATACGGCAGAACAAAGTTAAGGCCTTAAAAAAACTTTTGGATGAGGGTGCAGCTACGACAGCGGACCTTACTGAGGCTCAAGAGCAACTTTTATCCGCTGAATCATCGGCTGATCAATCCAAAGCAGCTTTGGAGCGATTGGCTGCGCAAACTTCTGTCCTTCCACAGGTCACGGAGGCATCCAGGGCACCTTTTGCTGGACAGGTTATCCGTCCACTTGTCTATCCAGGCCAATGGGTGTCCCATGATACCCCAATATTGACTCTACTTAGCCATAGTCAGCCATGGATCGAGGCATTTCTTAGCCCAAAAGACATACGCTATGCACATCCTGGCACACCTGCAACCATTATTTTTAGTAATGGACAACATATTCCGGGTGTCGTTATGAGTGTTTCAGCTGAAGCGAGTAGATTGCCCCCTCAGTTTTCTGTGTTTTCCTCGACGCGAGGAAATACATTACGGATAAAACTCCGTCTTAAGTACCCATTACAATTGCATGATGTTGTGAAGGATATGCCCGTAAAGGTAAATTTTCAGGCTTGGCCATAACTTAAAATTCGGGAGAATGGATGGATACGCTCAGCATAGAGCCTACAATAATGCTTGTTATTGGTGGTGCCGGCTTCATCGGCTCCCACACGGTTGAACTTCTGCTTTCTGAAGGTTATCACGTCCGTGTCCTGGATAATCTCTCCACCGGGAAAAGGGATAACTTACCCGTAAGCCATGAACGCCTGGATTTTATATTGGGCGACATGACTGATCGCACACTACTGCATAGCGCCTGTGAAGGGGTGACCCACATATTACATCTCGCCGCCCAGGTTTCCGTCATCAGAAGTCAGGAGGATCCTGTTTTTTCCTGTCAGCAGAATATTCTGGCTTATGTTGGTGTTCTCGAAGAGGCGCGGAAACACCATGCGCGCTTTGTGTACGCCTCTTCGGCAGCCGTGTATGGCAACCCCACAAAACTGCCTCTGAATGAAGATGAACCAGCTTTGCCAATTTCTCCTTATGGAATGGAAAAATATACGAACGAGTTATATGCAGACCTCTATGGCCGTACGCATCAACTTTCGCATTTAGGCCTACGTTATTTTAATGTTTATGGCCCCCGGCAGGATCCCCAATCCCCCTATAGCGGGGTGATTTCCCGTTTTGTGGCCCAGGCGCTATCCCGGCAGGCACTGACCATCCGTGGTGATGGCAACCAGGAACGCGATTTCATTCATGTAAAAGATGTTGCTCAGGCCAACGTGGCGGCTCTAACAGGAAAGGTGCAGGGAAGCATTAACATTGCCCGAGGAGAAGCGACTACCATTCTCAATCTGGCAAAAACCATCCAAGAACTTGTCAATGCGCCATCCCGTATTGAATGGGTTCCACCCGTAGAAGGAGACATCCTCTGTTCCATTGCGGATAACGAGCAAATGCGCAAGGACTTATGCCAACCGTCCTGGTCTCTATCTGAAGGTATTCAGGATTTATTGCTGGCCAGGGTTATCTGACATACGCAGTGCTGGGTGCCATGCGCGCCCTGAGCCTAATTTCACGAGCCCAAAAAAAAAGCGCCGCAATTGCGGCGCCCTGGGCGATGATCATCCGCTAGGGATTAGATCTCGCGCACGTCCTCAGCCTGCATGCCTTTGGGGCCGCGAACACTGTTGAACGATACACGTGCGCCTTCTGCCAGGGTCTTGAAGCCGCTGCCCTGAATGGCGGAGTGATGTACGAATACATCTTCTTTGCCATCTTCAGGAGTAATGAAACCGAAACCTTTACTATCGTTGAACCACTTTACTGTACCTGTTGCCATTTGATGCACTTCCTATTGCGTAAATTCGGACCACGTGTCCATGAGCGAGCATAGGGACTATTCTTGAGACATGCAAGGCATTTCGCAAAAATTTCGCGCCAAATCATTCAATGTTGACGAAAACAGGGATTCTGACTAAGGTTAGAACCAACCGTCCGGTATGTAGCAGATGCAAAACGAGGAGGTCACCATGCAAGTGGGTTTCGTAGGACTGGGGCAGATGGGCTCGGGAATGGCAGCCAGACTGCTCACTTCCGGAGTAAGTCTGAAGGTATTTAACCGCACTCCCGAGAAAATACAGGCGCTTGTTGATCAGGGCGCAAAAGCCGCCAGTAGCCTTCAGGATCTTGCCGATGCCGATGTGGTATTCACCATGCTCGCCGATGATCCAGCCGTAACATCCCTGGTTCTGGAGGAAAACGGCCTGATAACGCATTTGCGGACAGGGGCCGTGCATGTGTCCTGCAGCACCATCAGTGTCAACCTTTCAGCGCAGCTGGCCGCAGCCCATGCCCGAGCCGGGCAGGAATATCTGGCCGCCCCGGTTTTCGGAAGGCCCGATGCGGCGGCTGCCGGCAAGCTGTTCCTGGCCTTGGCAGGAAAGCCGGAGATCATCTCCCGCCTGCAAAACCTTTTTGATGTGATGGGTCAACGTAGTTTTGTGGTGGCAGATGCGCCGGAAAAGGCCAATCTGGTCAAACTCAGTGGTAATTTTTTGATAGCTTCGGTCATTGAGTCGCTGGGTGAAGCCATGGCACTGGTGGAAAAAGGGGGAGTAGACCGCCATGCCTATCTGGATTTGCTGACCTCCAGCCTGTTCAATGTGCCCCTCTACAAAAATTATGGCGCACTGATTGCCGACCGGAAATTTATGCCGCCAGGATTTGCCGCGCCGCTGGGCCAGAAAGATATGCGTCTGGTTCTGGCAGCAGCGGAACATCTGGATGTTCCACTGCCTCTTGCAAGCCTCCTGCGTGATCGCTTTATTCGTCTCGCTGCCGAAGGCGGCACCACCCGTGACTGGTCTGCCGTAGGGGCATTGGCCGCGCAGGATGCCGGTCTTCTGCCCTGAATATCGGTGATGCTTCACAAGGAGAAAACCATGTCTGAGCTGAAATTTCGTCCTTATCATCAACCAGCAGGAGGCTGGGGAGCACTTCGTGCTTCCATGCAGAGCCTGCGCCAGCAAGGTATTCTCTCGGAAGGTACAGCCCTGCTGCTGAAGTCCAATCAGGCCGAAGGTTTTGATTGTCCGGGCTGCGCCTGGCCTGATCCCGATGCCCACTCCACCTTTGAATTTTGTGAAAACGGCGTCAAGGCGGTTGCTGCCGAAGCCACCAGCAAACGCGTAACAGCGGATTTTTTTGCCCGGCATTCCGTGAGCTGGCTTGCCCAGCAAAGTGATTATGATCTGGAAGAATTCGGCCGCCTGACCGAACCGATGATCTATGATGCCGCCAGCGACCATTATCAACCCGTTTCCTGGGAGCAGGCATTTGCCCAGATAGCCCATCACCTGCAGGTGCTCGACTCCCCCCACCAGGCTATTTTTTATACGTCCGGCAGAACTTCCAACGAAGCTGCTTTTCTCTATCAGCTTTTTGTCCGTGAGTTTGGTACCAACAACATGCCGGACTGCTCCAACATGTGTCACGAACCTACCAGTCTCGGAATGCCTGAGTCTATTGGTATTGGCAAAGGTACCGTCACCCTGGAAGACTTTGACCACGCCGATACACTGCTCCTCTTTGGCCATAATCCCGGCACCAATCACCCGCGCATGCTCGGCACCTTGCGAGATGCGGCCAAACGTGGCTGCCGGATTCTGGTTTTCAATCCGCTTCGGGAACGTGGCCTGCAGCGTTTTGTTAACCCTCAGGATCCCGGCGAGATGCTCACCAATCATGGGACCGAAATCGCTACCCATAACTATCAGCCCCGCATTGGCGGCGACTATGCCATTGCCCTCGGCATAGTGCGTTATCTGTTGGAGCAAGGCTCTCTGGATGAGGATTTTATTGATACGCATACTGAGGGTTTCACTGCTCTGAAAAAAATTACCCTGGATACCCCCTGGGCAGAAATTGAGTCGGAAAGCGGTCTCAGCCATGCCGATTTTATGGAAATCGGTAAAATTTATGATTCGGGCAAAGCCAGTATCATCACCTGGGGCATGGGCATCACCCAACACAAGCATGCCGTGGCTACCATTCAGATGCTGGTCAATGTGCTTCTCCTCAAAGGGAATATCGGTAAGCCCGGAGCGGGAGCCTGCCCCATTCGCGGACACAGTAATGTTCAGGGTGATCGCACCATGGGGATATGGGAACGTCCCGCTGCCGATTTTCTGGATCGTCTGGGCAAGGAGTTTGGTTTTGAGCCGCCCCGAGAACCCGGCCATGACGTCATTGCCAGCATTGCCGCTCTGGAAAAAGGTGAGGCCAAGGTGTTTTTCGGGATGGGGGGCAATTTTGCCAACGCCACCCCGGATACCCGGCGCGTGCATGAAGCCTTGCGCCATTGTGAGCTGACCGTGCATGTAACCACCAAACTCAATCGCTCTCATGTGGTCCACGGAAAAAACGCCCTGATTCTTCCTTGTCTGGGTCGAACAGAAATAGACATTCAAAATGGTCAGCCCCAGGGCATTACCGTTGAGGATTCCATGAGCATGGTGCACATTTCCCAGGGAATGCGGGCACCGGCATCGTCCCAACTGAAATCCGAATGTGCCATTATCGCAGAACTGGCTGAAGCCACTTTGCCCGACAGCAAAACCCCATGGCGCGCACTGGTAGAGGATTACGACCGGATTCGCGATCGAATCTCACGGGTAGTTGCAGGTTTTGAGGACTTCAATGCCCGGGTCCATCAACCCAGAGGGTTTCATCTCGATCTGCCGCCACGCTCCCGGCGCTGGACGACCCCATCGGGCAAGGCTCAGTTTATTGCCCAGCCATTGCATCACATCACCGAAGACCGCTTTATTCCCAAAAGTTCCGAGCGGGTTTTCAATCTCATGACGATTCGTAGTCATGATCAATACAACACCACCATTTATAGTTACGAAGATCGCTACCGGGGAGTATCGGGTGCCCGCAATATTTGCTTCATGCATCCTGAAGACATGGCTGAATTGGGTTTTATCGAAAATACGCTGGTGGATATTATTTCGCACTGGACTGACGGCGAGCGCGTTGCCCGGAGTTTTCGCCTGCTACCCTATGATATTCCCCGCTCCTGTGTGGCTGGCTACTATCCCGAGCTGAATGTACTGGTGCCTCTGTCCAGTCATGCAGACCGGGCCAACACCCCGACTTCCAAATCCATTCGGGTGACCTTTCACGCGGTGAGCAAGCGTGACGTCTGAGTCTGCTCCAGAATCGGCCACGGAAGATCTGGTCATCGCCCTGCTGCAGGCACTGTGTCATGAACCGGTCATTTCTCTGGCGAAAATAGGCAAACAGATGAATTTGCGGCGGAGCCAACTGGAACGTCTGTTGTTACTGCTTGGTGAAAATGAAAGCTGGGGTGGTATGGGATATCTGACCCAAAGCGAACAACGTGGTCGCACCGTGATCCTTCTTACTCAAAAAGGAAAGGATTTATGCGCATCAATGGCGAATTAGGTGCGGGCATCGGCTGGTCGGCAGCAACCCTGCTGACGGGAAAGGGCTTACCGGTTGCCCACCAGGAAGCGGTCCTTGAAGAACGCGCAGTCTCCATTGTCCTCAATGGTCAGGCTTACGCAGTGATGATGGTGACGCCGGAACACCTGGATGATTTTTTTATGGGTTTTTTGTGGAGCGAAGCCATTATTCACGACCCTGAGGAAATTATCACCTGGGAGTGGGTGACCGAAAATGGTGCCTGGGCCGTTTACCTCCAGCTCACGGCAGCAGCAGCAGAACGCGCGCAACACAAGCGTCGCCAAGTCCTTGGCGGAAGTGCCTGCGGCTTGTGCGGGACGCCGCTCCTGGCCGGGCTCATTCCTTTTGCGCCACTGGAGAGCAGCTTTTGCTGCAACCCGGTCTCCATCCGTACTCTCATGCTACAGATGCAGGAGCAACAGGCGCTGAATCACAGTACCGGCACGGCCCATGCCGCCATTCTCGGCTATCGCCGGGATTATCTGGTGCGCGAAGATATTGGTCGCCATAATGCCGTAGACAAGGGTATTGGTGCGGCCATTCAGCAAGGACTGATGCCCGGCGAAGTCAATGTGCTGGGGATTTCCTCGCGTCTTAGTTTTGAAATTGTGCTCAAGGCCATTGGCTTTGGCATTCCGGTGATTGCAGCCATTTCCGGAGTCAGCAGTCTCGCCATCGAGCTGGCTGAAAGCCACGGAGTAACCCTGATTGGTTACGCCCGCGACGATCGCATGACTTTGTATGCTCATTCCGAACGTATCCAGAAGGATTGGATGCCCGCACTTTCCCCGCTTTGTGATTAGCGGTTAAGCTGTTTTTTGTTCGCCAACTTTCAGGAGATCACCTTATGGATGTACGTGCCGCTGTCGCCTATGGCGCCAATCAACCCCTCGTCGTCGAGACTGTGCAGCTGGATGGTCCACGCGCCGGGGAAGTGCTGGTGGAAATCAAGGCGACCGGGGTTTGCCATACCGATGCCTACACACTTTCCGGCATGGATCCGGAAGGACTGTTTCCTACCATTCTTGGTCATGAAGGTGCAGGCGTGGTGGTTGAAGTGGGCGCGGGCGTGCGCTCTCTGAAACCCGGAGATCATGTTATTCCCCTTTATACCCCGGAGTGCCGGGAATGCGAATATTGCCTGAGTGGTAAAACCAATTTATGTCAGGCCATTCGTGAAACTCAGGGTAAAGGCTTGATGCCTGATGGCAGCAGCCGTTTTTCCAGTCAGGGCAAGCCTCTATACCATTACATGGGAACCAGCACTTTCGCGCAATACACCGTGCTCCCGGAAATTGCCCTGGCCAAAATTCGCGAGGATGCACCCTTTGACAAGGTTTGCTATATCGGCTGCGGCGTAACTACGGGTATTGGCGCGGTGATTTATACGGCCAAGGTGCGCCCTGGCGACAAGGTGGTGGTTTTTGGTTTGGGTGGTATTGGCCTCAATGTCGTGCAGGGTGCCCGCCTGGCGGGAGCCGACATGATCATCGGCGTGGATATCAATCCCTCCAAAAAAGCTTTGGCCGAAGAATTCGGGATGACGCATTTTGTCAATCCCAAAGAGGTAGAAGAGGATCTGGTCCCTTATCTGGTCAGCCTCACCAAAGGCGGAGCAGACTACAGCTTTGAATGCATTGGTAACACCACATTGATGCGTCAGGCTCTGGAATGTTGCCACAAGGGCTGGGGAACCAGCATTATCATTGGCGTCGCCGGGGCTGGCCAGGAAATCAGCACGCGCCCCTTCCAGCTGGTGACTGGACGTAACTGGCGCGGCTCTGCTTTTGGCGGCGCCAAAGGTCGTACGGACGTGCCCAAAATTGTCGACTGGTATATGGAAGGTAAAATCCGGATTGATGAGATGATCACTCATACCCTGCCACTGGAATCCATCAATACCGCCTTTGATTTGATGCACGAAGGTAAATCCATCCGCACCGTGTTGACTTTCTGAGGTATTTCATGCCCGCTCAAGAACTGGAGATCCTCGAATCGCATGCCTGCTTTGGCGGGCGCATGGCGCGCTATGAACATCCATCCCGGCACTGTCAGGGACCCATGCGTTTTGCGATTTTCATCCCCCCGCATCAACCAGGGGAAAAGCTTCCGGTGCTGACTTTTCTTGCCGGACTGACCTGCAGCGAAGAAACTTTCATGATCAAGGCGGGAGCTCAGCGCTATGCGGCAGAACTGGGCCTTATCCTGGTAGCTCCCGATACCAGCCCCCGTAATACCGGAATTGCAGGAGAAAATGATGACTGGGACTTCGGCAGCGGTGCCGGATTTTATCTGGACGCGACGCAAGCCCCCTGGCAGGCTCACTACCAGATGTTTTCCTATGTAACCGAAGAACTTCCCGCCCTCATTGCCCGGAATTTTCCCATGAGCGCAGGCGTCCAGGGCATTTGCGGGCACTCCATGGGTGGTCACGGGGCTCTGGTCTGCGGATTACGACGACCCGGGCAGTATCAGTCCCTGTCGGCCTTCGCCCCGGTATCCGCCCCCAGTCAGACGCCCTGGGGACAAAAAGCCTTCAGTCGCTACCTCGGTGACGATACCCGGCAATGGCTGGCTTATGACAGTCTGGAACTCCTCAAAAGTTCGGGCCAACAGCACCCACCCATCCTGATAGATCAGGGACGTGCCGATCCCTTTCTGGAGGCAGAGCTGAAAACCGAATATCTGGAGACTCTGAATGACCCGCAAATCATCCTGCGCTGGCATGAAACCTATGATCACAGCTATTTTTTCATCAGCAGCTTCATCGGAGAACATCTGAATTTCCATGCCCGCCATCTGGGCGCTGTACCCAGATCACCTGCTCATGACTGATTTCCGGGACCCGCACAACGGGCCTAGTCTCTACCAAGCAGAGCCTTTAGCCGATGGCTGACAGCCGGGGGCATGCGTTGGGTGCAGCCATGTTGGGGATGCTGTTGGACGGCTATGACCTCAGCATCATGGCGGTGGTTCTGCTGCCGCTGAGCAGCGCCTGGCATCTGCAGGCTACGGAAACCGGCATTCTTATGGCCATGGCCCTGCTCGGCTCCCTGATCGGCGGATTATTCGGTGGATTTTTCACGGATCGTTTTGGTCGCCGCCGACTGCTTTTCCCCAACATTTTTCTGTATGTACTGGGAGCCTTGATCAGTGCTTTCAGTCCGGATACCGCAGCGCTTTTCGCGGGCCGATTTATTACCGGTCTCGCCATTGGCCTCGACTACCCACTGGTGGCCACCATCGTTGCCGAATACAGCCAGTCGGCGCAGCGCGGAAACCGCTTTGCCCGGGTCAATCTGGCCTGGTATGTAGGCGCATTGCTCTCCACCCTGGTCGGCTGGGCACTGCTATCCACCGGACCCGACTCCTGGCGCTGGATGCTGGGCAGCGCCATCGTCCCCGCCCTGGCCTTGCTCTGGCTGCGTCGTGGCCTGCCGGAATCACCGCGCTGGCTGGTGCGCAAAGGGCAGCATCAGCAGGCGGAGGAAGCCCTGGCGCAGCTACAGCCAGCTTATTCGCCAGCGCAGCGGCAGGCGGAACTCGAAAGTTTTCAGATTCAGCGTCAATCGTGGCGCATTCTGCTCCGTAAGGCCTGGTTACGACGCCTTTTTCTCAGCGTTTTCCCCTGGTTTTGTCTGGACGTGGTCGGCCTCGGGATTGGTCTCTATTTCCCCATGGTACTGCGTGATAATGGTCTGGCCAGCAGTAATGCCGCTGCTGCAGCCATCAATGCGGCTTTTCTGATTATTTCGGCCCTCGGGATCGTTTTCATTGTCTCCCGTCTGGATCGCTGGGGGCGCATTCCCCTGCAAAGTGCGGGTTTTGCTCTGATGTCCCTGGGACTGGCCGTATTCGCGCTCTGCTCCTGGAACCATTGGATTATGGGCGTATATCTGGCCGCTGCCGTATATTCTTTTGGGGTGGGTATTGGTCCCGGCGTCACCGTATTTGCTCTGGCAGTGGAAATCTTCCCCACTGAATTGCGGGCCAGCGCCGCTGGTCTGGCAACGGCCCTGTCGCGGCTGGGGGCCTTCTTTTCCGCCGTACTGTTTCCGATTTTTGAAAAAAGCTGGGGGATTCCTCTGGTGCTGGTATTTATGTCAGTTGTTGCCCTGCTCGGCTTGCTGACCACCCTGATTTATGGCGTGGAATCACGTATGAAAAGCCTGGAAGAACTGGAAAACCTGGCCGCTAAAAACTGAAGCTACTCAAAACTCCAGGTGCGGACGATACGCAAAGGCGTCGGCGGGGATTGCCACAGAGCCGGTAAGGCTGCAAAAGGTGACGCAGCACGAATAAGGGTTTCCACCGCTTCCACCAGGGCAACATTGCGTGAGCCCTGCAACATGGAAATTTCCAATAAATGTCCATTTGGAGCAATGGTTACTGCCACGACCACCCGTCCTTGCGGCAGCGGCCCATGCCCCGGCGCAAACAGCTTTTTCTGGGCGAGCGCCATGATGCGTCCTTCCCAGTTTTTCAGATAGAAGTTATAGGCAGCCTGGCGCTCTGCTGAAGAAACAGCTGGCATCGCTTTATGCGTCACGGCGTCCACATCCGCCTGGGGACGCGACACGCGCGGATCTATCGGGGCACTGATCCGGGGCTGATGAAAAGTGGGCGTCAGGGAAATTTCCACTAACGAGGTAACCGGATTTTTTTTGGCCAGGGGTGCGGCCAGGCCCAATAACAGATACATCCAGACCAGCAAATTGACAAACAACGAAAACAACAGCCAGGGAAACAACTGGTCCATGTCACTGGCGCGCAACCGGAAAATCCGGCCAATGGCGATAATACCTACCGCACCATACCAGCGCAGCCGAAATAACCCATCTTCAAGTAGGCTCTCAGATTTTTTCTGGCGCACATTCCGGCCAGGACGCGCTGAGGACGCTTTTACTCCAGCCATTCCGCCGCATCCAGGGCGTAATAAGTAATAATGGCGTCTGCCCCGGCGCGTTTCATGCCCAATAAAGATTCCAGCACGCTGCGCTGTAAATCCAGCCATCCCGCCCGCGCGGCTGCCTGCAACATGCTGTATTCTCCTGACACCTGATAAGTCAGCACCGGCAAATCACAGCGCTCGCGCAAATCCCGTACCAGATCCAGATACGGCATGGCAGGCTTGACCATGACCATGTCGCAACCTTCAGCAATATCCAGATCCAGTTCGCGGAAAGCTTCGCGGCGATTGCCTGGATCCATCTGATAGGCGCGACGATCGCCAAACTGGGGGGCACTATCGGCTGCATCCCGGAACGGCCCGTAATAGGCGCTGGCATACTTGACCGCGTAGGACAAAATGCTGACCTCGGAGTGACCGGCAGCATCCAGCGCCTCACGGATGGCCGTCACCATGCCATCCACCATGCCCGATGGTGCCACCACATGCACACCCGCCTCGGCATAGGAAAGTGCCTGACGCTGCAGGTTTTCCAGGGTCGCATTATCGTCCCGATCCCCTTCGGCATTGAGAATACCGCAATGGCCATGATCGGTGTATTCACAAAAACAGGCGTCTGCTATGACCAGCAGATCGGGGTAGGCAGCGCGGATTGCGCGGGTGGCCTTTTGCACCAACCCCTCACTCTCCCAGGAGGCAGAGCCACAGGCATCCTTGCAGCCTTCAGCAATAACACCAAACAACAAAACCGCCGAAATACCCCGGGAGACCGCTTCTCTGCAAAGCTTCAGGGCTGAATCAATACTATGGCGGAATACCCCGGGCATGGAAATAATATCGCTGCGGATCCCTTCACCTTCCACCAGGAAAATGGGCAGGATGAAATCCGCTGGAGTCAGCTGATTTTCCCGCAGCATGGCGCGCATGGCCGGATGGCGGCGCAAACGTCGGGGCGAATGTCGTAAGGAAAGACTATTTCTAGACATCGGCAACTTGCTCCCGGCTTTTTGCCCAGACTTCCAGAGCCGCCATAATCCCTTCGGTACTGGCTTCTTCGGCTACCCAGGGGTCCGGTAAACCCACCGCAGTAATGGCTTCTGCGGTGAGCGGGCTGATGGCAATCAGGGGGGTATTTTTCAACCAGCGCTGGCCAAGCCCGCCAATCATTTGATAAAAATTATTGAAAATTTCGGGACTGGTCAGGGTAACGGCATGCAGTTCACCACGGGCCCAGGCGTGCAGGAGAGGGGTTGGATTGGCACCCGGCAGGGTGCGGCGATAACACAGGACCTTGTCCACTTGCGCACCACGTTCGCCCAGCACCTTTTCCAGCAATTCCCGCCCCTGATCGCCGACAAAGAGGGCGACGTGGCTGCCCTGCATTTCCGCCAACTCGGCGCTGTTGAGCAAACCCTCAGAGCTGAATTTTTTGGGTACCAGATCCACTTGCAGGCCAAATTCCCGAAGAGCCTTGGCAGTTTCCCGCCCTACCGCTGCAATGCGCGGCCCCTGGGGCCAGATTAAATTCCGGCTTTGCAGACGACTCAGGGCAAAAGCTACCGCATTGCGGCTGGTAAAAATCACCCAGTCGAATGTATCAAGCTGGTGCAGGGCGTCATCCAGAGACTGCCAGTTTTCCGGTGCTTCAATTTGTACTGCCGGAAACAGAATCGGCCGCGCAGCAGCCGCTTTCAGCGCTTCCACCAGATCTCCTGCCTGCTCGCGGGGACGGGTAACCACCACCCCTTTGTTCTGTAGTAATCCACTACTCATCATGTTTGAATTTCCTTGATAATTGCGGCAGCACCCTGGGCCAGTAGCTGGACAGCCACCTCCTGGCCCAGCGCCACCGGATCCGTACCACTGGCTTCTGCCCGCAGCAGGCGGGAACCATCAGGACTGGCTACCAGCCCACGCAGGAACAACTTTTGTCCCTGCCATTCTGCCAGTGCCGCAACCGGCAAGCGGCAATCTCCACCCAGAATCCGGTTCATGCTGCGCTCCGCCAACACACACTGCCAGGTAGGCTGATCCATCAAGGGCTGTAATAACTCCCTTGTTACTATATCGTCTGTGCGGATTTCAATGCCTACCGCGCCCTGCCCCACTGCAGGCAAGGACTGCTCAACGGGAATAGCGTAGGTAATCCGTTCATGAAGCTGCAGACGCTTCAGACCCGCCACAGCCAGGATAATCGCCGAATATTGACCTTCGTCCAGCTTGCGCAGCCGGGTAGCTACATTACCCCGTAAATCATCCACCTGTACTTGCGGATATTTTTGCAATAATTGTGCGCGGCGCCGCAAGCTGGAACTCCCCACTCTGGCGTCCGGCGCAAGTTCCTCCGGATGGTGGACCGTGTTACTGACGAAGGCATCACGGACATCCTCCCGCGCCATGATGGCCGCAATTTCCAGGCCCACCGGCTGCAGGGCCGGCACATCCTTCATGGAATGCACGGCAATGTCCACCTGGCGCGCCAACAACGCTTCTTCTATTTCCTTGACGAACAGCCCTTTGCCGCCCAGGGAATGCAAGGGCGCGTCCAACAGCACGTCCCCACTGGTACTCATGCGGATGATTTCCACCTGAACATCCGGATGGGCGGCATGCAGGGCATCCCGGACATGCTCAGCCTGCCAGACAGCGAGAGGACTGGCGCGGGTACCAATTCGAATCAGCGGCATCATGGCGGGATAATCATCCTGGAATAACACAAAAAAGCAGGAGCTAGACCCCTTGGCAGGGCAACTTTTCCCGTCAAGGATAATGATGTTTGAGCAAAGCAGCAAATAACATTGAAATACTCTTTAACTACAAGATACAATCGCTGCAAATTTAACAGGAGCTCGAAAACATGCGTCACCATCAAATCTGGATAGCCGTTGCAATGACTGGTGCCCTGGCACTGACGGGCTGCGCCCATAATGTAGGTAGTGGTAAACCCAGCACTGTGGGTGCTGTGGCCCCTGTCAATTCCGCTGCCACCGCAGGTTACAATGGCGAAGGCGTCAATGGCCAGGATCTGAATGCCAATGGCCCCATCGGCGGCGGCAACAGCGGCCTGACGGCGGCTGAACTGGCTGCCCTGCCGCAGCAATTGCGTGTGCATTTCGGCTTCAACAGTGAAAACATGGATGCCCATGCCCAGCAGATTGCCACCCAGAATGCCCAGTTCATGGTCAATCATCCCCATGTCAAGGTCCGCCTGGAAGGCAATACCGATGACCGGGGTACTCAGGAATACAATCTGGCCCTCGGCGAACGCCGCGCGGAAACCGTGAAGCAGTTCCTGGAAGCTCAGGGAGTCAATGCCGCGCGCATCAGCACCGTGAGCTTCGGCAAGGATAACCCCCTCTGCACTACCAATGATGCCGAGTGCTGGGCAAAAAACCGCCGCGTTGATTTTGTGTATAGTGGTGGCTACAACGGCTAAACAGCCAAGGAGTATATGTTGATGAAACGCTGGCAATTACTGCCTGTTCTACCGTTATTATGTCTGAGTCCTTTTGCCCAGGCAGAATCCACGAGTGACCGGGTGCTCCAGCTTCAGCAGCAAATGGCGGTCATGCAGGGCGAGTTGAGCAGTCTCGTCGCGGTTCAGCAAGCGGACAAAGGCTCACAAAGCGCTCTGGCCAGCCTGCTTCAACGTACTCAACGTCTGGAGCAGGAGGTTCGCAATCTGCGTGGGGAAGTAGACACCAAAACCCATGATCTGCAGACAGAACAGCAAGCTACGGCCAGCAAGGTGCAGGCTCTGGCCGCACAACTTGCGGTGGCTACTCCAGCAACCGGCATAACCGCCAGCACCAGCAGCGTGCTGACCAGCACTTCTCCAGTCAGCACGCCTGCTGCAGCGGTGGCCAGTGCAGCCAGCAATACTTCCGCACCATCCATTCAAGGACTGGGACAAGCGGATTACCAGCATGCCTTCAATTTTCTGCGTCAGGGTAAATATGGTGATGCCGTCACCGGCCTGCAGGGTTTCATCCAGAAATATCCACAAAGCAGTCTGGTGCCGGATGCCTATTACTGGTTAGGGCAAGCCCAGTACGTACTGGGACAAAATGATGCGGCACTGAAAAGCCTTTATGTGGTGCCTACCCGTTTCAGCCAGAGCAGCAAGGCTCCCGAAGCCATGTTACGCATGGCCGAGATTTATCAGGCCATCGGCAAAAAGAAGCAGGCAACCGTGGTCCTTAATAAGGTACTCAAACAATATCCCAGCACCCCGTCAGCACAAAAAGCGGAAGCACAGTTACAGGCCTTGCCGTCTCAGTAAGGATGGACGAACGGCTTCGCATCACCGAAATTTTTCATAGCCTGCAAGGGGAGACCCGCAGCGTAGGCCGTCCTGCAACTTTTGTGAGGCTGACCGGCTGTCCTCTGCGTTGTCACTACTGTGATACGGCTTATGCGTTTCATGGTGGTGAATGGCAGACTCTGGATGTCATCATAGATGCGGTGCGGGCAGGTGGTAATCGTCTGGTCGTCGTAACTGGCGGCGAACCACTCGCCCAGCAGGACGTGCTGCCGCTCATGACCCGGCTATGCGACTCCGGCTACGAAGTTTTTCTGGAAACCAGCGGCGCCCTATCCGTCGAAGCGGTAGACCCCCGTGTTATCAAAGTGCTTGACCTCAAAACGCCGGATTCTGGCGAGTCAGACCGTAACCTTTGGGAAAACTTAGTCCGGCTGAATGCCCAGGATCAAATCAAGTTTGTCATTTGCAGTCGCCGGGATTATGACTGGGCCAAGGAAGTTCTGGCGCGGGAAGACCTGAGCCAGATCTGCGAGGTTCTGTTTTCCCCTTCCCAGGGAGAAATGCCGCTCCGTGACCTGGCCGACTGGATACTCACCGACCAGCTTCCGGTGCGCCTCCAGATTCAACTGCACAAACTCATTTGGGGCGATGTCCCGGGACGCTGAATGGTGCCAGACATGATTGAAACAAAACCTGCCATTGTGCTGCTTTCCGGCGGCCTCGACTCCGCCACGGTCATGGCGCTGATGCGTCGCGATGGTTATGCCATTCATGCCATGTCCTTTGATTATGGCCAACGCCACAAGCAGGAACTGCATTACGCCGGACTGGTGGCACAGGCTATGGGGGTGGCCAGTCATCGCACCGTGCATATTGATCTGGCCGCGTTTGGCGGTTCGGCCCTGACGGATGCCCAGCTTGCGGTACCCGAAAGTGGTATCGCTCCCGGCATTCCCATTACCTATGTCCCGGCGCGGAACACCATATTTTTATCTTTTGCCCTGGCCCTGGCTGAAGTAACGGGGGCACAGGATATTTTCATCGGGGTCAACAGCCAGGATTACAGCGGTTATCCTGACTGCCGTCCGGAATTCATCAGCGCCTTTGAGAAACTGGCCCAGGTAGCTACCCGCCTCGGCGACGAATCCAGAGGACCGCGTATTCACGCGCCTCTCCAGTATCTCGACAAAAGCGAAATCATCCAGTTGGGAACCCAATTAGGCGTCGATTACGGTTTGACCCGCTCCTGTTATCAGCTCGATGACCAGGGCCGATCCTGCGGCCGCTGCGACAGTTGCCGCCTGCGCCACGCCGGATTCCTGAGCGCCGGAATTGCTGATCCTACGCCTTATCAATAAGCCTAAAAACGGCAGTTGCCGTGGGTGCTTTTTGCTCCGTTGTTCCTCGCCTGTTGTTCTAGGGCTCATCCTGCTGTCAGGAGAGAACTCGCCCTGCGGGCTCAAACAGCTCTCCTGACGGGCGCAGGATTTCGCCAAGAACAACAACGGCTCGGAACAAAAGTCGCTGCAAAGCACCCACGGCAACTGCCGTTTTTAGGATAAGGCGGAGTGTGCTGTGGCTGGCGTAGTCTCGAAATAAATACGCTCATTTCGTCCATTGGACGGCTCCTTAGCCAAGTCACGGCTCTGACACAGAGTGCCGGTTTCGTCTACCGTGACCAGGCGGGCTGGCTGTCCTGACCGACGTCACTGTGCAATATGGCCATGGTTTTACCATCCAGACTGACTTCTGCCAGAACCTTGCGGCCACCCCGATGGGTGCCATACAAAATCATCTGACCATTACCCGCGAAGCTCGGATGATCGCAGTTGCCCTGGGCATCCAGCACCCGCAGGCCGCTGCCGTTGGGATCCATCACGGCCAAGGCATAAACGCCATCCGTGCGATGAATAAAGGCGATGGCATTTCCCGTGGGTGAGTACTCAGGTCCGGCATTATAGCCGCCGCTGTAAGTCAGGCGATGGATGTTGCCGCCATTGGCATTCATGGCATAAATCTGCGGCCCACCCGCGCGATCCGAGACAAACACAATCTGGCTGCCATTAGGCGACCAGGTAGGCGAAGTATTGATGGCATCATCATTGGTCAATTGCCGCCGCTGCCCGGTCTGCAGATTGGCCACATACAGCTCGGTATGTCCGCCCGAGGAGCGTGCGTAGGCAATTTCCTGGCCATTGGGTGAAAAAGCCGGAGCACTGACAATTTCACCACCCGGCGCGATAGATTGGCGTTTTCCCGTCGCCAGATCCTGCACGTAAATGATGGCGCGGGCATTGGCATAGGTGACATAAGCCAGACGGTGATTGTTGGGTGACCAGACCGGCGAAAATACCGGCATGATGCCCCGAACAATGGGATGCGGATTCCAGCCATCTGATTCAGCCACCAGCAATTCATAGGTATTACCGGTCTGCCGCACATAGGCAATACGGCTGGCAAAGGGACCGGGTTTTCCGGTGAAAGCCTGATAAATGACATCGGCGACGTGATGCGCGGTCATATGCAATTCAGCGGCCGAACAGGTGAAACGCCGCGCCGTCAACTCCTGCCCCGTGCTCACATTGTAGACATAGACACTGACCGCATACCCGCCATTCAGGGGCTGCACCGAACCCACTGCAAGACCGGTAGCTCCCACGGCAGTCCATTCGGAAGCCTTGACGGCTCCCGGGGCGCGGGGATCACTGGGATAACCCGCTGGCTCAATCACCCGAAACAAACCACTGTGGCGCAAATCATTGCGCACCACATCGGCTACTGAAGGCTGTCCCGGCACGCCCGGACCAAAAGAAGGTATGGCAATGGGCAGAGCCGAAGCCACACTTTTAGTGATTTCTACGGTGAGTGCGGCCTGGGCGGGCAACACAAATGCTGAAGCCAGCAGAAACAGGGCCAAAGCCCAGAAGCGTTTAGCCATGATTGAGATCCTCCGCATTAAATTTAAGATTTACGACTTTGTACAGGGAATAAGAAAGGCCAATAGGTGGTGGAAAAGGTGCAGCCTGATCCACCGCCTGGATAACTGCTTTGTCGAACCGCGGGTTACCGCTGGAGCGCACGATTTGCGGTTGACCAATTATTTGTCCCTCGGGATTCAGTTGAATTTCAACCACGCAGGACAGAGCCGCAGCAAAATTAGTATCCCAGGCGTTGTAAACCTTGGTAGTGACCTGTTGCTCGAATAGGCCGATCAGACGCTGATTTTCCGAGGCCTGCTGGGCGCGGGCAGCGGCCATGTTGGCTTCAGCCTGCAACTTGGCCTTTGCTTCGGCCATGCGCTGCTGCAAGGCTTTGGCGCGTGCGGCAGCCGCTGCTTGGGCCGCCTGGGCTGCCAGTTGTTTTTTGAGTTCTGCAGCGCGGGCCGCCGCTGCTTTTTCCTCGGCGGCCTTAGCTGCAGCCTGTTGCGCGGCCTTCTCCTGAGCAGCCTTCTCTTGAGCGGCTTTTTCCTGGGCTGCCTTTCTGGCCGTAGCTTTTTCCTGAGCGGCTTTTTCGGCGGCAGCCTTGGCCTCTTGAGCGGCTTTTTGTCGTGCGGCCAGCTCTTCGGCATGCTTTTCCTGCGCCGCGCGTGCTGCCGCAATTTGTGCCGCCTTCTGTCTGGCCGCTTTTTCAGCTTTTGCTGCCTGTTCAGCGGCAATTTGCGCCGCAGTAGGTGGTGGTGGCGTCACCGGTTTGGGCTCCGGCTTGGGAACGGGAACAGGCTTGGGAGTTGGCTTAGGAACAGGAACGGGTTTAGGCACCGGTTTGGGTACAGGCTGAGGGGCAGGAACCGGTTGCTGAACCGGGGCAGGCATGGCGGCCATAGGCATACTGCTGCTCAGTTGTGCCTGCATGGGTTTGTTGCCACTACTCGGTGGCACCTGCACATGAAAAGTCCAGAACAGGGCAAACAGTATGGCCGCATTGAGAATAATGGCCAGCAGCAAAGGCCAAAAAGGCTGACGCTCTTTCAATGACCCTCCGGGCGGGTCAGCAGGCCGACATGGGAAATACCAGCTTCCTGCAGCCGTGCCATCACGGCCATGACCTTGCCATAATCCACATGGGCATCACCACCTACCAATACCTGCACCTGACCATGACTGGAAGCGGCAATATGGCGTACATCTGTAGCCAGATCATCCAATGCTACCGAACTGTGACTGTCTTTGAACTGTACGGAAATGGTTCCTTGCCGAGTCACGGAAATCAGCACCGGCGGGGTTTTGTCCGAGACGGGTTTAGTGACGCCCTTAGGCAGATTCACATTCACGCCCTGGGTCAGGAGTGGCGCCGAGAGCATAAAAATCACCAACAGCACCAAGGTGACGTCGATATAGGGAACAACGTTCATTTCCGCCATCAAACGCCTTCTTTTCATGGCTTGGTCTCGGGTACCTGACGATGCAGGATGTTGGTGAACTCATCCATGAACACCTCATACTGGGCATCCAGCTTGTCCAGTTTGTGAATGTAGCGGTTGTAGGCAGCCGTTGCCGGAATGGCCGCAAAAAGACCAGCCGCCGTGGCAATGAGGGCTTCGGCAACCGGGGGAGCGACAGTCGCCAGGGTAGCCTGCCCTGCGACACCAATATGCATGAAAGCCGTCATGATGCCCCAGACGGTGCCCAGCAAACCAACGAAGGGGCTGACCGAAGACACCGAGGCCAGAAAAGCCAGACGATTTTCCAGACGGCCAACCTCGCGCATTTGGGCCACACGCATGGCGCGGCGGGCGGCATCGAGGGCATCACTGGGACGAATTTTGCCGCGCTGCCGCTGAAACTCTTCATAACCCGCACAGAAAATACTGCCGGCTCCGGTTTCCAGATTGGTGTTGCCGGAAACGTGCTGATAAATCTGGCTCATTTCACCGCCGCTCCAGAAGCGTTTCTCGAAACGGGTCAGGGCCTTGAAAGCACCAGCAAATACCGCCCATTTTTCAAAAATGATGGTCCAGGAAGCAATGGAGGCGATGACCAAAAGTACCAGTATGATCTGGACAACAGGGCTGGCATTCAGAACCAGATGGGCTACGGAAAGAGAAGCTGCGGGATGGGTGACAGTTTGAGGATCCATAAAATCTCACGGGTGAACACTGAGGGGAAAGGCCTGCAGAAGTTCTGCAGGAATGACGTGGGGACGAAAAGTCTCGGCTTCCAGGCAGACCACTTCCACCTCGCCACTGCACAAGTGCTTTTCCTTCACCGCAATATCTTGTTGAAAATGCATACGAACCGGGGTCTTGTGAATGATGGCCGATTTTATCTGAAGCAGGTCATTAAAACGAGCCGGGGCGCGGAAATCCAGATGCGCCCGACGCACCACAAAAAGAATACCGGGATCGCGTTCCAGCACATCCAGTTCATAACCTTTTTCGCGCAGCATTTCCGTACGGGCGCGCTCCATGAAGCGTAAGTAGTTGGCATGATACACCACCCCGCCATGATCCGTATCTTCATAATAAACGCGGACCTGAAAGACACTGTCAGCGGCCTCAGAGTGCATCGAAAAGTCCCCCGCCAGCCTTAGGTATCGGTAAACCCAACGCCAGATAACTCATTTCCGTGGCGCAGCGTCCACGCGGCGTACGGATCAGGTAACCACGCTGAATCAGGAAGGGCTCCAGCACATCTTCGATGGTTCCGCGCTCTTCACCAATGGCTGCGGCGAGACTTTCCACCCCCACCGGACCGCCGGCAAAGCGCTCGATGACGGCTTGCAGTAGCTTACGATCCTGACCGTCAAAGCCATGTTGATCGACTTCCATCAAGGTCAGCGCGGCCTCTGCAGTGCCTTGATCAATTTCCCCGTTGCCCCGCACCTGGGCAAAATCCCGTACCCGCCGCAGCAGGCGATTGGCAATGCGCGGGGTTCCCCGGGCACGCCGGGCGATTTCCTGGGCGCCCCGCAAATCCTGGGTAGTCCCCAGAATATTGGCCGAACGGGTCACAATCTGGGTCAACTCTGCGTCACTGTAAAATTCCAGATGAAAACTGATGCCAAATCGGTCACGTAATGGCGAGGTGAGCAAACCCGCCCGGGTGGTAGCCCCGATCAGGGTGAAGGGCGGCAGGCTGATTTTAATGGAACGGGCGGCAGGGCCCTCACCAATCAAAATATCCAGCTCATAATCTTCCAACGCCGGATAGAGAATTTCTTCGACCACGGGGCTGAGGCGATGAATTTCATCGACAAATAACACATCATGAGGTTGCAGATTGGTCAAAATGGCGGCCAGATCTCCCGGCTTATCCAGAACCGGTCCCGAGGTAACTTTCAGACCCGCACCCATTTCCTGGGCAATAATGTGCGCGAGGGTGGTTTTTCCAAGGCCGGGGGGGCCGAAGAGCAGGACATGGTCCAGGGCTTCAGCACGCCCTTTGGCCGCATCAATATAGAGACTAAGGGATTCGCGGAGCCGCGCCTGACCAATATAATCCGCCAGCAAACGCGGACGCAGGGCACGATCCACTGCGTCGGTGTGGGCTTCCTGGGGATTGAGAGGGCCTCTGTCCATCATGGGGTTGTGACCATCGCGATGCTGGCGGGTTCCATAAAATCAATGGCGTGAAAGTTGTTGCAAAGCCTGACGGATCAGGTCTTCAAGACTCAATCCATCGCCCAGGTTGCCAATCGTCTGACTGGCCTGTGCAGGCTTATACCCTAATGTCAGGAGTGCTGCAATAGCTTCCTGGCGCGGATCACCCGACACGGCTTTGCTGGTAGGCAACGTGCTGATTCCACCCATTTTATCGCGTAGCTCGACCACCAGTCTTTCTGCGGTTTTCGGACCGATACCGGGAATGGCCGTCAGCTGTGCCACATTGCCTTCAGCCACCGCTTGACCGAGCTTTTCTGCCGGCAGACCCGAGAGGCAGGCCAGTGCCACTTTGCCACCAATACCATTGACACGAATCAACAGACGAAAAGTATCGCGCTCAGCCACGCTCATAAATCCATAGAGCAGATGGGCATCTTCGCGAATGGTCAGATGGGTATGCACCAACAGGGTTTCGCCCGCGTCTGCCATCTGGTAGAAGCTGGACAGGGGCATTTCCAGCTCATAACCCACCCCCTGGACCTCCAGCCAGAGCCAGGGTGGACGCTTCTGCAGAATGATCCCGCGCAATGAGGTAATCATGGGCGTCCTTTTTCCAAAAAATCAGACATGGCCGGCCGCCTGCCAGCGCTGTTGAGTCCGGGCATGATGGGCATGACAAATGGCACAGGCCAGGGCGTCAGCCGCATCGGCCTGAGGGTTTTTATCCAGATGAAGCAGCCAGCGCACCATGCTCTGAACTTGTGCCTTGTCTGCATGTCCAGCTCCCACCGACGCTTTTTTGATTTGCAGGGCGGTGTATTCTTCTACCGGCAGCCCCGCTTCCAGCAGTGCCACCAGCGCCGCACCCCGGGCCTGGCCCAATTTCAGGGCAGAATCCGCATTGCGGGCCATGAAAACCTGCTCAATGGCTGCCGTATCGGGTCGATGCTCGGCCAACACCTGCGCCAGATCCCGGTAGATGGCGCCGATGCGCTCCAGAAAGGGCCGGCCAGCCACATTCAGGCAGCCATGAGCCACATGCCGCAACTCGCCACGCGCATCCGACTCGATGATGCCATAGCCGGTGCGCAAAGAGCCCGGATCAATGCCGATGATGCGCAAGGACGTTTCCTGATGGACTGAAAAATTCAGGATGCTGCTTCCAGGCGGGCCATTTCCTCATCGCTGATTTCATAGTTGGCGTACACATTTTGCACGTCATCGTTTTCCTCCAGGAAGTCGATGAGACGCAGCAGTTTTTCTGCCTCCTCTCCACTCACCTCAATCGTGTTTTCCGGAATCATGGTCAATTCGCTTTCTTCCGGCTGCAAACCGGCGGCTTCCAGTGCCTGGACCACGCTGTGCAAGTCCGTGGCCGCCGTATAGACAGCAATCCGCTCACCTTCATTGACCACGTCTTCGGCCCCTGCTTCCAGCGCCGCCTCGAGAATTTTGTCTTCATCAGCATCGCCGGGAAAAACAATTAAGCCCAGCTTTTTGAACTGATAGGCAACAGAACCGGCGGTTCCCATATTACCGCCGCGTTTGGAAAATATATGGCGGATTTCTGCGACGGTACGAACCTTGTTGTCGGTCATGGTTTCAATCAGGATAGCCACACCCGCAGGGCCGTAGCCCTCATAAGTCACTTCCTCGTAATCCACGCCTTCCAGCTCACCCGTACCGCGTTTGACGGCGCGTTCAATGGTGTCTTTGGTCATGTTGGCACCATATGCCTTGTCCAGAGCCAGGCGCAGTCGTGAATTACTGCCCGGATCTCCGCCCCCGGCGCGCGCTGCAACGGTAATTTCGCGAATCAGACGGGTAAATATTTTGCCGCGTTTGGCGTCTTTCAGTGCTTTCTTGAATTTGATGGTGGACCATTTACTATGCCCGGACATAACCCACTCCTTGCTTCTATAACTGACTTATTTTGGTTGAAATATCGGCCATGATAACGCAAAGGCAAGGATGCCGTCATGCAAGTGTGGCAATAGCACTCATGGTCGCCCCCATGACTTCGGCGGCGTCAGCATCACGATGAAAATGCAGGGGCACCCCATAGCGTAACAGGGGATGCTGGCGCCGCAGCCAGGTCTGCAAGTCAGAAGCGGCCTGCCGGGCGCCGCCGACATGAGCCGGGACCACCGGCGCGGCACTTTCGCGCACCAGCCAGGCGACACCTTTCCGGGTCTCCGAGCGATTGATGCCGCCCTCGGGAAAAATGCCGAGTACCCGACCCTCTTCAAGAACATGGCGAGCCTGCAACAGCGCCCGCACATCACGACGATCCCGACGTACCGGAATGCTGTAGGTTTGCTCCAGCAACTGGCGCATCAATGGATTGTCGTAGTATTCCCGGGCCACCAGAAAGGACACCACGCGTTGATTGCTGGCGACCAGCAGCAGGGGATCCAACACCGACACATGATTACACACCAGAATCGCCGCGCCCTCAGCCGGTACGGTACTGTGCTCCCAATGCGCGCCCTGATAAAGGCGCAGATAGGCAGTCAGCAGACGATGCAGATTGCGCTGGGTCAGCGACCATTCGCCAATCACATCAGCCGGCTGCACAGCGACAGAGGACATGGCGGCCGTCAGGACACCATAAGCATGCGTTCCAGGGCCAGACGCGCCTGGGCCGCCGTTTCCGGCTCGACCTGAATCCGGTTGCGTACTTGCCCTTCCAGAAGATTTTCCAAGGTCACCGCCAGTTGCTCGGGATCGATGCGGAACATGGTGGAACACATGCACACCATGGGTGACATGAATTCCACGGTTTTTCCTTCCGCCCGTACTTCGTCAGCCAGACGGGTCACCAGATTGATTTCGGTGCCTACCAGCCATTCACTGCCTGCGGGAGAGGCTTTGACCGTACGCAAAATAAAATCCGTAGATCCGACTGCATCGGACATCTGACAGACTTCAAAGGCCGACTCGGGATGGGCGATGACCTGCCCCTGAGGGTGTTCCCGGCGCCAGCGCTCAATATGCGCGGGCTGGAACATCTGGTGCACGGAGCAATGCCCCTTCCAGAGCAGAATCCGGGCACGGCGAATCTCCTCGGGCGTCAGTCCGCCCAGGGGCAGCGCCGGGTCCCAAACCGGCATATCCCGCAAGGGGATATTCAGCTGGTGCCCGGTCCAGCGGCCCAGATGCTGATCCGGAAAAAATAACGCCTTGGGCCGCTGCTGAAAGGACCATTCGAGCACCTTGCGGGCATTGGAAGAAGTGCAGACCGTACCACCATGCGTCCCGCAAAAGGCCTTGATGGCAGCCGATGAGTTCACATAGGTGACCGGGGTGATTTCCGTCTCCACATCCAGCACCGTCGCGAGCTCGTCCCAGGCGCGTTGGACCTGCGGGATATCAGCCATGTCGGCCATGGAACAACCGGCGTTCAGATCGGGCAGAATGCTGGCCTGATCGGGACGACTGAGAATATCCGCCACTTCGGCCATGAAGTGTACACCGCAAAAAACAATGAATTCCGCTTCCTGCCCGGCTGCCGCCCGGGATAACTGCAAGGAATCCCCATGGAAATCGGCATGACGATAGACTTCTTCGCGCTGGTAATGATGCCCGAGAATAACCGCACGTTTTCCCAAAGCGGCTTTTGCCCGGCGAATGCGGGTATCCAGGTCGGCTGCTTCACTGCGCCGCAACCCCTGCACCATCACTGTCTCTACACCCATAACCACCCTCTCAGGCGCTGTTGCGCGTGCAAAATGTTCCTTAAGTTACGAAGCCGCCTGCTGTGCGTCAAGGCGCGCCCCAAAATGGCGATAAATCGCATCCCGGTTGGTCCACGATCCGGTACGGCGGGCCGCTTCGACCGCCGGCAACCAGGCAAAGTTCACATGCTCCTGATGACGCAGTTGTGGAACCTGAGGCTCGGGCAAAGCCAGGGTGAATATGCGCTCCTCGTTGAACGCCACCTCCGGCGCGTAACGCTCCCGCCAGGGTGGCACAATGGGAAAGCGATTCCGTACCCCGGTATCCACCAGTCCTTCCGCCGCAAATCCCGTCTCTTCACGGAGCTCCCTCACGGCCGCGTCCCGCCAGGATTCTCCCGGTTCCAGACTCCCGGTTACCGACTGCCAGAATCCTTCCGGTTGGGCACGCTCCAGCAACAGAACCTGCTGACCGGCGTAGATCATGACCAGAATCGACTCAGGAATTTTGAACATCGGCTCCTACTCCGGGACGCAGGCGGATTCCCAGCTCCTGTAATTGCTTGTCGGCCACCACGCCGGGGGCCTCGGTCAACAGACAACCGGCTTTCTGGGTTTTGGGAAAAGCAATGACATCGCGAATGGTATCCGCGCCAGACATGAGCATGACCAGACGATCCAACCCGAAAGCCAGGCCACCATGGGGTGGCGCACCATAATGGAGAGCGTCCAGCAGGAAGCCGAATTTATCCCGCGCTTCTTCGGCGCCAATACCCAGGGCCGCAAACACTTTTTCCTGAACTTTTTCCTGATGAATACGAATACTGCCGCCGCCAATTTCATTGCCGTTCAGCACCAGATCATAGGCGCGGGCCAATGCTGCCCCCGGATTTTCCGCCAGACTCTCCAGATGTGCGCTTTGCGGTGCCGTAAATGGATGATGGGTGGAAGTCCAGCTATTATCCTTCTCGTCGTAATCAAACATGGGAAAATCCGTTACCCATACGGGTCGCCATTCACCTTCCAGCAAATTCAGGTCGGCCGCGACGCGGTTGCGCAGATTTCCCAGCGCCTCGTTGACCACCTTGGCACTGTCGGCGCCGAAAAAGAGAATGTCGCCGACAGTCGCGCCACTACGCTGGAGAATTTCCTGCAGCACCTCGGGAGCAAGAAATTTGACGATGGGCGACTGGAGCCCTTCGGCACCCTGATCCAGCGCGTTGATTTTGATCCAGGCCAGACCCTTGGCCCCATAAATGGCCGCAAACTGGGTGTATTGATCAATTTGTGCACGACTGAGCTGGGCACCACCGGGAACCCGCAGACAGGCGACACGACCCCGTGGGCGCTCAGCGGCCTCCCGAAATACCTTGAACTCCACGATGCGCATCAGGTCGCTCAGCTCGGTCAGCTCCAGGGGATTGCGCAAATCGGGGCGATCCACGCCAAAACGGTGCATGGCATCCGCGTAGGTCATGCGTGGGAAAGGATTGGGCAGATCAATACCGAGCACTTCCGCAAACAGGCCCCGAATCATCGGTTCGGCAATACCCATGACGGCTTCTTCATCCACAAAAGAGGCTTCTATATCAATCTGGGTAAATTCCGGCTGCCGGTCGGCGCGTAAGTCTTCATCCCGAAAACATTTGGTAATCTGATAATAACGATCAATACCCGCGACCATCAGCAGTTGTTTGAACAACTGGGGACTTTGCGGCAAAGCGAAAAAATGACCCGGCTGGGTTCGGGACGGGACCAGATAATCGCGGGCACCCTCCGGTGTCGAGCGGGTCAGAACCGGCGTCTCAACATCCATGAAACCGCCACTGTCCAGATAACGGCGCACGTAGCTGGTGACCTGATGGCGCAAACGCAGGCGTCCCAGCATTTCCGGGCGGCGCAAATCCAGATAACGGTATTTGAGACGCAGGTTTTCAGCAATGTCCTCTTCGTCCAAGGGAAACGGAACCGGCTCGGAGCGGTTCAGAATCTCGATGTGCGTCGCCATGAGTTCGACCTTGCCACTGGGCATCTGCAGATTTTCCGTACCTGCAGGGCGGGCCCGCAACACCCCTTCGACACTCAAAACAAACTCGCTCCGGCATTCATTAGCCGCCGCGAAGGCTTCCGCCTGATCAGGATCAGCAACCACCTGAACCAGCCCTTCCCGGTCCCTGAGATCAATGAAAACCACACCGCCGTGATCACGACGGCGTTGAGCCCATCCGCAGAGACGCACGGTCTGTCCGATCAGGTTCTCGTTTATGCCATTACAATAATGTGTCCGCATGCTGCGTCCCGTATAGTTGTGTCAAATTACATCATCAAATAACAAAAGGCCGCCCGACCGGCGGCCCGCGCACAATCTAGCCCCGCTGCAGGCGCGGCGTCAATGACAGGCGCAACTGCCGCCCGGGCAAGCGGGCGCGGCACTGCTGGCGGCTTCGCTTTTTGTCGCCCCCCCCTTACTGCCCTTGAAATCTGTCTCGTACCAGCCGGACCCCTTCAGCGCAAAAGCGCCAGCACTGAGCTGCCGCTCCAGGCCCGGTTTGCCGCAGACCGGACAATCGGTCAGGCGGGCATCACTCATGCGCTGCTCCGCGCTCAAATGATGTCCACAGTCCTTGCATACATACTCATAAGTTGGCATCGTATCCACTCCGTATTAGGTTGTAACTGAATATGCCTATTAAATACGTCTTCAGGCACCATTTTTCAAGCGTTCTGTGTACTGCACAGTCTGTCACGGTAATTTTACATGTCTATCACGCCTGAACTGCATAACGCCCTGCAAACCCTGATTGCCCTGCTCGCCATTCTGAATCCCATCGGGGCCATTCCTATTTTCATTGCCTTGACAGCTGACGAAGATCCGGTCCAGCAACTGGCTACCATCAAACTGGCCTCCAGAACCGTTGCTATCGTTATAGTGGACCCCAATTTCCGGACGGTTATTTAAGATGGTAACCTGCTGTAAATAAGGAGCAGGTTGTGAGTGAACGGAAGCGCAAGATTTTTAGTAGTCAGCAGAAAGCCAAGGTCGCACT
>Ga0172382_10001053_pt1 | contig 50521 bp, 44 predicted proteins | sample Leawel138RmetaG_FD_122245 | JGI IMG/M metagenome (GOLD analysis project Ga0172382, IMG submission 122245) | Leachate microbial communities from a municipal landfill in Southern Ontario, Canada - Leachate well 138R metaG | ecosystem: Engineered > Solid waste > Landfill > Unclassified | place... | reverse complement strand
TGGTTTATTCCTGTATAAAAGCAGTTTACAACCCATAAGGCCGTCTTCCTGCACGCGGGATGGCTGGATCAGGCTCTCACCCATTGTCCAATATTCCTCACTGCTGCCTCCCGTAGGAGTCTGGTCCGTGTCTCAGTACCAGTGTGGGGGATCACCCTCTCAGGACCCCTAATGATCATCGTCTTGGTGGGCCGTTACCCCTCCAACTAACTAATCATACGCATGTCTATCTCATTCCGATGAATCTTTCAATCCGAACAGATGCCTGTCCAAATGTTATACGGTATTAATCCGGGTTTCCCCGGGCTATCCCGTTGAATGAGGTAAGTTACATACGCGTTACTCACCCGTGCGCCGGTCTCTTCAGTTGCAAGCAACTGAATACCCCTCGGCTTGCATGTGTTAAGCCTCCCGCTAGCGTTCATCCTGAGCCAGGATCAAACTCTCCGTTGTAAAAATCTTTGTTGTTTTTAGCTTTGCGAATCGTTCTAACCCTGCCCTTTCAGGTATTGACCGTTTTTTGTTTTTAGGCTTTTTTTCTTCTTGTTTATCTTTTCTATTACAATGAACTTCTCTGTCTCTTTTCGCTCCCTTCTCGAAAGCGCGTGCAAAGGTAAGATTATTTTCTATCTGTGCAACTTTTTTGCGGAATTTTTTTTCCGACTTTTTCAATCACCGAGAGAACTCTATTCCTCCTCAGCAGCACCCCATTCAATTCTTATCAAAAAGGAGTGCAAAGATACATGCAATAAATCTGATAATACAAATAAATTAAAAACATTTTTTTAACTATTTTCAAAAGGATTGAAAACCTGATTTTTAGAACTCGCCTAAATTGATTTTAACCGATATAATATTTGAATAAAGCGCAATATTCTGATCACCAAAGTTGGTCAGCGCATAGTCAATTGATATTCCTCTGTACTTGAATCCGACACCGGCGTTGGGCTGAAAAGTGAGATTCTTTTTGTCTTCAAATGTTCTTTCAAACTGAAAATTGTTGACGCCTGCCCTTAAAAAGACCATATCGTCATATCCAATCTCAAAGCCGACAGAAGGCGTCAGACTGAGGAAACTTGTTGAAATCAAATCATTGGTTTGTGCAAATCTGAAATTCAGATCAACCTCTCCCAATACATTGAATTTATCGCTGAGTTGAAAATTTTTGGCAATACCCGCCTGAACCTTGGGCAGAGTGAGTTCAATGTTCTCGTCAGGCATTTCGTTTACGGTCTGCTGATTTCCAGTTCCCGGCTCGGTCACCGTGATCTTGTTCAATTCCTTTTCGTTGATCGACCATACATTAAAGGTTGTGGTGATGTCTCTCGCCATTATACCAAAAAAGAATTCGTCTTGGGTCCGAAACTGAATTCCCAAATCCAAACCAAAACCAAAAGATTTTGCAAACTTTCCGATATGCCGATAAACCAGTTTTGCATTGGCACCAATCGCTATATCAGGGTTTCCGAGGAAGTTGCCAGCATAACTCATACTTAGTGCATAGTCTGCAGTCGAGAATTTGCTGATTCTGTCATAATCGATGTTTCCCTGAGCGTCGATCAGTTCGGTGGTATTCAAAATGTCATCCACACCAAAACGGTAAAGCGAAAGTCCGACCGTTGCATTGTTCTGAAGCGGCACGGCGACAGCCGCATAATCGTATTTTGCAATCGACTGAAAATATTCTGCATGCATGGCTGAAATAGCCCAATTGTCCCAGACTTCGGTCAGACCGGCAGGATTCCAATAGGCAGCATTCACATCACCGATATTGGCCACCACCGCATTTCCCATTGCAAATGCACGCGCATCCACACCAATATTCAGGAATTCGTTTGAATATTTACGGGTCGCCTGGCCATAGGTCATGATGCCGGCTAAACAAATAATTATGGTCAGATTGAATTTCAAAATTTATCTTTTGTTTCAGGTTTTTTTGTTTCAGATTTCAGGTTTCAAGTTTCAGGTTCCAAGTTTCTAAATCGTGATTATGATTTAAGCCAGAATCTGCAACAATCAACCGTCAACATTTCACAACATGCAAAAATGAGATGTTTTCTTTAAAACAAAAAATATAGTTTTTTATTGCGTTTGATTTCTTGCTATCTTAGCCCCTCCTTAATCCTCCCCAAGGGAGAGGAAACAAAAGCGGGCAATAATTAATTATATGAAACTTTTTACAATACCTAATTTTCTGACCCTGGGAAATTTGTTTTGCGGGTGTTTGGCTTGTGTGTTTGTTATTTATGGGACATATGATTTAATTATATTTCTCTTTGCGGGAAGTTTAATTTTTGACTTTTTTGATGGAATGATCGCGAGATTATTAAAATCAAATTCTGAAATCGGTATTCAACTTGATTCACTTGCAGACATGATTTCTTTTGGATTTTTACCGGGAATATTAATGTCAAAAATGCTTAATATTGATGCTTTGTTATTTTGTATTAAAGAATTTTTAAATGTAACTATTAATCCTTGCGAAAATGTTTCAATCTTATCATTAATTGGATTATTCATTATTTTATTCTCCGCCTTACGTTTGGCAAAATTCAATGTAGATACCGAACAATCCACTTATTTCAAAGGTTTGGCTACACCGGCCAATACGATTTTGATTTTTTCACTTTTCTGGATTCAAAACCAAAACGGATTTATAATTTCTCCAAAATTCGATTTATATATATTAATAGGAATAACACTCATTTCCTGCTGGCTTTTGATTGCCAACATCCCGATTTTTTCATTCAAATTCAAAGGATTTGCATGGAAAGACAATCATTACAAATATGTATTTCTGATCATCAGCATCATTCTTTTGATTTTGTTTCAAATGAATTCGGTGCCGTTCATCATACTGTTGTATATCATTATTTCAATTATATTCAGAAAAAAAATTATTCATGCTTAAACTACACAAACCGATTTGCTTTTTTGATTTGGAAACCACCGGACTGAATGTCGGAAAGGACAGGATTGTCGAAATCTCGGTGCTGAAGGTTTTTCCGAACGGAAACAAAGAGAGCAAAACGCTCAGAGTCAATCCCGAAATTCCAATTTCAAGAGAAGCACAGGCTGTTCACGGAATTTCAAATGAAGATGTGGCCAATGAACCGACTTTTAAAGCAATTGCACCCCAAATTTGGGAAATGATGAAAGATTCTGATCTGGCGGGTTACAATTCAAATCGTTTTGATGTGCCGCTAATAGCAGAAGAATTTTTGCGATGCGGGATTGAATTTGATGTTGAAAAACATAAATTGGTCGATGTACAGGCGGTTTTTTATAAAAAAGAACCCAGAGATTTGAGTTCGGCTTTTAAGTTTTATTGTGATAAAACATTGGAAAATGCACATTCGGCAGCTGCAGATGTGGAAGCAACCTATGAAATCTTCAAAGCCCAAATCGAACGTTATGATGATTTGGAAAATGACATTAAATTTCTGAGTGAATATACCAATCAACGCAAAACAGCAGATTTGGCAGGAATGATCGGTATCAATGACAAAGGACAAGAAATTTTCAATTTCGGGAAATACAAAGGACAGGTAGTGCGGGAAGTTTTGGAGAAAGACCAAGGCTATTACGGTTGGATTCAAAATGCAGATTTTCCGATGTATACCAAAAAGGTTTTGACGAAAATCAAATTAAAATCTTCCGATTTGTTTAATTCTTAAATTTTTCACTTTGCAAAAATTAACTTGGAACTATAAACCTGAAACTTTAAACTAAATTTTATGACTTCAAAAATAATTTACAAAGGCGATTTAAGAACTGAAATGACGCATCTTCAATCGGGAACAATTGTAGAAACCGATGCCCCAACCGACAACAACGGAAAAGGTGAACGCTTCTCTCCTACCGATTTGGTGGCGACTGCGCTGGGAAGTTGCATGCTGAGTATTATGGGAATTGCATCCAATACACACGAAATAAATATTGTGGGAACCGAAATTGAAATCACAAAAATTATGACTTCCAATCCGAGAAGAATCGGTGAAGTGGTGGTGAAAATGACTGTAAAAGGTCAGGATGAATATTCAGATAAACAAAAACAAATTCTGGAACATTCTGCTTTGACTTGTCCGGTTTATCTGAGTCTGCACGATGAAGTGAAAAAGACGGTGGAGTTTGTCTGGCCGTAAGCGTTGTACAAAGTACAATGTACCAGGTACGAAGTATGGTTTTTGAATAATTTCTATATGAAGTTCTTAATTATACTCTTATTCCCTATTTTCATTTTCGGTCAGACTTCTGTGAATCCGAAAGTAAATGAATTTACAGAAACCTTTGATCTCAAAAACGACTATTTTTTTGTTGACAACACCCATCCCGGCGCAATATTCATGGTAAGACCGGAAAACATGGAATATGAGGAATGTGTAAAAGTTGATTATTATTTTTCCACAAATTTATACTGGCAGGATAAGGATGGAAATTTTTACGAAAAATCATTTTATCCCTGTAGTGAAACGGAAACTAAATTAACGAATTCAGATTTTCTTGATTTTGCAAGAAAGAATTTTGAGATTTTGAAAACTGAAGAAGTCAAAAAATATCAATTAAAAAAAGACAGTATTGTTGGTAATACAATCTATGGCTCATACAAGATATTAAATCATCAACCCGTAAAAAATTATACTTTTAAAATTAGAAATGAAATAATTTTTAAAAGATTTGAAACCTACTACCTGACCACCGAAGGAGACAATATCAATTACGAGCACAACCAAAGTTTGAAATTGATTGAGCTGGACAGGATGTTAGATAATTAGAATCGCAATTATTCAAATTAACAAATCCAAAACCACAAAATCCGTAACTTTGCAAAATGAAAACGGTAGTAGTAGGATTATCGGGTGGAGTTGATTCAAGTGTGGCGGCCTTTTTGTTGAAAGAACAGGGCTACAATGTGATTGGGATTTTTATGCGCAACTGGAATGATGCTTCGGTTACACTGGAAGACGAATGTCCGTGGGTGGAAGACAGTGCAGATGCGCTGATGGTGGCTGAAAAACTCGGAATTCCTTATCAGGTAATCGATTTGAGCGAAATTTACAAAGAAAGAATCGTCGATTATATGTTCGCTGAATATGAAAAAGGCAGAACACCCAATCCGGATGTGCTTTGCAACCGCGAAATCAAATTTGATATTTTTCTGAAAACAGCTATGGATCTGGGCGCAGACTATGTCGCAACCGGTCATTATGCAAGAAAAGAAGAAATTGAAATCGACGGAAAAAAAGTCTATCGGCTGTTGGCGGGAAAAGACAAAAACAAAGACCAGTCATATTTTTTGTGTCAGCTGAATCAGGAACAGTTGAGCAAATCTTTGTTTCCAATCGGACATTTGGAAAAATCCGAAGTCAGAAGAATAGCGCACGAACAGGATCTTGTGACTGCCGACAAAAAGGATTCACAGGGTCTGTGTTTTATCGGAAAGGTCAGCCTGCCCGACTTTTTGCAGCAGCAGCTGAAACCAAAAGAAGGTGATATCATTGAAATTTCAAAAGACAATCCGGTTTACAACAGAGAACAGCCCGAATTTCATTCTAAATGGGAGGAGCTGGAATATGAATCAGAAGGAATTTCGTATGAAAAATCTTCCGGAAAGATAGTCGGTCATCACGATGGTGCACATTATTTTACAAAAGGACAGCGAAAAGGACTCAGGGTCGGTGGCACACCCGAACCTCTTTTTGTGCTGGATACAGATGTGGTGGAAAACGTAATTTACACCGGTCAGGGAGAGGATCACCCCGGGCTTTTAAAAAAAGCATTATTTATCGGCGAAGATGAAATCCATTGGGTCAGAGAAGATCTGAAACTCAATCCGGGCGAAAGTCTGGATGCAATGGTCAGAATCAGATATCGTCAACCGTTGCAAAAATCGATGCTCTACAAAGCAGATTCGGGGCTTTATATTGAATTTGATCAGCCTCAGAAAGCGATAACAGAAGGTCAGTTTGCCGCCTGGTATTTGGGTGAGGAACTGGTTGGTTCGGGAGTGATAGGATAATGAAAAAAGAACATAAAAAAATCCGGATTTTTTTCCGGATTTTTTTAAATTACTTTGCTTTGGGCGGAAAATTCGCCATAATTTCATCGATTGCTTTTGGAATATCATCCGCTTTGGTATTCAGATTTGAAACATTCAAACCGCTTCCGGCTCCCTGCCAAACCAATATATTTTTTTGATTGTCGATCACATCGATGATGATGGTTCCCGATGTGTACTGATAAACCCTTGACGGACCGCCCCAATACGGGCCCCAGTATCCGCCATAATATCCGTTGTCTATATTCACCTTTTCTTTTGAGCTTGCCAGCACATTGATGTACAAATCCGGTTGATCTGATTTTGTGAACCCTTTTGATGCAAGATTCGCTTCGATTGCAGAAAGTATTCTTCGTTTGTCCAAATCGTTGAGTTCGAGTTTGTCAATTCCTTTTTGATGGAAATTGTAGGTTTTAAACGTATTGAAATCTGCCGAATGGTCAAAATCGTATGTCACTGAGACAGTTTTGCACGAAGTCAGAAAAAATCCGAACAGGGCAAGGAAAAATAAATAATTGAATTTCATTTTCATAGAATTTTATTATTTCAACTAAATTAGAACAAAAACCATTCCTATCACAATTTAAATTCTTAAAATTATATCATAAAAAAAGCCCGCAAAAACGGGCTTGTATTTTGAATCATTTTATTGGCTAAAAGAATATAAAGCTGACGCCAAGATTGAGTATTGAAGTCGAATTGGTTTTGTTGGCCAGATCATTTGAAACCTGATCAATCAGACCATACGAATATCTGAGTGAAAATTCAAGCTGACGGTTGATGCTGTATCCGACCCCCAGAGTTGCGCCCATATCAAAAGTATTGAAATTGTTTCGTTCAGCTTCTGTGGGAAAATCCTTGCTTTCAATGTTTTTCATGATCTGAAAACCAAAATAGGGTCCACCCACAGCAAAGAATTCGTCTTCGGCATCCGTAAAGTATAGTTTAAAATTCAGGGGTACGTTGATATAGGTCAAAAACACCTTTTGTTTTTCGCGCAATCCTTCGTCAGTAATCGGCTGGTCAAATTCTCCCTGAGCAGAAAGATTGATTTCGGGCTGAAAGAAAAAGAGGTCATTGTAAGAAATAGGAATCAGTGTAAATGCCGCCAGCTGAAAACCGCCTCTTGATTTTGACCATGAATGAACTTCGGTTATATTGGTCATACTTCCACTGGCTCTCACACCGAAACGAATTTGGGAAAAACCGAATTCAGTAAAAAATAAACCGATCATCAGTGCAAGCGCTATCTTATTTCTCATATTGGCCTCAATTTTAGTTGGTACAAATTTAAACTTAATTTTAATTTATCAAATTATTAATTGCTATTTCGCCCCAATTCACATCATCTCAGAGCCATAATTAAAAGTTATTTCTAACCCCTGAATCAATTTGAACTTAATTATAAACAGAAGAATCACATTTTTATTATCCCGATACATTCAAAAAGTCCCACATCTCAAAGTTGGGTGTTGGGTGTTGGGTGTTGGAAGATGGAGGATTGAAGATGGAGGATGGATCAATTTCTGAACAATTGATTTACAGCGTTCTTAAATAATGAATCACTTTTGCGGTGAATTATGCAAGTTAAAAAAAACGAATGATCTCAAAAAAATTTGATTCTGAATCAGCGGCAGTATTATTTTTTTATCAATATACAGCGGCTGCTCAAATCAAATACCGGAATTGGAAAATTTAATATGAATGAATCATCAGCAAAAGAATTGTTAACAATTTAAACCTAATCTTATCTACTAATTGCTATATTTGATTTAATGATTGTTTTGGTTGGTTATCATTTTACTTCAAAACAGATTAAATCTCTCTGAATGATGAATAAACTCATATTTAGTCTGTTCGCTGTCTTTTTACTGAGCATCTGCCTGTGTGGGCAGACTGCATCGGCAGATTCAATTTCAATTGTCAAGCTGGTTGAAAGCACAGAATCTTCTGATGTCAATATGGAAGAAGCATTAAAAATGTTTGACCGTGCTGAAAAGAAATCCAAAGAAATCAACAACAAACCACTGACTGCATTCGTATTGAAGAAAAGAGGAGATTATCTGTCCTACCGGAATGAATTTGAAAAATCAATTCTTAATTACCAAACTGCGGCCGAAATATACAGTGGACTGAATATGATTTCCAATGAAGCCGAATGCTACAAAGAAGAAGCAGGTTCATTTTTGTTTATCAATCGATTTACCGAATCTCTTCAATTATTTTTCAAAGCAAAAGGGCTTGCAGAAAGAGCAGGAAATAATGGTTTAAAGGCGCGGATCAACAACAATATCGGCTCTGTATATGAAAGTCTTGAAGATTGGGACAATGCACTGCTCTATAACAAACAGGCTCTCGAGTACAGAATAAAAACAAATGACCTGAAAGGGATGAGCAGTTCGTACAGCAATTTGGGAAACGTCTACTATTATCAGTCGCAATATAAAAAGGCAAATGTATATTATCACCGGTCGTTAAAATTTGCAAAAGAAATCAAAGACACCGCAAAAATAAACAGCATAGAGTCAAAGATGGGCAGCAGTTTTCAGGAATTGGGAGAACTGGATTCTGCAATTTATTATCTCGAAAGAACCAATAAATTCTATTCGTCGCATAAGGACACCAAATATTTCAACTGGTGTCTGAATACTGCGGTGTTGGCCAATACCTGGTTGAAAAAAGACGACCTGGCCCGTACCGGTCAATATTTGAATAATTGCAGGGAATGCATTGAGGATATTGGAAGTTATGATTTCAGAAGAAGTGTTTACGGTTTACTGTCGGATTACAATCAAAAGAAAGGAAATTACAAAGATGCATTGACATACAAAAGATTACAGATGGAAATGGTTGATTCATTGGCAATTGAATCAAAGGTATTCGAAAATCAGCGAATTGCAATCCGATATGAATTCCATCAAAAAGCAAAAGAAGATTCACTTCAGTATCAGCTGAATCTCAGCCAACAGGAGATCATTTCTGCTTCCTACAAAAATAAAATGTATCTCGCCATCATGGTCGGAATCCTCGTTTTGGCAGCTGCCGGTTTTGGAATTGCACGAATGAGAGCGGTTCAGCGGATGAAACGTTCAGCCGAAATTGAAGGAATGCGGCAAAATCTGGCAGGAGATCTTCATGATGATGTCGGATCCACACTCTCGAGCATACAGATCATAAGCAATCTGATGACCGAAAAAACAAATGACCCCAAAGTAATAGAGGCAGCCCAAAATATTTCAGGTCTTTCAAATAAGGTGGCAAACGGAATCCGTGAAATCGTCTGGGAACTGAATCCGGCAAACGACAGTTTGGAAGCAATCATTTCACAGCTCAGAAAGATCAGTTCAGAGATTCTGACTCCGTCGGAAATTTCATTTTCATTCAACGTAAAGATAAATGACCCAAATAAAAAGATTTCGCCCGAACTCAGAAAAGAAATGGTTATGGTGTTCAAAGAAGCGATCAACAATGCCAGAAAATACAGCAATGCCGAGAAGGTGGATATTAGCATTTCAGAAAAGAAATCTTTATTGAAAATGAAGATTTCAGACAACGGAATCGGTTTTGATCCGGAATCGGTACAAAAAGGAAACGGTCTGAGCAATATGGAAAGAAGATCAAAAAAGATGAATTCAGAATTCAGACTTGAGTCTTCGCCAGACCATGGAACGACCATTCATCTGAGAATTCTTCTACCCTGATTTGGATATAGTAATTTTGATTTGATTTTTAAATATTTGCATGACAAACTTATTTCTTAACTTAAAACTATGGCTACCAAAGTATTGCTTTATGAGGACAATCCCGAGTTGAGGATAAGCCTTTCCGCTTTGATCGGATTTTCTGAAAATCTTGAACTTTTGGGCGCATTTGAAAACTGCAGCGGAGTTGCCGGGCATATAGAAGAGTTTCAACCCGACATCGTCTTGGCTGATATTGATATGCCGGAAGTAAACGGAATTGAAGGATTAAAAATCATTAGAAAAATCCGACCCGAACTGCCTGTGGTGATGCTGACCGTTTTTGACGACAACGACCATGTGCTCGATGCGATTATGAACGGCGCAACCGGTTATATCCTCAAACAGCATCTGGCTACCCGTCTGGGAAGCGCAATCGAAGAAGCATTGGAAGGCGGTGCCCCCATGTCTCCGCTGGTGGCGAGAATGGTGCTGAATCATTTGAACACCAAAAATCACAGAGCAGATCAATACGGTCTTACACAGCGCGAAAAAGAAATCCTCAAATCACTGACCGACGGCAACAGTTACAAGATGATTGCCAATCTGCTCGGAATCACCCACGGCACCGTCAGCACCCACATCAAAAGCATCTACGAAAAACTTGGTGTGCACTCTCAGTCCGAGGCAGTTGGAAAGACACTCAGAGAAAGGATTGTCTGAGTTTCAAGCTCCAGTTCATCTCCCCGAGCCTGACGTTGGGCAGATTGAACTTTATTAATGCCTGATCAGGGTTGACCATTTGGTTATGAATCTACATCGTCCACTCGCCCTCTTCACCCAAATTGGGTATTTCCCTGGATTCATCTGTTGATTAACTTTACTTCAAATTAAATTTTGTGAAAACTGACGGAAATCCAGCATTTTCAGAAATCTTTCAATTGGTCGGATTTGACGAAATAGATGAAGTTTATAATAAAGAATCAGAATTAACTCAAAAACTTTAATTTAAATTTATGAAAACAAAAGCTTTGATATTGTCAGTTCCGCTCATTTTTGGAATCGAATTTTTGGCAGCACAAATCAGACATAAAGTTGTTTCAAACAAAATTGTGTACAGCAGCGGTTATGAAGCTGAACTTCCAGATCTTCCCGAATTGGGAAAAACTTATATCTATATTGCTCAAAAAGATGAATATGAAGTCAGATTGGAAATCAGCCGCGCAAATCCAACTGAAATCAGCTATCGGCTGACTGGAAGTTTTTCGGACGGAAAGTCGTTTGGCAAAAAAGGAAAAGCTGATATCAGCAGCTCATTGTTTCTCGGAAATTCTGAAGAACCCCTGCCTGAACCCGGTGGGGAAATTATCGATTGTATGATGTGGAACGGCGTCGGACGTACATCAGAGGACGTTCAAATCTGTTTGGCCGATGCTGAATATCAGAATATTCAATTTCCGGATAATTCAATATTTGTCAATGCCGATTTTCAAGTTGAAAAAGAAAAAACAATTCATCTGAACGGTTTTATGTACAAAACCGAAAAATAAAAACGGGAATCAAAATTGAATCCCGTCTTACTGTATTTTTAGCTGTAATTCAGCTTTTCAAATCTCAATTAACTCAAAACATTTGCAACTTCAGCACCGATTTCGGCCGGAGATTCAACTACATGGATTCCGCATTCTCTGAGGATCGCCATTTTTGCCTGAGCTGTATCGTCCTTTCCGCCAACGATTGCACCTGCGTGTCCCATTGTTCTTCCTTTCGGAGCAGTCTGACCTGCGATAAAACCGATCACCGGTTTGCTGGATCCGATGGATTTGTACCATCTGGCAGCTTCTGCTTCAAGCTGTCCGCCAATCTCACCGATCATTACAACTGCTTCGGTATCGGGATCATTGATAAACAGTTCCAAAGCTTCCTTGGTCGTGGTTCCTATGATTGGATCACCACCAATTCCGATTGCGGTCGAAATGCCAAATCCGGCCTTCACCACCTGGTCAGCTGCTTCATAGGTCAGCGTGCCCGATTTGGAAACGATACCCACTTTTCCTTTTTTAAACACAAAACCCGGCATAATTCCAACTTTGGCTTCGTTTGCAGTAATCACACCCGGACAATTCGGACCAATCAGTGTCGCACCTCTTGCATCCACATAATCCTGAACTTTCACCATGTCGGCGACCGGAATTCCTTCGGTAATGCAGATGATCACACGGATTCCAGCTTCGGCAGCTTCCATAATCGCATCCGCAGCAAATGCAGGCGGAACAAAGATGATACTCACATCGGCTCCGGCATTGTCAACCGCATCCTGAACCGTGTTAAATACCGGTCTGCCAAGGTGTTCGCTTCCTCCTTTTCCGGGAGTCACTCCGCCAACTACATTGGTTCCGTATTCAATCATCTGTTCAGCATGGAAAGTTCCCTCCTTGCCTGTAAACCCCTGTACGATTATTTTTGAATCTTTATTTACTAATACTGCCATTATCTTATTTTTTTTGTTGTGCAAAGATAGGTCATTTTCAGAAATCTGAAAAGTTTAAAAGTCATCTTTCGGACAATGCATAGAGCGCAAAACTCGCCAGCCAGTGTTCGCCCTCATAACTGCCATCGGTAATCATCGGAAGCGAATGGGCAAGATGTTTGTCTGCCAGTGCTTTGAGGTGTCCGTATTCGTTTGGCATTTCTTTGGCCAAACGGTATAAAACCCAGGCTCTTGAGAAATTCAGACCGTCAAGATGGACCAGATGCCCATCTGTACGGTCAGTAACATCAGCCGGTTTCAGATTAAATTTTTTGGTTTTGAGTTTTGGTATGAAATCATCAATCCAAAAAATAAATTCATCTCTTGGCAGGACTCTCAGCATCAGATCAATTTCTTCAAGACAGGGCGAAAAAAAGTCAAAACCATCAGGTTCCCATTCGATCGGACAATTTTTATCTTTCAGATAAAGTCTTCGTGCAGTCTGATCGATGACTGTTTTCAGCTCTTCATTTCCAGACTGTTGGGCATAATCATATGCGAAGGTCATTCCAAAAGCGGAATTGCCATGCATGCCAACTCTGAGCGGATAATTCAGTTTGGGAAGAAATTCAATATAACGGCCGACAATAAAATCCGACAGCGGTTTGAGATTGGCCGAAAGCTGTTTGCCTTCGGGAGTATCCCAGCTGTCAAGTTCCGACTGAAGTTTCAGCAGCCAGCTCCATCCGTACATTCTTTCAAAGGAATATTCCTGTTTTCTATTGAAATAATTGATTTCCTTTTGAATATTTTGTTTTGAAATATTTTCTTTAATTCGAATCAGTATGCTGTCCCTGTTTTCAAGATCCGGATAATCTTTCAGCAGTTTCACCAATGACCAGTGACCGTGAACCGATGAATGCCAGTCAAAACAGCCGTAGAATGCAGGATGAAGTGATTTTGGCGTGCCCAAATCTGCAGAATCGCTCAGCACCTGACCGGTTTTGTTCGGATATTGATTTTGAAAACAACGAAAAGGCAGTTCAGCCAATCGATTTGCCTGAACAAGATCAAGGCTCACCTCAGATTCAGGGATTGTATTATTGACAGTTTTGGTATCAGCGACTTCAGTTGTTTTGGTCTCCTTTTCGGGTTTGACTTCTCCTTTTTTGCATGAAAATATAAAAAAAACAAGTAATCCGAAAAGTAAGGGTCTAATGCTCATTGAATTAAATTTTTACGAATATAAGATTTTTGTGTATTTAAATTCAGACATGCCACAAATCTATTAAACACTATCACAATTAAAAAAGATTAGGCCGTTTTTTACAATTTCAAAATAAAAATTCCCGAAAAGCTGCTTTCGGGAATTTTCTTACTGACTCGTTATTCACTTCCCGTTAGAGGGATAAAAACAGTTAATAATTTAAATCATTGACCTTTAAACAAAAGGACTGTACCAATGGTTTTCATGAAAATTTTAGTATCCATAATCAGGTCACGGTGTTTGATATAGTACAGATCGTATTTCAGCTTTTCAATGCTGTCGTCAAAAGAGCTTCCGTATCTGTATTTGATCTGAGCCCAGCCGGTCAGTCCGGGTTTCACAGCATGTCTGATTGAGTAAAGCGGTTCGATTTCAGAAATCTGATTTACAAAGCACGGACGCTCTGGTCTTGGTCCGATCACCGACATTTCACCTTTTAGCACATTGAGCAACTGAGGGAGTTCGTCTATTCTGGTTTTTCTGAGAAAACGACCGAATTTTGTAATTCTCGGATCTCTTTTTTGGGCAAATTTGGCTCCGTCCTTTTCGGCATCGGCTACCATGGTTCTAAATTTGATGATTTCAAATGAATCACCGTTTTTGCCAATCCTTTGCTGGGTATAGAACAATTTCCCCTTATTTCCGAACATATTTCCAATTAATATAAAAGGCATAAGGAGTCCGGCTCCCGCTAAGCCAACCAATGAAAAACCGATGTCGAACAAACGGAAAATCTTTAGATAAATCCTGCTGTCATTATTTTTACTAAAGGGAAAAGTCAGACAATAGTCCTTTGTATAATATTTAATCGGAAGCAAATGAAGTTCTTCTTCAATCTTTTCGGTAAACGATCTTACCGGCGTTCTTCTTAATTTATAATCGGTTGTGTAATAATCAAAAAATTTCAAATCCACCTTTGGAGATACAATGATTTCAGATACTCTGTTTTCTGTAATCAGCTGTTCAATCTCATTCAACCCGTAACGCGTATGCAGGGCGGGTCTTGTAAGATTGCTCCCCTGAGGAGTGCTTCTCGGATATTCGATAATCCTCATAAAAGGATTAGCTCTCAACAGCGAATCCATCATGTCTGTCTGTTCATCCGGATTGCACAGCAGAATCGATTTTCTCTGAAGTTTTGAATTTGATTTGTACATCATCCGATAAAGTAGTCTCCATGAAATCATGCTGAAACTGACCGCAAGAAAGAATATAAAGAATTCAAGCCTTCCGGCTGGCAAAGATGGTGTGATTATCGGAATCATGATGTACAATACAGAGGCAAGTATTGAAACTTCAATAACAGATTTGATGGTTTCTGATACAGATTTGTAGTTTTCCAAACTGTACAATTCGAAAATGCCTCCGGCAACAAGAAAAATTACACAAAATGCAATAATGTGCACTGCGGTTGATGTCACTTCCAAGAGATATTCCATCCCGGTCAGTTGTCCCAGTAATAAAACTGAGAGAAAGATAATGAGCAAATCTATTGCTCTAAACGCATTTCTTACCCTAAATGCGTTATTGCGAAAATAACGGTTAAGTAGTTTCATAGTTTAGCTTGGTTGGTTGGTTTGTATAAAATGAAACAGGGTTGGAATCTGGTTCACCATAAATACGAGTGCAATTTAACAAAAATTTTCAGACTAAAAAAATTTTTTTGTTCTTTCACTCCAGCTGTAAGGTTGCAAATAATTATGGAGTTAAGTCGAATGTTCATAACAATGATTAAATCAGTCTACTGCCCGCTGAGTCAAAACCTGCATAAAGCATTTTTTTTATGAAAACCGGTTCAATTGAAGATGATATACATTGTTGATAACAATTTGAGTTTTTTCCTCTTTTGAAGCTTCATGGTCAGACACATACAACAATCTGTGTTTGGTTTTAGTTTTTTACAGTTGAAAATACAGAGTCCTTCATCTCCTTTTAAGAGATTCTAATTGAGAACAAATTGAAGATAAGGATTAAAATCACAGACTGACAGCCGAAAGTTAAAATTAATGGATTAAAACTAAATTTCTGACTGTTTAACCACATCAGACCGGATTCAAAAGACTATTTCCTGCCTGTATTTCTGTACTTTTTATAACCGTAATAAGCCCACTGAAGTGTATAAAATACGGATTTGAGTAGATTGAATTTCAGATGCTGATTGTACAGCATAAACTGATATTTGGCTGCACTCAGTTTGTTTGAACTCACAGAATCGGTGCGCATTCTGTATTTTGCCATCGGCCTTTGAATGCCGTATGCTTTTGGTATAATTTCAAGATATTTCAGCCAAAGCGCCTGATCCTGACGCTTTCGAATATCGGGCATATAAAGTTTTCCGTATTTTTCAGCATCAATAAATGCAGTTGAGCAAACGATCGAGTTGGTTTTCAGCAATTGTTTGTAGGTATAGGTTTCCGGTGCAATAAAATCATCATATCGAACACTGAAATCTTCATTCCATCTCTGAACCGACGAATACACAAAACCGGCATTGCGTTCTTTGACCATCTTTAAATTTTCTTCCAAAAAATCAGAAATCCAAACATCATCACTGTCCACAAAAGCCATGTATTTTCCGGATGCTCTTTGAATTCCCCGATTGCGGGTAGGTCCCGGACCAAGATTTTCTGTGTTTTTAATGATAACAATTCGATCGTCCTTAGCAGCCATTTCTTCAAGAATCTTCATCGAATCATCTGTTGAACAGTCATCAATCACCAGCCATTCCCAATTTTTATGAGTTTGTGAAAAAATTCCATCAGCTGTTTCTCTGACAAATTCAGCAGAATTATATATGGGTGTAATGATCGAAACCAGTTCTTTATCCAAAATCAATTATTTAAAATTCAAATCAACATATTTTCCAAATGCAAGATCTGATGCTTTTGAATCAAAAGGTTCGCCGCCACCGCCGGGATGCAATGTGATTTCACCAAAATAAACCGTGTCTTCAAAATCATAAAGATCGATTCTTGAAAACATAAAATCAGTGCAAAGTTTTTTTGAAACTTCAATCATCCGATTCAGATTTTCGGGCTTTGGAACTGCGCAGTCTGAATTCTCATATCTGATTTTATACGGAAGAAGATTCCAGTCCAAATCATAAAGATTTCTTTTGTGATTGGTGAATCTGTCCACATCTACCTGAACCGCAAATGGACCTTCTTTTGTACAGAAAAATTTATAATCATTCAGATTGTCGGAAAGCAGTTTTTCAGCCAAAATTCTCGGTTTCACATTTTTATAATGCCATTCTCGGCTGAACAGATAAATGTTCTTTTTGAAATTCTTTTTGAAAAATTTAATCGCATATTCATTGCGAATCTCGTGTCCTTTCCTGACCATTAAATTTCCGCCCGAACCATTTGTCATTTTCAGAATAATATCCTCGTCAAACCGGCTAAGATCAATTTCTTCCGGACGGTCATACACTTTGAGCAGCGGAATCAGAACCTGCTCTCCTGCCCTTTTAGCCACAAACTGCCGAACTTCAAATTTATCGGCAACCACCGCCGAAAAATCGTTTCTGATATTGAATTTGATGTAATTGATTTTTTCGGTAAAAGTCTTCGGATGATCTATATCCAATTTGTAATACGGTCTTTTCAGCCGGATTGAATTCACTCTGAAAAGCAGATTCGAATAAACCGAATTGCTGAGTACCGGATTAAAAACAGTTATCAACAAATAAATTAATTTCTTCATCAGTCAAAACTCAATCTTTATCAAAACTACAATCTGTTTTGCTAAAAACCGATCAAATAATCTTTATTCAGTTGTTTTAACTTAAGCAAAAACACATATTGGGTAATATCTGACTCTATATATGGCCAGGCTTCGCCCGAAGCTCTTTTGTCAAAAATATCCAATGGCAGTTTTTTCAATTCAGGGTTTGTATTTTCGAGCAGTTTCACAAGCAATTCCCTGTTTTTTGGATTTTCATAATATTTTTTCCATTCGATATGTTTGACCAGTCTGCCTTTCCCCCTTTTGATCCGATACTGATCCGAAAGACTTCTGTATGCCCAAAGCAGATATTTGAGATAAAGATTTGATTTGAAAGGAACAAACGGGATCTGTGAAGTCGGAAATCTTGCCAAATCTTTGAATTTCTTCACTTTAAACAGTTTGCTGGTCAATGATTCTTCATATCTGCAAACCGGATGATAACCAAACAGTTTTTTCATCAGATGACGGCTGCCGGTGGTGACAAACGAATTGAATCTGCCTTTAAAAATCTTTACCTGTCTGGTGGTTGCCTGTCTTTTGAGTGTGAAGATATAATACATTTCTTCCAGATTCAGCTGGTTCTGTGGATTTGTCTTTTTCTCCAAAAAGTCAAAGAAATGATTCAGATCCTCTTTCAATGTATCTTCAAGTTCGGTTTTGCTGTAATTAAACTCACTTATGAGTTCTGAATAACCTTTGATCAGATTTTCCAAAGAACCAAGATTCTCGTCCAAAATCCGTTTAAGAAAAATTTCCCTGTCATAGGCCGGAACTTCCATCTTCAGACCAAAAATTTTATTGAAATGCAGTTTGAGCCTTTTCTTTCTGTCTCTGAGCGACAATATGCTGTGCGCCCTCATTATGTCAACCGCATCTCCGAGCAGTATGACAGAAGGACCGGGCGAAATGTAATTGGTTTTTTGGATAAATTCGAGGATTGAAAACCAGGAATCAACAAAATATTCACCACCGTATGCAATCTGATCTCTGTGTTCTGAAACCGTCGGAAACAAATGATTGAAGAAAGATACACTGGTATGCGGAAGATCCAGATAATCTGTAACCTCTTTTGCAATCCGATTGTCGATATAATCTTGTTCGCCGTATGAAACCGTCTTGATTTTATCCTTTGAAACAAACGAACTGAGTGTGATTCTTGAATCTACTCCGCCAGATATCGCAAGCAGTATCTCGTCAAAGTTCTGCTGATAGATTTCTGCATTTTCAAACAGCATATTGACAATCTCGGCATAATCTTCTTTTTGAATCTGTTTGTTTGATTCAGGTACCGAATCAATCTTTGAACCGATCAGAACGCCACTGTTGTCAAAACTCAGGTACTCACCCGACCTCAGCTGACTGACGCCTTTGAAATAGGTTCTGGAATTAAAAGGTGTGAAAGGCGGACTCATAAATCCTTCCAAAATTCCGATATCGTCATACGGAATGTCAAACAGCAGGCAGGAATAAAGATTATTGGTAATGATCTTTTTGTCATTTTCAAAACTGTAGAAGATTGGGAAAATGCCGACAAAATCATTCATCAGATCAATCTGTCCGTCCTTGATCAGCGTGATATTGAACTGACCGGTTACAAAATCAGGCAATACCTTTTCAGTATTTCTGATTTGAAGTACCAGTTCCAAAATTTCGGACAGCTCAGATTTCCGCTTTTTTTCAAGATTATATACAAGACCTTCTACTACGAGAAGTTCATCACCTGTATTCAGGATTTGGGTTTCTTCAGAATTCCAGCCGATAAAATACTCGCCAAAGCGGTCTTTGTGATTTGGAAATTCTTTATTCGAAATTAAATAAGCCATTGTGGTTCAGGTTTTGGTTTTTTTATTTTTTAAAAGTATTTCTGTTGGTTTTTTTGAAATTCAAATTTAAGCGATTCATTTTCTTCTTCAGCAAATTTTATATTTAATTTGATGAATATCATAACTTTTCGCCGATTCGGCCATCCGTCCGACTGTCTCAAAATACAGCTCGGGATTGTTTTTCAATTCCAAAATTTGTTTTGATGCTTCGGATAACCAGTCGCTGTCCATTTTCAAAACGACGCCTATGATTCCTTTTTCGTCTTCGAGCACTTCTTTGTTGTATCTGAAATCAGATGCGATCACCGGAACATTTGCAATCATAGCATCCACAATCACACCCGGAAATCCTTCTCCAATAAAATTGGTCAGAAAAAACATAAAATGGTATTCTGATAATTTCAAATAACTGTCATTTTCATTGAAATCCAAAAATCCTCGGTAACGGATATGATGGTCTTTGAGGCATTCATCAAATTTTTGATGTTCATCATCGGTCAACTGAAGATTTCCAAAGATATCAAGAAAATAATCGGCATCAGAATCTATAGAATTCAGATGTTTGACAATTTCAATGGATTTAAAAATTCCTTTGTCTTCTCGAACTCTTGACAGAAAAACCATCCGAATGTCACTGTCAATTTTCTTTTCTGCAGGTTTCAGATTTTTTGGAATCGATTTGAAATTGGGCAGATAACTGACATTGACTTTGTCTGAAACTTTTTTGATGTTTTCAACCATTTCTCTTGTTTCGGCGTACACAAGACAAGCCGATTCCAATAGCTTTTTGATTCGGATCGAAGCCATTTTGATATGAGTGATTCCACCGATCAGAAAAAAAGTGGTTTTCTTATTTTTCAGAATGAAATTCACATAACCGAGCATCTTCAAACCACTGCTGTTCACAGATATGACAATGTGTTTGTATTTGAGAATATGAATGAGAAGAAGAACAATCAATAAAGGCGTGAATTTATATTTACGAACATCAAAATTATATACCGAATCGCCAAAATCAAGTTTCAGTTTTTTGAGCAAAATCTGGTTCTTGGCCTGGTCACCGCCTTTCGGACGTTTGCCTTGGTTGATGCTGCCAATAAATAAAATCCTTTTGGGTTTCATTTGAATTGTTTTCGGTCTATTGATTTTGAGAAATTTATTGAATTTCTGAAATCAGCAGGTTGTAATGTTTCAAGAAATTTTTTGAACCGTAAACCGTTTCGGTCCGATATTTAAATTTTTGTGCGAGTTTTTTTCTCATTTCTTCATTTTTCAGCAATTCGGTCAAAGCATTCGCAAATGCTTCCGGATTTTCTGACGGCACGACCAAACCCGCCTTTCCGTGATCGACAACTTCAGCGCACTGACCCACATCGGTCACCACCACCGGCAACGATGCAAGACCGTACTCAAGCAAGCTGACCGGCAATCCTTCGGTAACAGAACTCAGCACGCCAATGTCGCAGTTGTATAAAAGTTCTGAAGTATCGGTAACAGAACCGGAAAATTCCACTTTTTCCTCCAGCTGATTTTCATTTATGATTTTCTGAAGTTCGAGATAATATTCATCCTTTTCAAATCCGCCGGCAATGATCAGTTTGTAATCCAGATCGAGTGATTTTTTTTCTATAATTGAAATCGCCTTCAGCAAATCGGAATGACCTTTCTGCCATCTCAAATTTCCAAGACATACAATTTTGAGTTTTTTGTCAGAATTGTCTTTTTGAGTTTCTGGTTCCTTCAGCAGCGGAAAATTTGGAATGTAAACTACATTTTCATCCTTTACCTTTGTATATAGCTGTGACCAGATTTTCAGTTTCTCACTGACTGCAATGATTCCGTCGATTTTTCCTGAAATTCGTTGAACTCCTTTTTTTCTTTCGGAATTCAGCTTTCCTTCGTCGCCCAGATGATCATGCCAAATCAGTTTGACATTCGGATAAAACATTTTGGCGGCGGCAGCCCAAAAAACTGAGCTTGAATGTGCATGAATCAGTTCGACCTGATTGCTTTTGATAATATTCAGAAACCGTCGAAATGCAATAACATCCCAAGCTTTCTTTTTATTCAGACATTCCAGTTTTACTCCTTTGTCCACAAATTCCGTCAAAGCACCCTTTTCACGGCTTGTACACAGCACTATATGATTTCCGTTTTTGACAAGCACATTGCTGATGTTCACCGCCATTCTTTCTGAACCTCCTATATTGAGGTTGTCTATCATCTGCATTATATTCATCAGAATCATTGGATGGTTTACAAAATAAAAATTTCAGAAACGGATTGATGTTTTTTGATTGAATTCAGGATGCAAAAGGATTGTAAAACAGATCCGTTTCATTTTTCACAAATTCTTCTCTGAGAATTGCAAGCATCAGCCTGTCGTGGTATTCGCCGCGTGAAAAAATTGATTTTTTTTCAGTTCCTTCTACCCTCCAGCCGCATTTGTTGATAAACAGATGCTGAGAACCCTCGTTGTAATCGAGTATGAAAGTATAAAGTCGATGAAGATTAAAGGTAAAAAAACAGTGATTCATCAGCGTTTTGACAGCATCCAGACCGTATCCCTTTCTCTGTGATTCAGGCGGAAGTTTGATTCCCAGCAATGCGCTGCCCGAAAAACGGTCAGTGATTTTCATCGACATATAACCAACCGGTTTTGTATCTTTCTTCGGCTGCATGATCAGATACTGATGAGTCGAATTCAGACTGTTTCTGTACCAGTTGTCCTGCTTTTCGATCGAGACCATCGGTTCGGTTCTTCCTTCAAGAAATGAAATATCCTGATTGTTGAGCAGGCTGACCATAAATTCATTGTGAATTGCGCTCAAAGGCACAAAATCAATTATCTTTCCTTGTATCATAATCAGTGAGTATTATTTGATTGATTTTTTCTTTATATTTTTCAAGCGTCATGCTGTAATTTGCATCCGCACCATTTTTTCTAATCCGATCGAGTTCATCTGCAGGTTTTTGAAGAATTTGATTCAGACAGTCAGCAAATGATTCGGGATTGGCTTCATAACTGAAACCTGAATTTTCAGCAAAAGTAAGCGGATAAGGTGCATTGCCGTAATTGACCACAAACGGAATACAGCCAGTTGCCCAGGCCTCGTTGACAACCTTTGGCCAGCCTTCATATTTACCGGGCATCACCGCAATATGTGATTTTCCGTACCATTTGAGTACTTCGTCAAATGGTCTGCTGCCCAGCATCTTTACTTCGTTCTCGAGATTTCCTTTTTTGATCAGGTCTTCTATATGATTTCTTTCTTCGCCGTCACCGATCATTACAAATTCCCAATTGTGATTCGGATACTTTTGGCTGAAAACCGTGAGCCCTTCAATGATGGTGTCAAAATTCTTGTGACGATAAAGCCGTCCGACCGATACCAGTCTGATTTTTCCGGTCCAGTCTCTCGGTTGAATTTTCAGTCTGAGTTCGTCAAGTTCCTTTTTTGACATGATGGCCGGAAAAAACGAAACATGATTTGGATTTTCAGATTTTCCGTAAATCAGCACTTTTGTATTGGATGGCGGGTTTTTGAGCAGCTTCAGTTCAAATCTTTGTGATTGGGACAAAGGCGGAATAAAATCAAACTGAGTTGCCCATTTAACGATTGTTTTTTTATTCAAAAACCGGTTCAGAAAGTTTGAAATCATTGTAGTAATTCCCGGACTTCTGAAATGCAGCATTTCGGCTTTACTCAGTATAAAGAACAGTCTGATGGTTGCAAACGGCAGTTGGATCATCCTGATCAGATTATTTTTCAGACCGGATCCCGATCTCATCCAAATGTCTTTGATTATGCAGTTTTCGGGAAGTGACTTGACCGGAAAAGTCGGTTTGAATTCCTTTTGAAGATCGGTGTAAATTGTAATTTCATCAAACAGATCCGACCAAAGTTCAATTTCTCTCACATAAGGTTCGTAGGAATAAAAACCGTCGCCTTTTTTGTAATGGTAGAGATGGGCAATAATAACAAGTGATTTCTTCTTCATCGGCTCAGCCTGTTTTTGGCAGTTTTACAATCAAATCCAACAATGCTTCATGACCGATATTGAAAAGTCCGTCCAAACCTGAAAGTCCAGGAACGAATTCACCGTTGATTTGCGGATACCTCACTTTATCGGGTTCAAAAAGTTGCCATTCGATTTTTATATTGTTTTCATCAAATTTTTCGGTTTCCATATATTTTCGTCCGCCTCTGCCTGCAAAGTAGGTATCTGCAGAAAGCAGTTTGCAGATTTCAACCAGCTTCAGGTTTCTCTCATGTTCAACCAGTTTCAGTTCTGATGACAGATGGAGCGGTGTTTTAATTTCCCACAAATCCAAAAATAATTTGGTTGATTTTAGGTTCATATCGAGTAGCGAAGGATTTAGTGTGTCGATGATTTTGGCGACTGAATCAAAATAATCGTCAAAAAAGGGTGCTTTTCGATAATAATTTTTCAGGGTCGAAAGCAGTCTGTCCGGATCAAAAAATTCCTCTGAAATCTTGATCTGATTAATCTGAGCAGAACGGTCTGTCTTTTTCACCGGAACGCCAAACCATCTGGTTTCTGCATTCGGGTCCTTGACCTGAGCTCGATTCTGAAAATATCTTCTCTCAAACTGCACATCGTCATAAAATACAAATGCATCTGAGTTGATTATTTTGTGAAAATAACCGAGCCAGGGAAAAAAGTGGGGTTGGTGGATGGCTATGGTCAAGGCTAATAAATTATTTCTTTTACAATTTCAAATGCTTCTGCATATTTCACTCCGATCTGGCTGCCTCTGAAACTGGCTCTGCCAATGATCGCTTCAGCAATAGAATTGTTGCCAAATACACTTTTGTAGGCATCAATAGACTGCTTTTTTTGGTCAATGTGGTCGCTGATATTGATAAACATTTGTGGTCTGAATGCATAGGTTGAAATACCGCCCGGTATCATGGTTTCATACATATAGACCGAACAACGGTTTTTACGGGTGGCACCGTAAACAATTTTTGCAAGTGCCTGATGATCCTGATGAGAATCGTGTTCCCAGGTCATAAAAACATGGCCCGGATCAAAGTCTCTGATAATTTGGTCAAACAGTTTGGTCGTCTCACGGTTGTATCCGAAATTGTACGGATTCAGATCAAGTGTTTCCATTTCAACGCCCATAATTTCTGCTGATTTGACAGATTCCGCCATTCTGATTTTTTTGGCTGTCTCAGACGATTTCCCAAACACATCCTCACAAGGAATGATTAGATTGATGATTTTGACTTCGTAGCCGTTCTGAACAAGTCTGGCAATGCTCCCGCCCATACCGATCTCAATATCGTCAGCATGTGGTGCCAAGGCCAAAACTTTCTTATTCTTACTTTCCAGCATAAGATCTTTTGGTTTTATTAAGTTTGAAATCACAAACGGAAATACCTAACACAATTCCGGGTACAGCACCAAAACCGGATACTGTAATAATATAGGTTAAATAGAGAATTAGGGCAAATATAGGTAATTCTGTTTTTTGTATTCTGTAGATTTTAAAAAGTTTTTTAAATCTCCGAAACATGAACAGCAGGAATACAGCAAATGCAATCAGTCCGTATTCAACCATCACGTTCAGATAAAATGAATGCAGCTCAAATGCTTTTCCGTACATACTGTCAATCGCATCCTCAATCTTGGTCGAATATTTGAGGCTGAATTCCTGACCCTTGCCCGGTCCGTAACCGGTCAACACCTTCCAAAGTCCTTCTTCTTCAAAATACAAAAATGCCTCTGACCACTGATTTGCACGACCGGTACTTGCGCCCGCCAATCCTTTTTCGTTGCTGAACGTCTTTTCTATCCATTTGTCTGCCAGATCCGAATAAGTGGACATGGATACAATTGTAAAAGTGACAAAAAGTGCGCCGATGATTGGCAAAAAATATTTCGGATTGAATTTTCTCAATGCCAGCCAGAAAAACAAAACCGACGTCAGCATCAAAAACCCGATTCTGGAGGTGGTCACCACCAACAGAAACATAATCACAACCAGTGCAATATTTTTAATCAGTTTTCTTTTGTTGTCGGCAAAAAAACCAATCCAGTTGGCACGATCCGAAATGATCAGTACCGCAGACAGTACCAGACCGATACTGAGCATACTCGGGTCTGCACTCACCGATTCGGATGCGCCGTCTTTGAATTCAAAACGGGTGGACGCATTTTTGGCCAGTGAGGCCACCAGCATTATCGCACTGATTATAAAATAAAAGTTGTATTTTTTAAAATAATCATAATTGGTAAGAAAAAGTCGGGTCACAAAAAGCATCATCATCGTTTCCATAATCCTGGTAAATTGCAGAATTTCACCTCCGATCATCAAACCATAAAACACAAAGATCATTACAAAAAGAAAAATACCGACCAGTATCCTGCTGAACATCGTGTTGATAAACAGCTGTCTCTTTCTGACGAACCAATAAACCAGCGTCATAAACAGAATTATCGAAACACCGTTGTAAGAAATCACATGTTGTCTGAGCAGTCCGATAAACGGCGAGAAAACGATCATCGCAGCAGAAAAAAGATATACTCCATCCTTTTTGAGTACCGAATACGCAAAGGACAAACCGATAAATAGAGTGAGCACTTTTCCTGCAACAGCAAAATGATTTGTAAAGACGATGACCGAAACCAGAAAAAGCCCTGCAAGAAGTATTTTCTCAAAAAGAGAAAGTTTGATTCGAAGCTTTGTTTTACCAATTTTCATTTGAAGAATCTTTGACGACTGCAATTTAATTCGTTTTTAATCAATTTTGTGATTTTCCAAAAAAGCAAGCATCTTTGAAATGTAAACTCCTTCACTGAACTTTTCAATATGACGTTCAAGCGTCACCATCAAATCAGTAAGTTGATATTCTGACATTGAAATCAAACGGCTGTATTTTTCGACAAAATCATCATCGTCAAACCGAAGCTCCTGATTTGGAACAATCTCGATCTGACCTCCCGAATTGTGAACCAGTGGAATACAGCCTTTGAGAATCGCCTCAACGGTTGTAATTCCAAAATGTTCATTGACAGCAGGAAAAAAATAAATCAACGTCTGTTTCAGTATCTGATCTACTTCTTCATTAGAAGCATTCGGAACAAAACGAATATTTGAAAGCCTTTTTGATTTTGCTTCATTTCTCAGTTCGTTCAGATAATTCTCTCTTTTCGGACTGACCCCGCCCATGATCACAAATTCACGATCAGGATTTTTTGCAGCCAGCTCAAAAAGCATTTCGGGCCGTTTGTATTTCATGATTCGGCTGAAAAAAGTGGTGTATTTTCTTTGTGTTAAATTAAATTCAGTCTTTTCTTCAAAATCAAGCTGATTCGACGGATAGACCACTTCCGGTTTTTCCTGGTGAGCTTGCAGATACATATCTGCTGTGTATCTTGAATTGATTACATAATTTGCGTTTTTCTGCGGAATATAGGCCGGATAAAATCTTTCGAGAAATATTTTGTAAAATGCTTTTCCAATTCTGAATTTGATGTCAGAAGGTTCTAACTGAGGCAGCAAAGGCGGGCCAGAAAGATAGAAAAGATGCGGACGGTTTTGATCAATTTTCACAAACGGCATAAATGCATATACAAAATCAAATTCTTTCGGAATCCTGCTGATGTTGAACATATCAAACGGTTCAATCATATAACGGACAGTTGCTGGCAGTTTTTTCAGTCGGGCAGATCTGATCGGAAGTTTCAAATAGGAATAATCCAATTTCAAACCCATCGAATCAATAATCGGTTTTGACGGCGGTTCATCCCAAAAAAGTGTCGGTGTGATGCCTCGGCGGTTCAAACCTTTGATCAGTGAAAAAACACAGGTCTGAACTCCGCCCAATTCTGTCAGATCATATATGATTGCAATTTTCATTCTGATTCTGCAACTTTTACAATCCGTTCAAAAAAATGTTTCACCTGTTTTTTTCCGCCAAAGCTTTCAATTGCAGATGAATATGCATTTTCAATAATCATTTCTCTTTCTTCATTATTATTGAGCAGTCTGATCATTTTTTCAGCCAGGTCCAAATGACTATCGGCTGAATTCACATCAAAATACAAACCCGTCTTTTGGTCCTCGACCATTTCGGGGCAACCGCCTGTATTTGAACAGACTACTGCTGTTTTTGCAAGCGAAGCCTCAATAATCGTTCTTGGAAAAGGTTCACGGTCAGAAGTCATACAGAAAACATCAAGCTCAGAGATCAGCTCAACCGCATCATTTCTTCTGCCCCAAAATTTAACCTTGTCCGATATTCCAAGTTCTGCCGCCAATCTGATCAGTGAATTTTCAAAATCCTTTTCCTGATCGGTTGCACTGCCCACCACATGAAAACGGGTATTGGGCAGCTCTTTGAGAACAATCGGAATTGATTTCAAAAACAGATCCGGCTGTTTATAGGTTGTAATTCTGCCGACAAATCCGACATTCTGAGATTTGGAATCCAGAATTTTTTGATCGTGATTTTTAATTCTTTTCAGCAGTAAATCGATGTCGATAGTGTCGTAGCAAACCTCAACATTGGGATGGATATTTCCGAAATAGTTTTTTACATCTTTTGAGACTGCAAATATTTCGGCTGCTCTTTCAATCTGTTTGTAATTGATTTTCTTTTGTTTTGAAAAATATTCGCGGGTATAAATAATCAGTTTCTTTTTAGACAATTCAGTCGCAAGCGAAACCCTGAAACTCGCTCCAAAGGTGTTGCAAAGCACAATGTCAAATCCGTTTTTTTTCAGCCAGTTTGAATAAACTCTTGAAGTCAACAAATACAGTCCGGGATATTTTCTTCTTACACCTGCAAATTTCCTGGAATGAACTTTAAATCCCAGTCTTTGATAAAACTCGGTCAAAGGTCCGTAACCCGGTGTCTGCATTTCAATTTCAATATTTTCCGGAATTTCTGTCAGCATATCGTTGATTGCATATTCGGCACCGCTGATGATGTTATTGGTCGAATGTACGATCAGCACTTTTATCATTTGAAGCGATTTTTTACCGATTTAACGAAATTATAGAACGGAATCGAATTCAGTCGTTTTTGAAGTTTGTCGTTTTTGTTTTCAACCTCTTTTATAGTTCCTCTGGCAGCCGAAAGTTCGAGTTTCAGTTTTTTCAAATCCATTTTGTCAACCCAGTCCAAACCCGGATAATAAACCTTCATATCAGATTTCAGTGCAAGTGTTCCCAAATATGAATTGTCCAAAATCGATTGGGGCAACTCCTGTTTTTTTCCTTTGAATTTGATCATTTCCTCAATCAGCCGGATCAGTCTGCTGTTCGGATCATCTATTGAATAGAGTTGTTCTTTGTACAGAAAATCCTGATATTCTAGTTTTGTTACCGGCGGATTCATCAACTCGTCAACCGTTTCTTCAATATGAGTCTGAGCCGAAATCGACCAGGCAGTTTCAAAATAATGCGGCTGGTTGTGATAATCCAAAGTAGCAACCGGAACTTTGAGCGTCATCGCCTCCAAAATGGTGGTCGATGGTGTAGTGATTACCGCATCCACCTGCTGAATGATTTCATGAATTTCTTTTCCGGTGAGGTCGTTCAGACTGTTTTCAACACCAATCAGTTTGCTGTAATCTCCGGTAATCCGCCAGATGATTTCAATGTCGTTTCTTTTTGAAAAATATTCTTTCAGATCGGTCAGCGACCGGATTGTTTTTTCAGCCTGTTTATCTGTAAAGGCTGGTGTTTTTGCGGTACAGACCAGCAATCTATTTTTCTTTTGGCTGAGATGGCTGAAATCGTTTCTGAGATTCATAATGTGTTTCAGTCTGGGCATTCCGGTAATTTCACATTTCCCTATATTTCCCCAGCTTTCCAAAATTCTAAAATCCTTAAATCCCAGACATGCAATCTTGTCTGCAAATGCCGGCTGGTTCAGCGGATTTGCACCTTCACCAATGATTTTTCCTTCTCTTGTATAATCCCAGGTTCTGCGCCATTCGAGGATTCCGTCCATCATCTGAAGTGTCAGTATCCCGTTTTCGTTGCAGTATGAAACAATATTGCCCAACTCACACCAGTGTTCATCGGGAACGATTACCAGATCGGGTGATGAGGCAACCAGCTGATTTGGCACGTATTCGGGCATATATTTGAGATCGTCACCAAAATGATTTTCAATTGTTTTAAAATGTCTGCCTATATATCTTTTGTCTCCGATTACAAGTATCATCATTACAATTTGATTCTATTTTTAATCTTTTTCAATTATCCTCAATCCGCCACCCGAAATCGCTGTACAGTTGTCGGGCAGATCTTTTGTCACCACCGCATTTGCACCGATTTTCACATGATTTCCGATTTTTACATTTCCAATGATTTTTGCGCCCACACCAATCAGCACATGATCGCCCACCGTCGGAAAACCGTAGCCTTTGCTGTCTCTGTCAGCATTTGAACCAATTGTGACCTGCTGATAGATGATGCAGCCCTTTCCAATTTTTGCACCTCTCGATACAAATATTCCGTAAATGCCGTGCGGCAGTTCGGGTTTGCCTTCGATTACCGCTTCGAGTGGGATTGCGCTTCCCATCGACTTCATCAGTTTTGAATAACGATACTGATAATAAAGCTTTGAAAATTTATTGTTTGCATTCAATGCTTTTGTCCTCAGTCGCCAAAAATAATCGCTGTCGTTTTTCAGTACCAAGCTTTTGATCTTCTTAACAAAACCGTTTTTCAGAATGTCCACTTTTTAATTTGAAATTTTCAGATTCTTTTTTATTCCGGATTTGATATCGATCCAAATCATTCGAAACGGAATTCCAAATCCTTTTTCCTTTGGAAAATCATAATGTCTGATCCACCTGTAAATCCCTCTGATGATCTGGCCGTTTTTGATCTGATTCTGCGCCATGTCTCTGTGGTTCTCATTGATCTTGTAATGAATTATTTTTCGAATTTCGGGATCCTTGAAATGCTTCAGCAAAAGACCGTAGAATTTGATGCCGAGTTTGTGAAAAAATTTAAAATCCTTAATTCCGGTCCAGACGCCGCCGTCATGTCTTCTGTATGTCGACATATTGTCCGGAAAATATCTTCCCGGTCCCTGCTCGGCAAGCAGTATGATCAGTGCATAATCAAAATTCATCACTTTTGACATCATATCGATGGTTTCCTTTTTCAGTGCAGACATCCGATAGACCAGCGATCCGGACGCAAATGTCCGTTTGATAATCACCGATTTCAGATCGATATCTTCTTCGGGATCGTCTTCGTCATTTCTGATTGAAACTTCGCCGGTCTCAAATGAAACAATCGAATTGTTGTGACAGCAAAAACTGTAGTCGGGATTTGATTCCAAAAAATCAACCTGTTTTTGCAATTTGATCGGATCTGTCCAGTAATCGTCTCCTTCGAGTACCGCGATATATTTTCCGCCGATATTTCTGTACAGATCGAGGTTATTTTCAATGTGTCCGAGATTCTTTTTCTGAAAAACCAGTTTGAATATCTCAGGATGTTTTTTCTGATATTCAATTAAAATCTCTCTGGTGTCATCAGTTGAAAAGTCATCTGCAATCACAACTTTGATGCTGAAGTCTGTTTTCTGCATCAGTATGCTGTCCAATGCCTGTTTTATAAATTCCTGATGATTGTATGTGAGCATTGCCACACAAACCATCGGATTTTCGGGTGTTTCGTCGATCAGTTCATATCTGAACCGATCTGGTAGTACATTTTCCATAAGTAGTCCTTTTTTAGAGATGAGCGTTGTGTTTTCATTTTTTTAGGCAGAGATTTTTTAATGATCATCAAATTCACAGTTCTTTGATTTTTAAAATTTCACGTATTTCTCACTTTAATTTTTTTCTTCAGTCCGGTCTTGAGAGGGCCAAGTACACCCCGGACAGAATTGGTCAGTCTTTTGTCTTTCGGAAAGTCATAATTTCTCAGATATCTGAACATTCCGTTTATGATTTTTCCATCGTGGATTTGGTGCAAACCGTAATCACGCTGGATTCTGTTCTTTTTTGACCGTATTGATTTTTTGATTTTCGGGTCTTTGAAATAATCATTCAGCAGATCATAAAATTTCAAATCCTGATCAATGAAATACAACGGATCGTTGATTCCGCTCCATACGCCTCCGTCATGAACCCTATACACCGACATGGCTTCGTGCATATATTTTCCCAAACCGCTTTCTGCCAGCAAAACCACTATGGAATAATCGTCTTTATCGGTCTGATAATACCAGTCTGGAAATTCTTTCAATGCATCTCTTCTGAAAAGCAGTGAAGCGGTCGCCACATTGTTTTGGATGATTACAGAATTGAGGTCAGGTGTTTCATCAATTTTGTAATCGCCAATTCTCAGGCTTTCTTTTCCTGTATTTTCAACCAAAATAACCGCATCGTGAAAACAAAAACTGAATTCAGGATTGTCATCAAGAAAATCAATCTGTTTTTGCAGTTTCAGCGGATCGGTCCAATAGTCATCACCTTCGCAAAGTGCAACATATTTGCCACTGCACTGACCGTAAGCCCAGATAAAATTTTTGATCATACCTTTGTTTTGCAGGTGTCTGGTGTATTTTATTCGGCTTCCTTTCGGATGATTATCAATCAGATTTTTTATGACCGTTTGGGTATTGTCGGGCGAACAGTCATCGGCAAGAATCAGTTCAACATCAAAATCGCACTGCTGCATCAGTACGCCTTCAACAGCCTGTCTGATGAGATGTTCATGTTTGTAAGTGGTCATCACTACGCTTACCGATTTGGAATTCATTGATGAATTTTGAATTTAATTTTTTATGAATTGATGGTGTCGCAGATTATTTTGATTTCGTTTTCTTCAAGACCGACATAGAGTGGAAGACTCAAAACTCTTTTTGAAATATCTTCAGATACCGGCATCTCTTTTCCGTTTGCAAACGGAATGGTATTCAGTGACGGATAAAAATATCTTCTTGGGAAAATTTCGATTTTGTTCATTTCGGCCACTTTTTTCAAAAGCAGATTTTCAGAACTGAATAAAACCGGATAATAACTGTAGTTCCAGTCTGTTCCCTGTCTGATTTTTAATCTTTGAAGTTTTGAAAAATCAAGTAGTTGATCATATTTTTCAACCACTTTTTTCCTTTCCGAAATAATTTCATTCATATACGGCAAAACAGAAAGTCCCATTGCAGCCTGAAGCTCTGAGATTTTTGCATTGATTCCTTCTGCATAAAATTCAACCGGTGTGATTTGGCCGAAATTATGACTGTAATACAGCGGAAGCCTCAGTTCTTCATCATTTGAAAACAATGCACCGCCTTCGCCGGTATGAAAAATTTTGGTTGCATGAAAACTGCAGGTACTGATATCACCGTAATTGAATACACTTTTGTTGTTGTAATTGACGCCAAAACAATGAGCGGCATCATAAATCACTTTCAGATTGTGCTTTTTTGCAATTTTCTCAATTGCATCCACATCGCACGGATTCCCAAATACATGGGTTGCCAGTATGCAGGTGGTTTTGTCGGTGATGGCAGCTTCGATCTTGGTTTCGTCTATGGTCAGAAATTCGGGATGTATATCCACAAATACCGGCGTGCAGTTTTCCCAGACAATCGATGAAGTAGTCGCCACAAAACTGAAAGGTGTGGTGATGATCTCACCTCCTTTTCCCAATAGTTTGACTGCAATCTGGAGCGGAACCGTGCCGTTGTTTGTAATCGTAATCCAGTCGGTTCCCAGATATTCTTTCAGTTTCTGTTCAAGCAGAAGAACGAGTTCTCCCCGATTGGTCAGCCAGAATTTGTCAAATGCTTTTTGCACCCAGTGGGTGTATTCCACAATCGGCGGCAAAAATGTTTTGGTTACGTTTATCATAACTGGATCTCAAGATTATTGAATAGAAAGTTTGTTTTGAATTTTTTGGATCTGAATTTATTGTCAGACTTCCTGCAATTCAACCATTTTTTTGAATTTGTCCGATTTGTTGATCAGTCCGTTGAAATCTCCATTTCCAATGATTTGTCCGTCATCCATCAGATAAATCTGATCCACATTTCGAATGGTTGACAGACGGTGTGCGATGATAATCATCGTATAATTACCTTTGAGCGCATCGATATTGTTCTGAATTTCACGTTCGGTTTCGGAATCAAGTGCAGAAGTTGCTTCGTCCAAAATCAGTATGTCAATGTTTTTGAACAATTCTCTTGCAATTGAAACTCTTTGTTTCTGTCCGCCCGAAAGATTGATCCCGTTGTTTCCGAGCAGCGTTTCTTCCTGGTCTTCAAGCGTATCGATAAAGTTAGAAATCAGTGCTTGTTCAATTGCATTTTTGAACCGTTTTATATTTTCTTCGGTTTTCTCTGCCCAGAAAGTGACATTGTTATAGATGGTGTCATTAAAAATCACAGGTTCCTGGGCAATGTATCCGATTCTGGCCTGATAATCGTCTCTTTTCAATCGGCTGATATTTTTTCCGTCAATTTCCACACTTCCGGAATCAACATTCAGCAGTCCGCTGATCAGATTGACGAGTGTTGTTTTTCCGCTGCCACTCTCACCCACCAGTGCCACACTGGTGTTTGATTTGATGTCGAGACTGACATTTTTTAATATCTGTTTGTGTCCAAATCCAAAACTGATTTCTTTGATTGAAATTTCTTTTTGAAATTTTGAGAATTTCTCTTTACCATCATTTTCAGAATGACTTTTCAGTTCATTTTCAAAATCTTTCAAATTGTCGATCGAACCCGAAAAACCAAGATAGGTATTGTAATTGTTCTGAAAATTCATCAGCGAGTCCAAAGCGCGGTAAAAGAAAAGCAGGCTGACCAGAATTGCAGCCAGATTTCCGTTGAGCGCAAAGACCTGAATCAGAATGACAATACAGACCACTGCAATCAAAAGCGGTTCGCGGGTTGCCATCACGATTGCATTCAGGATACCGATCTTCCGGTTGGTCACTTCTATGTCTTTGATGGTGCTGTTCAGTTTTGTACCGTATCCTTTCAGTGAGCCGGTTGCCTTCAGGTATTTGAAATTTGAAATATACTGAATCACCAAACCATGAAAATCACTGTTCTGACTGGTGAAGTCTTTTGATTTTTCTTTTGTCTTCTTAAAAATTGAGTTGTATGCAAAATTGATGATCAGCCCGCCGCTGCATACAAGCAATGCAAATTTGTAATCGACCATAAACACAAAAAACAGATAGACCAAAGTCATGAAGATTCGTTGCAAACCGCCGATATATGCATTGTATGCGCCGTTGATCCGCCAGATTTCATCTGTAAATGTATTTTGAATCCGGCCAACGTCGGATCCGACAAATCTTTTGAACGAATACCTACTCAGCAGATTGGTCAGTCTGATTCTCAGTGAGGAAATAAAGAATTGGTTGACCGCCACCCGATAAGAAAGATTGATAAAATTAGCAAGTCCTTTCAGCGAAAAGAAAATGAACAAAACGAGCAGTGCTGATTTTAAAGTCATCGGCAGGCCGACTGCATTGAATCCGTCCATAATAAAACTCAGATTGCCCAAACCTTCACCGCTCAGCTCTTTGCTGCCGTCAGCCATCTGAAGAAGTGGCAAAAACATGGTCAGACCAAATGCATCGAGCGTTCCGACCAGTATGCTGAATCCGATGACAGTAAAAATCCGATAACCCAGATAACGGTAGAAATATATAAAAGTGGAAAAATATTTTTTGATAAGTTTCTTCATTTATTTCTTTTCTTGTTCGTTTTGACGTTTGTTCATTCTGAAATTTCGCCTTATTGATTCCGATAGCTATCGGGACGGCTTCGCCTCCCTCAGTCCCATTTTTGAACTGCTGCGGCAATTGGTTTTGTTCAAATTTTAATTTACACACCGTTTTGTATCCGGCGTATTTTGTTTTTTGCAACATTCACCCTGTAATTGATATTGAGTGATTTAAACTCGATCAACACACGGTAGTTGCCTGCATCTTCGATCGCTTTTGCCCACAATCCCATAAATGGTCCCGAAATGATTTCTACTTCTTCTCCTCTCGAAAAAGTTTCAGCCGAGCAGCTCTCACAATCTACCTCATCCGAAGTCAGCAGCCTCAAATGTTCAATCTCTTTTGGTGTAATTTCTCCGATTTTCCCTTCCAGTTTGAGAATGGTGAAAAATCCGGGAATGCTGTAAATCGGTTTTTTGTCAACTTTCGGGTCTTTGACAAATACAACCGACGGAATCAGTGGCACTTCGACCTTCTTTTTTCGGTCGCTCCATATTCGATAAGTTGTTTCCAAAGGAAGGTATGACGTAAATCCCAGATTTTCAAGCTGTTTGTTCACTTTTCTTTCACATCTGGATTTGGTCATGACCGCAAACCATTTTACATTATCTGTGGTCTGAATTTCAACAGGATTGTATTTTGCCAACTGTCTTTCATCCATTATTTCTTCTTTTTGGATTTTTTGGAAACCGGTTTTGAAATTTTATTTTTAATAGAATACAAAGCACTGTTCAATTTTCCAATTTTGATGGATTTCAAAGGGTTCTTTAGTTTTATGTTCTTTAAAGAACTTAATCCACTTCCTGAATTCTCAGTATAACCATAGGTATAACCGTAACCGTAATATCCTTTGCCCGAATAATCGATGCCGTTGATCAGAACGGTCATATGGCTGAACACATTTGTATCTGTCACCTCATTGAGTTTTGCCAGCATCCGTTTGTCGAGATAGTTCAGTCTGACGAGATAAATGGTCAGATCGGCGAGATTTCTCATATTCAGCGCATCTCCGATCGGGATAATCGGTGTACAGTCAATGATAACATAATCGTATTTTTCCTTTAATTTGTTGATCAGTTTTCCAAAACTGTCCTTCATCAATAGCTCTGACGGATTTGGCGGAATTTCACCCGAAGGCAGAAAATCAAATTTATAATCGTTTGGTTTGACCATCAGATTTCCTTTCATGGTCAGACTTGATTGAGCAAGCATATTTGACACGCCGCCTTTCATCTGATTTTTTGAAATTTTAAGTGTGTCGAGCAATTTTGAATGTCTCAGATCGGCACTGACCAATATTACATTTTTGTTAATCAGACCGAGCGTTTGTGCCAGATTGGAAGAAATCAGCGATTTTCCTTCTCCTTTGATGGTTGAAGTGACCATGATAACCTTTGATTTTTCGGATTGGTCTTCGAGCATAAACTTCAGATTCGATCTGACGGTTTTAAACGATTCTGCAAATGCAGTTCTGTCTTCTTCGGTAATGATCGGCTCTTTTTCATCTGATTTTGGAATTTCGCCCAAGATGCTTCCTTTGTAATACTTTCGCAGGTCTTCACGCGTACGTACTTTGCTGTCCAAAAGAAACATCAGATAAATGATACCGAACGGGATTCCCAATCCGAGTACCATTCCGATCAGATATGCTTTGTTTCTGTTCGGACTGACCGGATATCCGCTGCTTCTTGCATAGTCAAGAACTTTGAATGCATTGACTTTTCCGGCTGCTTTGATTTCGGCTTCTTCTCTCTTTTGAAGCAGATACATATAGACCGATTCAATGATCTGCTGATCTCTTGAAATGCTTGTCAGTATGCTCTCCTGACGAGGCATTCTGCCAATTTTGCTGATGATGCCAGATTTTTTGTTTTGAAGACTTCCCAGTTGGGTCATCAGATTGTTCTGGTAGAGATTCAGACTGTTTGATACGTTTCTTCTGACGGTGGTCAGGCTCTGATCCAGATTTTGAACGATCGGGTTGTCTTCTTTTGCAGATTTGCTGATATCCTGTTTCTGAAGCATCAGATTGTTGAACTGGTCGACACCTGTATTGATGTTTGCATTTTTGATTCCGACATAGGTCGGCAGCAGTGTTTCATGAGATTCATTCAGGTTTTGTGACAACTGTTCGACGATCAGCAACTGGGCATTCAGTTCTACAATTTCACGATCAACATTTGATACGTCCTGTGCAGAAATATCAGATTCGGTGTCGATGTTCATAATTTTGTTGCCTGCTTTGAAACTCTCTTTGGAACGGTCAATTCCGCCCAAGTTTTTTTCAATAAATTCAAGTCTTGCCTGGATGAAATCTGCAGATGCTTTTGAAATCGCCTGGCTGTCATCCTGTATATCCTGATCATAAATTTCGATCAGACCGTTGAGAAATGTTTTTGCAATCTCAACATTGGTAGAAATCATTGAGATATCAATAATTCTTGAAAAAGCACCTTTGTTTTCGCCGGTAAAATTCAGTGCACCCTGAAATTTCATGGTTTGGTTTTCGATTGATTTGAAACGTATATTGATTTCAACCGGAAGTGTCTTATCCAAATTGCTTCTTTCAAACCTTATGCTGTCATACTTGGTTTTAATTTTCTGACCGTATTTGTAGATACCCGGAGGAATCACCGAGCTCTCGGTCACTTCAATTGATTTTTTACCGACTTCTGCATTGATGTATCCCGAGAAATCGGGGTCGAGATATGCACTCCTGTTGTTAAAAACTACCACTGCCGGGCTTTCGTTTTCAGCCACATCATTTGATCCGAATCTTCCAACGGTGCTGTATTCAATATTCAGTTTGTTATTGGCAACAACTTTTGAGACCAGCCTGTATGAGCTCAGCGCCTTGATCTGGTCGCTTACGTCTGCGATACTGACTCCGCCCAGTCCGAGTGATTCTTTGATGTAATCGTTTTGAGAATCTCCTTTTTGATCTTTTAAAAGGATATGTGCCGAGGTGAAATACTTCAGCGGTGTATATCTCAAATACAAAAATGATGTACCCAACGCAATGATTAGTGAAAGAGCAAACCACTTCCAATATTTAAGATAGGCCAGAGCTTCTTCTTTCAGGTCTATGTTCGAATCCTCACCTTCAAAGTTTGATTCGGTGTAATATTTATCTGCCATCTGATTTTCATTTAAGGCTTTATCGGATTAAAATACTGACTAACGCAATACCTATACTCACTACAGAAATGACAGTTGAATAATTCAATATTTTTGAAGACTGAACTCTCGCTTGATTTGGTTCGACGTACACCACGTCGTTTTGTTTCAGATAAAAGAATGGCGAATCCAGAGTTTCTCTTTTTGTCAGATCAATTGTATTGATCGTTTTTTGACCGCCTCTTTCACGAATAATCATTATGTTGTTTCTCTTACCTTCAATCTTCATATCTCCCGCCATTGCAAGTGCGTCAAGTATAGAGACTCTTTCGTTGTCAAGGTTAAACACACCCGGACTTGTCACCTCGCCCATTACTGTGATTCTGAAATTGTTAATTTTGATGGTGACACTCGGATCAACAATATAACTGCTCAGCTTTGATTTGATCATTGCTGAAGCCTCATCTCTGGTAAGTCCTCCAAGTTTCAATTTTCCAAGAATAGGAAATTCAATGGTTCCGTCTGATTCAATTGTAAAACTTTTGGAAGGAGCACCGCTGCCTCCTGTTTTCAAATCCTCATCTCCTACCTGATTAAAGGGTTGAATCGCTCTTGAATCAGACCCGATTACATTGATACTCAAATTGTCACCCGGTTGGAGTGTTGGAATGTTTTCTTCAAACACTGTGGTCGGAATGGCATCACCCTGAAAATAAACAATGTCTTTGCTGGATGCACATGAGTTCAAAATCAGAGCAAAGACCGCCAATAATAAGCCGCTTTTAAGCATTAGGTTATAGTTTTAGGTTAAACTTTAGTTAAGTTGTTCAAAAATAAGAATTTTTTCCATTCGCCAAACTTTTTATCTCACAAAAGAAATTGTGACTGCACAAAAAAAAAGGAACCCAAAACCGGATTCCTTTTTTGATTTTATGTTACCGTTAATCCTTAAAAAGGATATTCATAAATTTTTGATTCGTGGAAATACGGGTTTCCTTTCGGCTCCAGATTCAGTTTGCTTATTGCGCTGAATACCACGTAGGTAAACAATCCGCCGACAAACAGAAGCGAGCCGATTTCAAGCAGTCCGAAGTTGTGGAATGCACCCACAGCAGCCGGCATGATCTGGTTGTAGAAATCCCAGTAGTGACCCAATATGATCAATACGCCCATCCAAAAAACAAGCTGAGGAATTCGTTTGATGCCAGAACTGGTCATAATCAGCAGAACAAGCAGGAAGTTAACAAGCAGCATCCAGTAGTAGCCCGGATATTGTGCGTTTCTCTGCTGGAAGTACTGAACCTCTTCAGGAATGTCAGCATACCACTGAAGCATGAATTGGCAGAACCACAAATAGGTCCAAAGGATACTGAATCCAAACATATATTTTGCAAGATCGTGCTGATGGTTGTCGTTAAACAACGGCAGCGATCCCTTATTTTTCAGATAAATTGAAATGATGGCAGTCAGTGCAACCGCTGCAACCAGATGGCTCACCATGCCGTAGAACATAAAGATGGTAGAGTACCAGTGCGGATCGAGTGACATCACCCAGTCCCAAGCCATTCCTGTGATTGAAAGCGAATACAGCACGATGAACACCACTGCGGCAGTGAACAGTCTTTCCCAGTTTTTTCTGTCTTTGACTTCGTCCAATCTTTTGGTCGCTCTTTTGATCCAAAACAAACCGGCAGAAAAAATCAGTACATAGAGTACGCTTCTGCTCAGCCATCCCGGTATATTCAACCAGATTTTTGATTTTGAAGCAATAAATATATCGTAATGCGGGTCATTGGGATCAACCAGTGATTTGTCCATCCAGTGGAACAAATGATTTCCGCCAAATGCAGATGCAAAAATAATGATCAGCATGAGTATGCCGCCGATCGGTATATAGGAAGCGATTCCTTCCATCACTCTTGAAACTACAATCGACCAGCCTGAGTTGGACGCAAACTGTACACAAAGGAAAAACAGTGCGGCCGCCGAAAGACCAAATGCAAAATAAGAAGCGGTCATCAGCGCAGCCCAGGGTCTGTTTGCAACATGATGCTCCCAGGTGTGCCATTGCGGATTGTCGTGACCTTCAAGATGGGTTTGGTTCAACTCCTGATATTCTGCAGACTGATAGTCTCCAAAGAATTTCTCAGGATGACTTTGAACCATATTTTCAATATACTTCGGATCCTTCTGATCCGCGCTGTTCATAAATACCCCGATCCCGTACAGCACTGCTCCAAGGATGATCAGTACAAAGGATGCTAACTTCAATTTGGGTGAAAAACTATATTGCATAATCTTTATTTCCTTAATTATTGATTTGAACTTTCAGCACTTTCTCCATTGTCTGCAACAGCAGCAGTGGTGTCAATACCTTTTAATTTCATAACATACTCGGCCACTCTCCAGCGGTCAACCTGTGTGAGCTGAGGCGCATAAGGTCCCATTGCGTTTCTTCCGTACATGATCACATGATAGACAGAACCGACACTGATTTCTCTTTCAGCAAAAGTAGGTACACCCGAATAGGCTTTGCTTTTGACAATTGAGCCCTGTCCGTCTCCTCCGTCACCGTGACAAACTGCACAGGTGATGTGATACAGATGTTCACCTCTTTTCAAATCATTTTCTCTGTTTGCAGGATCGAGCGGAGAAGTTTTGATGTCCTTCGACTTGTTGTAGTCATTCATCGTGTTTTTCAAATTCCACGGAAGTATAGTCTGTTCGTCAGTCTGTGGAACCGTAGCTTCTGCCGGCCACAATGCAGTCATATTTTTGTGATCGTCAAATATTTTAACGCCCGAACCTTCTTCAGGTCTAACAGGCCAGTAGCCAAAATCAGCTTCCATATATGGGTCATAGGCTACCGGATAATACATATCAGGCATGAATACCAGGCTCGGATCCTTTTTTGTACCGGAACATGAACTCATTACAACAGCAAGGCCAATTGCTCCAAAAAATATTATTCCTTTTTTCATTTTCATATCTTAATTGAACCGGTTATAAATCTTTTACTGTTACTTCTTCGGCACCTGTATTGATAAATGCATCCCTAACTCTGTCCACATCATTTGATTCGATCTCCATCAGAAATTTATCGTCTGTGGTTCTCGGATCTGGGTTTTGCGCTTTTGCACCCGGAAACATTTTGTTTCTTGCCAAAAAGGTAAGAGACATCAGGTGGGCAGAACAAAACACCACCAATTCAAACATAATCGGCACAAATGCAGGCAGGTTGTCAAAAAAGGTAAATGAAGGCTTACCACCGATGTCCTGCGGCCAGTCATGATTCATCATATACCACATCATCACTGAAGCCAGTGTAAAACCATAAACTCCATAGAAAAATGCCAAATCAGAAATTCTTGTTTTTCTCAACCCCAAAGCTTTGTCAAGCCCATGAACCGGAAAAGGTGTATAGACTTCTTTGATTGCAATTCCTTCATTGTTAAAGGATCTGATTGCTTTCAGCAAATCGTCATCGTCGGCATACAAGCCATATATCGTTTTAGTGCTCATGATGATCGTCTTCTGTATGATGTTTCTTAAAATATTCTCCTGATGATTTCAAAATTGTTTTCAGCTCCGCCTGTGCAATGACAGGGAATGAACGTGCGTACAGCAGATAAAGCACGAAGAAGAAACCAATTGTACCGATAAAGATACCGACGTCTATGATCGAAGGCATAAACATGGTCCAACCGCCCGGCAGATAGTCTCTTGACAGGTTGACAACGATAATGTCAAATCGTTCAAACCACATACCGATATTGACCACCAGCGAGATGATGAATGTCCAGAAGAAACTCCTTCTGATCTTTCTGATCCAAAGCAGTGAAGGCACAAGTATGTTACAGGTAATCAGCGCCCAGAATGCCCACCAGTATGGACCGACAGCTGCGCCCGGCGAGAAATAGGTAAAATCTTCATAACGGCTACCTGAATACCAGCCGACAAAGAATTCGGAAGCATAAGCAACCGCAACCATACCGCCGGTAACCAGAATTACCTTGTTCATTACTTCTATATGTCCTCTTGTAATGTATTCTTCCATATGCATCACCTTACGCATCACACTCAACAGTGTCTGCACCATCGCGAAACCGGAGAAAATCGCACCGGCAACGAAATAAGGCGGATAAACCGTAGAGTGCCAGCCTTTGATCACCGAAGTGGAGAAGTCAAAGGATACGATGGTGTGAACCGAGAATACCAGCGGAGTTGCCAAACCTGCCAAAACCAGTGAAAGTTCTTCGTGTCTTTGCCAGTGTTTTGCTTTTCCTCCCCAACCCATACTCATAAAGCTGTAGATCTTTTTTGAGAACGGTTTGGTCGCTCTGTCACGGATCATTGCAAAGTCGGGAATCAGCCCCATGTACCAGAATACAACAGATACAGAGAAATAAGTCGAGATTGCAAACACGTCCCAAAGCAGAGCCGAGTTAAAGTTGATCCAAAATGATCCAAACTGGTTTGGAATCGGGAATACCCAATAGCCAACCCAAGGACGACCCATGTGGATAACCGGGAATATCGCAGCCTGTACAACCGCAAAGATGGTCATCGCCTCAGCCGAACGGTTGACAGCCATTCTCCATTTCTGACGGAAAAGCAGCAATACTGCCGAAATAAGCGTTCCGGCGTGACCGATACCGATCCACCAAACAAAGTTTGTAATATCCCAGGCCCAACCGATGCTTCGGTTCAATCCCCAGACTCCGATTCCGGTACCAATGGTGTATGATATACAGCCAAGTCCGAACAGGAAGGTGACCATCGCTATACCAAAAGCTGTCCACCAGAGTTTTCCTGCCTTGTGCTCAATCGGATAGGAAATATCAACTGAAATGTCATGATAGGATTTGTTTCCTATAATCAAAGGGTCTCTAACCGGTGATTCGTAATGTGACATATTTTTATTTACTAATTTCTGTTAAACTTAAGCCTGTTCCTTCTTGTTCTTGATTTTAACATGATAGAATACATTCGGCTTGGTGCCCACTTCTTCAAGTGCGCGATAAACCCGTTTGTCTTCGCTCAGTTTTTTCACTTCACTCTCATGATCGTTGATGTCACCAAAGGTGATTGCACCGGTCGGACAAGCACTTGCACAGGCTACTGAATCCTGAAATTCTTCATCAGCAACTCTTCTTCCTTCTTTCTTGGCTTTCAGGATGGCTGCCTGTGTATCCTGGATACAGAACGAGCATTTCTCCATCACCCCTCTGGTTCTTACCACCACATCAGGATTCAGCACCATTCGGCCCAAATCATCATTCATGTGGTAATCAAATTTGTCATTCAACGCGTAATTGAACCAGTTGAATCTTCTTACTTTGTACGGACAGTTGTTTGCGCAGTAACGAGTTCCCACACAACGGTTATAAGCCATCATGTTCTGGCCCTGACGACCGTGTGAAGTTGCCGCAACCGGACAAACCGTTTCACAAGGCGCATGGTTACAGTGCTGACAAAGCATTGGCATAAAGATCACCTCCGGATTTTCTGTTGCCGGTTTGATCAGCAGTTTGTACTGATCACCTTCGGTCATCGGCTGTGCTGCGGCCAGCGCAGTTTCGTCGTTCTGAAGGTGTTCGGGCAGTGCCACTTTTCCTTCAAGCGCAACTTTTTGTGTCCTAACATTATTGGTTACGTCAGAGTAGTAACGGTCAATTCTCAACCAGTACATATCTCTTGACATTCTCATTTCTTTTTTACCTACAACAGGAATGTTGTTTTCAACCTGACACGCCACCACACAGGCACCGCAGCCGGTACATGCGTTCATGTCGATCGACATATTGAAGTGCGGCCCTACCGAACGATCAAACGAACGCCAGATATCGACTTCCTTTTCGGGAGATTTACCTCTCCAGGTCGGCATCACAGAAGGTTTGTTCCATTCTTCTGCAGGCTCATTCATGAACTGATCGATTGTCGCTTGACGCGCGATTTCATATCGCCCCATCAGTGTGTTCTGCATCTGCATACATGCAAATTCATGTTTTTCGCCCTGATAAGATCTTTCAATCTTCACATCGCTGACAAACAAACTTCCGTCTGAAATTAGCGGGTAAGCATTCAATCCTACTCCGTCGCCAACTTTGCCGCTTCTTGTACGACCGTAACCGATTGCCATCCCAATGGTTCCTACCGCCTGACCGGGCTGAATAAATACCGGAACTTTCTCAATCGTCTGATTGTTTGCAGTAAGATTTACATAATCACCGTTGAACTGCATACGTCCATTTTTGACGTTTGCATTTTCAGATGTTTTGATGTTAAATTTAGGGGCATCAAGCGGATTCAGTGTAATAAAGTTGTCCCAAGAGGTTCTTGTAATCGGGTCGGGAAATTCCTGAAGCCAAGGGTTGTTTGCCTGGGTACCGTCGCCAATCCCTACACTTGAATACAGCTGAAGTTCCCATTCACCTCCTTTTGAATTCGACAATTTGTCAACTGCCGCAGAAACATCTCCTGAACCAGACAGCTCAACGGTTTCATTGGTTTCATTATAACCGTTGTACAATGCCTGATTGAAACTGTAACCCATCTGCGGAAGTATGTTTTTTTCCCAGTTGCTTTTTAAATAATTATAATAAGCAGTAATTGACTGCTGATAAGTCGTTTTTGGAATCACCAGTTCGGTGTCGCCGCCGGTTCCAGCCGGTTCGACTTCAATTTCTGAACTTCCGCCCATCCAGCTGAGCAGTGAATCCTGGAATTGTCTCGAATGGAAAATTCTTTGAATCACCGGCTGCTGAAGCGAATAAACGCCTGTAACCGGATTGTAGTCGTTCCATGATTCCATTGAATGAGGAACAGTTGCTACCAAATCCGAATATTTGGCGGTTTCGTCCATTCTTTCGGACATGGCCACCTTGAAATCAATACTTGTCAGTGCAAGTACAAAATCTTTTGATTTCGGATGATTGTAAACCGGATTTACATTGTACATAAACAATGCGCCGATATTTCCTGCTTTTGCATCAGAAAGCAGCTGATCAAAATCTTTGTCGTTTCCTTCTTTGAGCAGATTCACTTTTGTTTTTGAAACTGCATTGGATCCGATCAGACTGTTGATCGCATAACAAACCTGATAAGCTTCTTTGCTGCCGTCTGCAAATACAACCGCTTTGTTTCCTTTTGATTTAATTTCATCTACAATTGCAGATGCAATTTTATCGGAAGTCCCTGAAGTCAGGCCTTTATAGACTTCTCCGAGGGTTTTCAGCACCTGTGAAGTTTTCATCGGAAAACGGGTGTCGGCATTTGAACCGGTCATCGACATATTGCTTTCAAGCTGTATGTGTCTGAGCATGTTCGGACCGGGCTTTCTGGCAGCCGAATAACTGCTTTCCATTCCGCCTCCGTTGTAATCTCCCAGAAAATCTGCCCCAAATGAAACCACCAGTTCGGAATTGGTCAGGTCGTAGAACGGAAGCGCTCTCTGACCGTAAAATTCCTGAGCGGCATCAAGTGCAGCCGAATGATTCAGTGCATCATAAACGATATGCTGAGTAGTCGGATATTTGGCTTTGAATTCGTCAATCAGTTTTCTGGTGCTCGGACTCGCAATTGAAGAAGTCAGCAGTACCACTTTTTTGTCACCGACAGCATTCAGTTTTGAAATCACTTTCTGGTCCAGATCGGTCCAGGAAATGGTTCCAAAGTTTTTATCATGCCCCTGCAAAGGCCCTCTCAGCTTCTCAGAATCATAAAGTGAAAGCAAAGATGCCTGAACCCTCGTATTGGTGGTTCCGAAATATTTGGCGCCTTTGTTCGGTTTGATTCTGATCGGACGGCCTTCTCTGGTTTTGATCAGAATATTTGAATAATCCAGTCCGTCGTAATAGGTCGATGCATAATAGGTGGGAACTCCCGGCGTCACATCGTCAGGTTTTACCACATAAGGAATCGATTTTACTACGGGAGCTTCGCAGGCAGCCAAAGTAACCGCTGCGGTACTGAATCCCAATAATTTTAAAAAGTCGCGTCTCGAAGTATGAACCCCTTCCATCGCCTGTTTGTTGGCAAGGAAGTCTTCAACCGGAAGATCTTCACCGAATTCATCGCGTGCCAGCTGTTTGGTCAGTTCAGGATTCTCAAGTTCTTCGAAACTTCTCCAATATGTTTTTTTAGAAGCCATTTATACCTCTCTTATTTAATTTCTTAATAATGACATTTTGCACATTCCAAACCGCCGATTGCGTCAACCGTAATTTTGGTATGATCTCCATATTCTTTTTTCAGTTTTTCATGAAGATCCGCATAGTACTGACTGTTGTATTCGTTGGTCATATCTACTTCGGTGGTACGGTGACATTCAACACACCAGCCCATCGTAAAATCATTCGCCATTTTCACCTCATCCATTTTGCTCACATCACCGTGACATGCAAAACAAACCTGGCTGTCTTCGGGAAGATTCAATTCTTTTGAATTTGGAATTGTTTTATTTTTAATTGCTTTTAGGATTGCGTTCTCACCCGCAACCACATGCTGTTCGTGGCTGAAGTATACAAAATCCGGCATATTGTGGATTCTCACCCACTCAATCGGTTTCTGCTCTCCTGTGTATTCTGCCTGGTCAGGATCCCAACCGATGGCAGCATACATTTTCTGAATTTCACCTGTGTAAAAGTTCTTCACATCATCACCCGATGCAAATCTTCCGCTTTTCACCAGGTCCTCTTCATAGTAGTCACCTTTATATTCCTTGATCATTTTATGACAGTTCATACAGGTATTGGGCGAAGGAATCCCCGAAACCTTGCCGTATTTTGCACTTGAGTGGCAATACTGACAGTCGATTCCCTGAACACCGGCATGCACCTGGTGTGAGAAGTAAATCGGCTGATCGGGCTGATAGCCTTTGTCAACTCCGATTCCGAACATAAAGATCCAAAGCCCGTACAGCGCCAGAAGACTCAATGCAGCAAGCAGCAGGTTGAATGCTTTGTTGTATTTGTGGATAAACTGAGCCAGATTGAATCCGGGTTTGTCTTCTGCCGAAATATCTGTTTTTCCGCTCAGCAGTCTTTTGAGCGCATTTAATCTGAACAATGTAAACAAAAGCAGCAAAACCAAAACCGCATATGCGAAAATAACAAATCCGGTTGTTGAACTGCCCGAATCAGCAGGCGCAGCGGCAACCGCAGATTCTTCTGCCTTCTTTTTCTTTGCATCGTTAAATGTCTGCTCTCCGCCTTCAGGATCACTGGTATAGGCCAATATATCGTCAATATCCTGATCAGAAAAATTGGGGAAAGTCAGCATCGGTATTTTGTTGTACCTTTCAAAAACTTCATTTGCATATTTATCGCCTGAAGCTCTGAGTGCATTGTTGTCTTTGATCCATTCGTGGAGCCATTGTCTGCCAACACCTCCTTCCTCTTTAACACGGGCAACCACATCTCTCAAAGGAGGTCCGACCATGTCACCGTCTATCTTGTGACAGGCGATACAATTCTGCTGAAACAGATCGTATCCGTGCGCGGCATCACCATTGATTTCCTCACCCGATGACTGTGCCTGCTCTTCGCCGGCCGGCTCCGGTTTGTCTGTTGGGTCCTGCGAATAGGAAAAGTTAAAAATGGCTAAGAATAAAGCCAAATTTAAAAATTTCATTTTATTAAGTATCCTTGCCTTCATTTACTAAACATTGAGTTCGGTTACAAATGTTAAAAATTCGTTTTTCAACCCGACAAAAATAGCTTCAAACCTTAATAAAAACATAAAATTTAATGCTGAACTTCATCAATTCGTTTAATTTAAATTGTTTCTAAATAACTTTTAATCTGAAACTTCACAGAATCAATCTTTAAGTAATTTTTTTAAAATTCAGGCATTTTAATCAAGTTTTTTAAAGTTTTTAAATGCTGTGACAGAAACTCTTTATATTTGTCAGGAATTATTGGAAATTCAATATAATGAAAAAATGTTTTTTACTGATATTGCTGTTCGGGTTTCTATTTTCTCAAGCGCAGGAGCCTGCAAGAGAACTCATTGCGATTGCAAATGACAGCATCACCGGAGGCAATCTCAATGTGGAATTGGACAGCAGACTCAGCAGCCTGATCAATTTTAACGAAAAAAAGAATTGTCCAAATACTCATTTTGTACCGCCGAGAAAACTGACTCCTGCCGAAAAATGTGCAAGCCAGAACAAGATTATGGGTTATAAAATCCAGATTTTCTATACCAAAGACAGAAACGCTGCAGAGAAAGTAAAAAATGATTTTGCAAGACAAAACCCCGGTTATACTGCAGAGTTGGTCTATCTCGCACCCGATTACAGAGTTTTGGTCGGCGATTATTTCACCCGAAAATCAGCAGGACCCGATCTGAGAAGAATCCAAAGAACCTATCCCGCCGCATTTACCGTGCAGTGGAGAGTCTGGTGCAGAAAGGCGCTTTGAGTCTTTGCGGGATGTTGGGTGTTGGGCTTCGACAAGCTATTAGATATGCTCAGCCTGACGAATGTGGGGTGTGGGATGGAGGATGGAAGCGGGAAGATGGAGGATATCGTGTAAAAAACTTCTAACCTCTAACTTCTTTGTTTCATACACTATCCATGCTTTATCCATACATGATCCATACATGATCTATGGAGCAGTTCAGCATCAGGGTTTTTTATTTTCAGGCTAAATTACTGACTCTTTTCCTACAGGCTTTACATTTGTACCGTTTTTCAGAATTGGATGTTTTACCATTTTTAACACACGTGTTTTCACAATATTTACATCTCAATTTTTCCATGTCCCAATCTGATACATTAAGTTCTATAAAATCAATTTTAAAGCGATTTAAGAAATTATAATTGACAAAACCAACCCACAGATTGGCTTTGAGTTTCTGAAAGATTTTCTAAAACCTACTGAAAATAAGTTATTTATGTTTTGAATTCTGGCAAATGTCCCATTGTGAAACACTACCGCATTAAAAGCACTGTCTCTTGTTCTGGGTAAGAATGATTGCATTCGTTCAACTGTAGCCCCTACAAATTGTCCATACATAAACCCAACAATCATAACATGTCTCATATCCATCACAATTCCATCATAAGGATTTATTACATACCTTTCTTTCGGCCCTCCAGGCATTCCCATATTCTTAGGTTTTTCGTTAATTATATCATGAAAACTTTTATCTTTATATAAAGCTACCCATTTATCAAGTGGCATCGCATCTCCAATATTTGCTTTCAAATCTGCATTTCCCCCTCTCATTATAGCCATTCTAATGAAAGCAGGGCATTTCGGACAGGGATTTTTAGTTGATTAGCTTGAGGGTCATTTTTTTAATTTGAATTTTATTTAATTACCAATATTTTAAATCTTAACTTTTATTATAACCAATTGTGGTACATTACCTAATCTGGTACACAACTGTTTTTTAGATAATCTCGAATAGGATAAGTAGCAATACTACGTCTATCAATGGTATCTTTTCCTTCCAATTCAATAATTTTTTTATTATTGTTATAATTAATCAGGAGATGAGATCCTATTTTATATTGATGAAAGCGAATCTTATTTATATCTTTTGTCGAATAAATCATAACAGCTAAAGAATCTTTTACTCTCATAAAAAATCTATTACCTTCAACTTTATAATATTCTTTATAGTTTGACTTATCCACCTTTAAACAAGCAATTCTTAACGAAGTGTCAGCTTTTATATGAATAATTTCTCCCTTTAACTCCAAATCAAAATTATCTTCAAATTTCTTATGATTTTTGTACATAGGTGTGGATTCAACAAATAAAATGAGTAGGAGTCCAGCTATTCCTATTATTACTCCTAATACGATTAACAATCCTATTAATCTATTTTTCTTCATATCTTCTCTATTTCCAATCACTTCCAAGACCTGACCCTCCCATTAGCCCAGACATAATTTGATCTACATTGACTTCTACATTGGATCTAAATATTCCTGCACGTATATCACCCCCAAAAATAAGCATTGGAGACTTAACTCCATTGCCTTGTAAATCTATCATCCTATTGGCAGGATAGGAAGGGCTATTAAGCGTGGAGACTGAAAACCACCCACTTTCCTTGCTGTATATGCTTCCAGTAGCAGCCTCTCTAGTAACACCTGAAAAACCTCCACTAACTGTTCCAGTTCCAAATTTCATACTTTGTCCGAAATTAGTTTCAAAAATGCTGATCGTTCCTTCAGCGCCCACTCCAGCAATATATGCGCCTAAATCAATTTCTCCAACAGCCAAATTTAGATTCCCTTCATTTTTATCATAAGTCAGAGAAAATCCTGTAACACCTAATGAAATATCTACTGCATTCCCTACTTTAAAATTTTTCACTCCAAGTCCTAAGCCAATCCCCGTATCATTTACATTCAACCAATCAGGTTCAATATAACAATACGAATTGTTTATTTCTACAGAACCTTTGGGAGTCCCTTTGGATCCTCCACCAAAAATACTGCTAATACCCTTACCTATTTTATTAAGAAGTCTTCCTACCCAAGTTTTTGGCTTGGGACCATTAGTAGTAGTTTGGCTATTTTCTGTATCACCTGAACCCTCAGCTCCTCCGGCACCAATTTCCATTCCTGTACTTAAATCCAGTAAACTACTCGCTGATGTTCC